>Ga0315536_1001918_pt1 | contig 10212 bp, 12 predicted proteins | sample SalMarSW160230MG_FD_203093 | JGI IMG/M metagenome (GOLD analysis project Ga0315536, IMG submission 203093) | Salt marsh sediment microbial communities from the Plum Island Ecosystem LTER, Massachusetts, United States - Salt Marsh Sediment SW1602-30 ... | reverse complement strand
GGCAAGAAAATCACGCAATTGATTTTAGAGGCATTAGAAGACAGCAATAATCCCCATGCCTGGGTACATTACTCATGGTGGAAACCCGGGAAATTTTATCCGGTTCCCAAATCATCCTGTCATTTCAGGGTTGAGACACCCGAAGGAAAAGCATTATTTGTCGGCGGTGGGCTAAGTTATCCCCATGAAGAACAAGAATTTATCAGAATAATCGTAGATGATGCCTCCCAATTGATAGCGGATAAAGGGCGGGCAGCGCTTGCGGATATATCGAATCCGGTTTCAAAATACAATTATCGGGATGTTCGCGTATTTGCATTTTGCGCGGACGGCGAGATGTTGATTTCTCCCGCTATCAATAGCACCTTTGCTCAGACCAATCTTTTGGAGTGTACCGATGAAGCCGGGCACAAGCCTTTTGCAAACGCCCTCAAAGAACTTGAGTCTCAAGATACCGTATGGAAAGTGTTTATGGCAAAAAGCAGATATCAAAGAAGGCTGATAAAAAAATGTTTATACATACGTAAAACACGTATGGCGGGAAGAGAAATCTATGTGGCGGCGATTACCGACCTTCCAGAACCACCATATTAGGACAGGAGTGTTTCATGGCAGAAAATGCTGAACAGTACGAATATTCTGTAAATCAGGTTCCGCCTGCGGGGCACCTGTTCATATCGTCTATTCAACATGTCCTCTTGATGGTTATTTCTCTCGTTCTTCCGATTCTCTTCGCCAGCCAGATAAATGGAACCGCTGAGTTTGCAGCTACCTTAATCGCCTTTTCCATGCTTGCGGCGGGCTTAGGTTCCATAATCCAGTCCGTCGGATTGCCGTTTATCGGTTCCGGGTACCTATGCCCAAATGTCTGCGGTCCTTCATACTTCAGCCTCTCATTGTCCGCTGCTTGGGCCGGGGGACTTCCACTCATGCGGGGGATGATAATCATTGCCGGATTGATCGAGATGGCTATCGCCCCGATAATTCAAAAACTAAAAAAGGTCTTCCCTACATTCATTGTTGGACTGGTGGTGGCTATGGTCGGTGTGAGTATTATCAGCCAGTCGATCACATCGTTTTTCGGACTGGCGTTTCGTGATGACGCAATCCAAAGCCTCGATATTTTTGTAGGGATGTTTTCGCTCATGGTTATGGTTCTGGCAAATTTGTGGGGGAAAGGTTTTGTTAAAATGTATTGTCTGCTCATTGGAATACTGTCAGGATGGATTCTGGCTCTGCTACTTATCCCTGAATACTGGCATAATCTCGCTGCTGTGAAAAATTTTCCCATATTTGCCCTGCCTGCTATCGGACCGGAGTTCAGGGGAATCACATTCGATTTTAAGATGATAATCCCTTTTGTCGTCATTGCCATAAGCGGTTCACTTAAATCATTCGGTAATCTTTTGGCTGCTCAAAAAATATCGGAGCCCGAATTACAAGAACCGAATTTCGTCCCCATTCGAAAGGGTCTTCTGGCGGATGGTTTTTCAACAGCGCTGGCTGGATTGCTGGGAGGCATGGCGGTCGATACTTCATCCAGCAATATTGGATTGGCAGGAGCCACAAAAGTCCTCAGCAGGTGGATAAGTGTCGGTGCAGGAGTTATCTTTGTAATCCTTGCTTTTTTCCCTAAATTTATAACCATTTTGTCGCTGATGCCCAAACCTGTTATGGGGGCATCTATCATTTTTGCCGGAAGTTTCATGATATGCACCGGTCTTCTGGAAATGTTCGGTGAAGAATGGAACCCACGCAAGACCTTTGTGGTGGGTATATCCCTCTTTTTCGGGTTGAGCACCGCATTTCTACCCAGTCTCTATGCCCGTGCCCCTCACTTCATCCAAACCTTTTTTACCGACCCGTTGCCCACGACGACCATTGTCGCTGTCGTCCTGAACCAGATTTTCAATTTGGATATTGTGATTGGAAACTTGAAAAAGAAAAAGTAATATTACGATAACAAATCGTTCTACCTGACATTTTTCCACTCCCCTCTTTAAAAAGGGGGGAGTGGAGATTTGGAACCTATTTTTTAGGCAAAAGCAGAATGGTATCAAAGAATTTTTTACCCACCCTCATCGACCGCTTTCAAGGATCGGCACTCGGCACCTTTGTAGGAGATGCCATGGGGAGGGAGGTGGAGGGCTGGCCCTGGGAGTTGATCAGGGCCCGGCATGGAGTCCTGAACGGGATAGGGGAGGGGGTCTATACCGATGATACCGAGATGATGATGGGGATCATGGAATCCCTAAAAGAAGACCCCGGCTTTGATCCGGCCCGCACTGCCCAGCGGTTTCTGGCGAACTTTCACCCCTTCCGGGGTTACGGGGCCCGGATCTACGGGATCATGGACCGACTGCGCAAGGGGGCACCCTGGGACCAGGTGGGGACCGACAGCTGGGGGAATGGTGGGGCCATGCGCATTGCCCCTATCGGATTTTTCTTTTATGACGACCAAAAGCAATTACATGACGCTGCCCTTAAGTGCACCCACATCACTCATCGACATCCCCAGGGGGTGGCCGGCGCCCTGGCCCAAGCCCTGGCAGTAGGGATGGCTATACAAAAAGGGATCAATGGTGAGGCCATTAATCAGATCGTCTGTCTGGAGGAGATTGCCCGGGGAGTGAAAGGGGTGGACAGAGGCGTGACACAAGAGCTGGGGCGGATCGCGGAGATGGGACAGGGGGGCGGTCTCGAGAGAAAGATCGAGAGAATCGCGGCCACCTTTCCGAGAGATGTGAGCGCCAAAGGGGCTGTGCCGGCGGCCATCGCCTCTTTTGTCATGAACACTGATTTTCAGGATACGGTCCTGACCGCGGTCAACTGCGGCGGCGATACCGACACCATCGGTGCCATGGCCGGGGCCATTGCCGGTGCGTACTACGGTCGTTCCTCGATTCCATCGGCGTGGCTCGAACCGTTGGAAAATGGTGAGAAGGGGAGGGATTACGTGGCTGCCTTGGCCGAGGAGCTGGCCCGTATCAAAGCGGAGCAGAAGGGATGGATCTGAGGGGAGGGATATTTCTCGATCGGGATGGTACCATCATCGAGGAGGCGGGTTATCTGAGCGACCCCGAGGCTGTTGTGCTCGTCCCCGGGGCCGCCCGAGGCATCCGCCTGCTCAATCACCTCGGCCTGCGGACAGTGGTGGTGAGCAATCAATCGGGGGTGGCGCGGGGGTGCTTTCCCGCATCCATTGTTGATGAGATCAACAAACGTTTGAGCCTCGCGCTGGAACAAGAGGGTGCCGCACTCGATGGGGTGTATTACTGTCCTCATCTTCCGGATGACGGGTGCACCTGTCGCAAGCCCGAGCCGGGTATGTTGCTGCAGGCCGCGGGGGAATTGGGGATAGATCTTCCCCGTTCTTATATGGCCGGGGATATGGCCAGCGATGTCGAGACCATCCAGCGAGTAGAGGGAAAGGGGATATTGGTTTTGACAGGCTATGGCGGGGAGGAGTTGGAGACCTGGCAAGGGGCTCAGCCGGATTTTATCGCCCAGGACCTTCTCGAGGCTAGTTATTGGATCTTATTACAGGAAGGAAGAAAAAGGAGGAAGGAGATGGCCATTAACAAAGAATTGCTGGATATCTTGGCGTGTCCCAAGTGCAAGGGTGATATCGTCCTGACGAAAAAGCAAGACGGACTCATCTGCAAGTCATGCAAGCTCGTCTACCCCATCAAGGATGATATCCCGGTGATGCTCATCGACGAGGCCCTCCCCTATAAGGGGAAGGAGTGACGGAGGTACCGGTATCGTTCCCCACCCAGGACGACCTGCAGCTCGAAGGGTTCCACACTCAAGGCGCGGAAGGGTGCGGGGGGGCCATCCTCTGCCACCCCCACCCCCTGTACGGCGGTGATATGCATAACAATGTGATTGGGGCCCTGCAGAAGGCCCTGGCTGAGAAGGGGTTTTCCACTCTCCGTTTCAACTTTAGAGGGGTAGGGGGGAGCGGGGGAAGCTATGCCGACGGTATTGGCGAGGAGGGGGACGTGCGGGGTGCCGTTCAATTTGTCAGCGAGAAGGAGGATGGTCCCCTCTTTCTTGTGGGATATTCCTTCGGGGCCGCGGTGGGGACCAAGGCCGTGGCGGCGGATGAGCGGGTCAGGGCGTTGGTATGTATCTCACCGCCGATTGCGATGTATGACTTTTCTTTTCTTAGAGATTATGAGAGGCCGACGCTCCTGGTGGCAGGGGATGGGGACTTTGTCTGCCCCATTACACTACTGGAGGAGCTGGTCAGTTCCTTGCCGCAGCCGCGATCGATCCATATAGTCCCGGGCGCCGATCACTTCTGGTGGGGGAGGGAAGGTCGGCTGGCGGATTATGTGATCGATTTTCTCCAGGGTTTGTGACGGGGGTACAAGACCCTGGCGATCCACCACCCCCAACGGTACAGAAGCTTATACCAACGATACCGCTCCCTATAGGTCTTTAGATACGGACGGATTTCTTGATCACCTGCGGCATAGGCGCGGCAGAAAATTTCCTTGTCCCCCTTGGTCAAGGGTAGGCCGAGTCTTTTTAGTTTTTCCGCCGAGCGGTCCAACCGCTTGAGGTTTTTCATTCTTCTTGATGGTTTGAGGCGGGTGAAGACCTTGGATTTGTCAAAATCGATGAGCAAAACCCTTCCTGCTTTTTCTTCGACCAAGAAGTTTTTGAGGTGCAGATCGGCGTGGTAGATCCCCCGTGCATGGATTTTTTGCACGGCCTGGGCGGCCTTCGCAATGACCTCTTGCCTCTTTTTACTCTTTGATTTCTTATCGAGGTAGGAGATAAGGTCAGTTGCTGATGGTTGATACTCGGTGATGAGATACCCCCGGTACCACCCCCCCCATCCCCGCTCCAGGACGGCCACCAGGATTTCCAGGGTAGGGACACCGGCTGATTTCACCTCTTCGGTGACGGCGACTTCCTGAAACGGACGGGCGCCGAAGAAAAAGAGGTCGCCGGTGAGACGACGCAACAGCCCCCCGTGCCGGTACTTCCTGACGGCCACCTCCCCACCCTTTTCCTTGACGAGGAGCACCTCACCCCTGCCCATCAGTCGGCTTGGTTGAGCGGTCTTGTTCCACAGTCCTGTGGGGTTTAAGAGTCTGTGGCGACGGAGGCGGCCTTCGGAGCCTTCACGGATTAACAGCTCTCGTCGTCCCTCCCGCAACAAGCGATAACCCGAAGGATAATGTTTTTTATTCTTTGACACCGTACTCCAGATCAGAAAGCCTCTTCTTTGCGGTGATGATCATCTCAACGCGCGCATTTGAGAAGACATAAAAGGGGCCCTTTCCCTCAAAGCTCTTTTTCGTGAAGATCTTGTCTACCCCCTTGTGCAGCAACCATTCGCTTACCCTTATACCCTTTCCTTCACCCTCCTGCAAGTAGGGGTTGTTCAGGTTTTCCTGCCTTACGATTGCTCCGTCCTTGGCTCGTAGGGTAATGATAGAGAAGTAGGGGGCTTCACCGAAATGTTCCGAGATGGTTTCTTTGTCGTCTGTTAGGGGAACTGCATAGGTAATTGTTTCTCTACGGACCGGTTCATAATGAATGAGGACGTGATCCACATGGGGGATTTTCTCCCGGATCCGTTCCGCTATCTTATCCGTGATCACGTGCGCCCTTTCCAGGTCGCTGACATTGAGTGTGAGGTCGGCCTCGATAAACTTATATCGACCTGAGTTTCTCCCCCAGAGACCCTTGATTTTCTCTACCTGGGGATCTGCGAGGATTATGCCTTTGACTCGATCCATGGTCTCAAAATCGAGGGACGCATCGAGGAGGACCCGAATTGAGTCCACTAAGATCCGGAATCCTGTTCGGGAGATAAAGACAATGATGACGAGGGCAGCCCCTTTGTCGAGGAGAGGGACCCGAAAGAGTCCTCCCACCAATCCTACCAATATAATGAGCGAGGAGAGCATGTCCGTCTTGACATGTTCGGCATCGGCAATGATGCTCGGAGAATTGATCTGTCGTCCGATGCGCATTTCGTAGCGAGAAAAAAAATACGTGGCGAGGACGGCAAGGATTACTCCTCCTATGGCCCAGGGGATACGCTCCACCATCAAGGGCATGCGATGTGTAAAGGTCTCTCGGAAGATCTCATAGCCGGCCAGGAAGATGAGCAAGGACATGGCCAGGGAAACCAGGTTCTCCACCTTGTAGAGGCCGTAAGGAAAGGTCTTGGAACGCCTCTTGGAGAGTTTGATCCCCATGAGGACCGAGGCCGAAGATATGACATCGGTGAGGGAATGAATTGCGTCGGCCATCAGGGCGACACTGCCGGAGAGAGAGGCGAGGATATATTTAATCAACGTGAGGGACGTATTAAGGATGATGGAGAGGAGGGCTGCCTTTTCGCTTCGCTCAACGCTCATTGGGTCATCGTGAGGAGCCGTACCCCGGCGTGGTGAATCTGCTGGAAGGTGGCCCCTTGCGTCACATATCGCACTACCTGGGCCTCATCCACCACCTTCGTCCCGGACAAGGCGTCGATCCCGTAATTGAACAGCAGGGGGGTGAGGGGCGTGGTAGGACCGATGAGCATAACAAAGGCATCCCGGCATAGTTCGAGGAGGGATTCAAGGGTATGATTGATAAAAGCGGTGCTCGTGATACCCACGACCTGACAGCGGGGGATAACGTCTGCGGCTCGATTTGCTTCAATATCACCCGGGTGTGGCCTCTGCTCGATGACCCAGAGGTTGCGGGCGATCTCCTTTAGTTTGGGCACAAACGGGAAGTGGCCGATGACGGCCACCTCTTTTCCCGCCCCTTGTTCGGCGAGGAGGTCAAAGGCCTTGACCTCGGAACACCTGTCTGTATCGATCTCGATGAGGGAATTGATGGTTGCCATGCCGACGGATGCCTCCATGAGCTTGTCTGAACGTACCAGACTCATGAGTTCGACGGCGCCCTTTTCGGTCAGTTTTCCTGCATTGTCTACACTCGGGCCCGTGTGCGGATGGGGGTCCCCCATCGTAGAGGCGAGGCCGCATCCTCGTGTTAAAACGGCCGTCCAATGCGCCCCGATGATGACGTCTCTCAGTGGCGCTTCGCACGGCGAGAGGTAATCAAGGAGGTCTTCCAGGATTTTCATTCCACCCGCCGCTAACCCCCAGCTTTGGGACGGGTAAAGATCACCTGATACCTATCCTCAGCCCCCTCAAAACAAATCCGGCATTCCTGACACTCCTCACCCCCCTTATCCGGTTCTTGCACTGCGGAGAGGGGTTCAAGATGCACCTCAAAGCCGGTTTCCTTATAGAGCGCGGCCATCTCGCGCACCCTGGGCTCCTCGGCAACGAACCGTTTTTCCCACCCTTGTTTTTTTAGTTCAGCTTCCCGCTTGTTCTTCAGCATTCCTTGTATCTTTATCATTCTCTTGCAAGGACTTCTGGATACCCTGCCAAATATCCTGCATGGCCTGATGGATCGTTGGGCACGGATATTCCATGACGGTCTTTTTTTCAACCATGGCCTTCACTACGGCGACGTCAAAGGGCACCTTGCCGACCACCGAAAGGTCCTCGCGTTGGCAGTATTCCTCGATCTGGAGGGTTTTGTCTGGGTTGATATCGTATTTGTTGATGCAGATCAGGGGGGAGATCTTAAAGCCTTGGGCCAGCTCGACCAACCGTTGCAGGTCATGGATGCCGGCGACGGTCGGTTCGGTTACGATGAGGGTCATATCCGCTCCGGCGAGGGAGGAAATTACCGGACACCCGATACCCGGCGGCCCATCGATAATGATGAGCTCAAGTTCTCTTTTTTCAGCTATCGATTGGGCCAACTTTCTTACCTGCGCCACCAGTTTTCCCGAATTATCCTCTCCTATGCCCAGCCGGGCGTGAACCATGGGTCCGTTGCGCGTCTCGGAGATAAACCACTCCCCTGAGCGCGCGTCGCGCATAGCAATGGCCTCTTCCGGACAAGCGAGGGCGCACAAACCACACCCCTCACACTCTACCAGATCAATCGTGCCATCGTCTATGGCCTCAAATCGGCACAGTTCGGTGCATATACCACATGCGGTGCATTTGGATTCGTCCAGTACCGGTTTGCGGCCTCCGAAAAAATCCCCGTGATCGATGGTCGTCGGTTCGAGAATCAAAAACAGATCAGCGGCGTCCACGTCGCAGTCGGCCAGAACCTTTTTCTCGGCCAAGTTGGACAAGGCCCCTACCACCGTGGTCTTGCCTGTTCCCCCCTTTCCGCTCAGCACGGTCAGCTGTTTCACCCTTTCCCCTTCTCTTTTTTCATGAAGTAATCTACTAGTGCCGCCTGTAGCCCCGCCACCCCTAATAGAGAACAATGGGCCTTTCTCGTGGATATTCCCCCTGCCGCCTCGATGACGTCGTTATCGGTAATCATGAGGGCATGATCCAAATTCTTGTTCATGGCCAATTCGCTGAGGATGCTGGTGGTAGCGATGGCCGCGGCACAGCCGAAGACCTTGTAGCGGATATCGACAATTTGATCATCCTGTATCTTGAGACAGAGTCGGATGTGATCGCCGCACCTGGGATCACCCACAAGCGCAACGCCGTCGGGATCCTCAATCTCTCCTATGTGGCGGGGGTTCTTGAAATGGTCAAGGATGGTCTCGTTGTAGACGAGATAGCCTGTTGATTCCTCTGGCTCTTGATCTTGGCGGTACAATGCCTTCCAGTCCTTCATCATGTATTCCTATTTTCCTCGGCTATCTCCTTGATCCAGGCGAAGAGGCCGATAAATTTTTCCCGGTACTCCGGGAGTTTTTCCAGCAAGGGGATCCCCTCGGAGTAGAGATGGGCGATGTTTCGATCCATGGGGATCTCCAGGAGTATGGGAATGCTTTCTCGGCGGCAATACTCATGCACATCCTTGTTTCCCACGTCGGCCCGATTGATGACGATGCCCATGGGGATATGCAGTTGTTTCAACATTGCAACCGTCAGCTTCAGGTCGTTCAGGCCAAAAGGGGTCGGTTCCGTCACCAGGAGGCAGAAATCGCTCCCCTTGACCGTTTCAATAACCGGGCACGATGTCCCGGGGGGAGCGTCCGTTATAATCGTCCTCTTCGTATTTATAAAGGATTTCTCCACCCTGATGATCGGCGTGGCCATCGGTTCACCCACGTTGAGTCGGCCTTGGATGAATTCAATCCCATCCACTTTTCCGATTTCTACGGTGCCTATTTCCTTTTCCTCCTCCCGTATGGCCCCCTCGGGACAGATATATGAACAGACGCCGCAGCCGTGGCAGAGTTCATCGAATACGAGAACGGTCTGGGGAAAGCAGACGAGGGCGTTGAACTCGCACGCCTCGGCGCAACGGCCGCAGTGGGTGCATTTGCTTTCGTCGATACGGGGGATGGGGATAGTTACAGGGATCTTTTTTTCTATCTGAGGTTTGAGGAAGAGATGGGCATTGGGTTCTTCCACATCGCAATCGATAAATTGAACCCCTTCCAGGGCCAGGGCCAAATTGGTGGCAATAGTGGTCTTTCCCGTCCCTCCTTTGCCGCTGGCCACGGATATGATCATCCTTTTTCCTCCACCAGTGCCTTTGCCACCTCAATGGGTACCCCGACGGCTACCCGGTCCCTCGTTATCCCCCCGTACTCCCGAGAGTCTCTGCAACCAAAAGAGAGGGCTATATGTTTCTTGACAACGGCCTCCACAGCCACATGTCCGCATACCGAGACGATGCTTGAGAGATCGACGTTTAGAGGTTTCCCATAAAGGACCTGATAACTTCTGAGTAGCTTCATAACCTGCCCGGGCTGGAGATAGGACAACACTAGATCAGGAGGGCTGTTTTTGAGATTGAGGCCGATCCCCTTGAGGGAGCCGTTGAGCTTCGGGAGGTTTCGCACCAATTCTTTTGCCTGTGATTCGCTGAATCCCTCTTGATGTTGGAATCTTTCCTTCATCTCCGCTTTGACCGTTTCATCCCAACCAAACACATACCGCGCTCCGTGGCAATTCAGATCTCCGGGTCTCAAGAGCACAGGGTGAACCAAGGACCTGGTTACGGCCTCACAGAAACGTGTATCCTTGAGAGAATTTACATTGCAGTCAGGAAGGTTCCCATAATAAAATTTCACACCGATCCATCTACCTCCAAAGCTACGTTGAAACGCATCTACGATGTCCATTACCCTTCTCCCGTTTGTGATCTCATGATCGGAACCTTCAGACGCGGATTATCGTGTATTAT
>Ga0315536_1001913_pt1 | contig 10235 bp, 9 predicted proteins | sample SalMarSW160230MG_FD_203093 | JGI IMG/M metagenome (GOLD analysis project Ga0315536, IMG submission 203093) | Salt marsh sediment microbial communities from the Plum Island Ecosystem LTER, Massachusetts, United States - Salt Marsh Sediment SW1602-30 ... | reverse complement strand
TAATTGGCTTCCATTATTCCAGGATTACCGAGCTTGTCGGAAAGCTTCACTATATATTCTTTCATTCTTGCTCTTAACATTATATCGCCCCACACGGCTTCCCAGTTCCCGCTCCACTCTTTCACATACGAGGCGATCCTGTTTATCACTTCGGACTCGCCGTTCTTGAACGTGTCGGAAGGCTTCATGCGGTCCTCCTTCCCTGAATATTCCATGAGATTGACGAATCCATTTTCTTTTGCCGGGTTTTCTTCCCAGTGCTTCCTGACTTCGGTTATTTCGGTCATCCTTCTGAAACGATGCAGACCATCCGCGGACCGGAGAGATTTACATATAGGGATTATGTCGGTAGCCTTGAATGACGTTGGCGGAACTCCGAGGTCGTTGACGACCCTGTCATAGACTCCGTATGCCGATTCACCGTGTATGGTGCCCGAAACCACGTTGGACAACGCTCCGATTCGCATGGCTTCGTAAAGCGCTTTAGCTTCCGTGCTCCTAACCTCACCCATTATGAGAGCTGAATCACCCAACCTGAGTGCAGTTCTTAATGCTTCGTCGGCCGGCATTTCCGATTCCACCTGAGTGATGACAGACCTGGATTTCATGGATGCAATATTATAATGAAGGTCTCTGAGTTGGGCAACTGGAAGCTCCAAAGTATCTTCTATGGTCAATATTCTTGTTTTCGGGAGCAATTCCAGCATCAATGCCCCCAATACGCTTGTTTTTCCAGCGCCTCTTCCTCCGGCCACCAGCATGCTGACCGAACCGTCTATCAGGAACGAAAGCAGTCCAGCCCCTAGCGGATCAATCATCTTGCCCTTGATCAGGAGAGGGAGAGTCCATGGTTTGTCCCTGTGCCTTCTTATCGCGAAACCGAATCCATCAGGTGACAGGTTCTTCGTTATGACGGCGAATCTCGCCTTCCCTCCCGGGACGGCTATGTCGGTGTCCAGAACGGGGTTGGCTTCGTCGAGAGGCCGGCCGGACTGTATTCGCAAACGCGTGGCCCATGATTCAGCGTCTTCCTTGGTTGGAATGAGATTTGTTACGCATTCCTCATAGTCTCCGTGGAATATCAAAATTGGGGACGTTTCGATAGGAGAATTTATGTATATGTCCTGGATTTTCTCGTCGCCCAGAAGGACCTCCAGCACACCCAGTCCCGCTGTGTACCTTGTTAGAATATTGGCGAGTTGCTCAAGTTCTTTTGTGGATAAGTATACTCCGGATTTGTCTGCCACTTCCCTTATCATATCTTTTCCTATGTTGTAGAATACCTCTCTCACCTTTTCCGAACGGACGAATTCCGCGGTCTTCGGACGATGAGTTGCCATGTATCTTCTTGCGGTGTCGAGAACCGTGTATTTCTCTTCCGTCAGTGTGAACTCCGGCGGAGTGACATGATAATAATATGATGAAGTCGTTGGTAATCGGTATATCTCGACTTGTATATCATTGATTTTGTACCTGTCAACCGATTTTCCGGTTTCCGGCGGAGTGATCATATATCTCGTGAGCATGAAGTTTGGCCGGACGGACGGAGTGAAGATTTCCCGATAAAGCGAACGGTCACCAATGTGATATCCAGATAAGTGCTCCTTTACCGCGCTTATCATTTTTGTCCTTTCCATTTTCAGTTTAAGCGGATCTATTATCTCTTCCTTGTAATGCCTGTAACACGCGAATCCCTTCCCTTTCCTGTTCATCTTTATCATTAAATTCCGGGATTCCCTGACAATCTCCACGTACGCTCCGATAGGGTCTCTTCTCATCAGGTTGATGAAGATGTACTGGAGTCTCTGGCTGAAATCCGGGTAGAATTTCCCCCATTTGTCCGGCATTATGTTTTCGTATTCCCTTTCCTTGACTAGGACGATGGATAATACCTTTTTTACCGTTAGTATCTTGTCAATAACGTTTGCCATCACGCTCTCGAAATCCTCGATGGAAGCGCCAGTAATAGAACCCAGAAGATTGATCGTCAGAGTCCTGGAATCTTCATCATACAAATACCCCCCGCCCGTTTCTTTTGTTTCTGCCATACCGAACCCCAAATATTGTCCAACACCAATTAGATAGACGACTTATATTGATTGGAAAAAGTCGTCCTTCGCTATTAATAATTATTTATCCGTCTTAATAAAACTAATAATATGGGAGAAGAAAACGGTAATGGTTCTGAAAAATCATTCCTTAAAAAGATCACTGGATTGAAAGAAAAGCTGAAGCCCGTAAAGGAAGGAATGAAAACGGTTAAGGAAAAGGTTTTTATCATACCGGTAAAACTCCATCTCAAAAAGAAGGGAAAGAACGAAATTGCGAAAAAAATAGAGCTTCCGAAAAACGCGAAACCGGCCATGCCGGAGATAAAGAAGCTGTTCGAGAAATATGAAAATATTAGTATGGAAACGGAGTTCCGTTTCGCCGTTCTTGGGATAGGGAATGATCTTAAGGGGGATGACGGGATTGGATGGTATGTGATAGACAAGCTGAAGAACATCCTTCCGAAAGACAACGTCCTTCTCATGAAAACAGCCACACCGGAAAACCACGTTAAAGAGATAAGGGAATTCTTTCCATCCATTCTGATAATAGTGGACTCAGCGAGCTTCGGCGGAAGCCCTGGTCAAATAAGGAAGATAGAAGAACATGAGATCCAGAGGATATTCTATTCCACGCACACAACGCCGTTGACGATATTCATGAAGCTCCTGAAGCAGGACCTTCCTTCCACAAGGATCGTTGTACTGGGAATCCAGAAAAAGCAGACCATGTTCGGGATTCCAATGTTAAGCGACGTGAAAAAATCAGGCGACAAGATAATAAAAATGATATGTGACCTGCATAACAGCAAGACCATGGAAAAGGGTTTGGATGGGGCAATAACAGAACTTTCTTCTAACGGAACACCTTCAATAAAAAAGATATTCAGAAAATAAAGATTCTAATTAATAATAAAAATAAGATTATATTATGGAAAAATACGAAAAAGAACGTCCAAATAAAATATTTTTTTCGATATCCGAACAAAATAAATTAATAGAAAAAACAAAGGAATATGTTTTACGAAATTTTTCACCGTTTCAAAAAATTGACAAAATAATATTATTTGGATCACTTGCCAAGGGTACATTTGGAAAATATGAAAAAGAATGGAAACACGGTTTTTATTCAGATATAGACTTGTTGCTGTTGGTAGAAAACGATTACAATATTCCTGAAAAATGGAAAGTATGGTTCAAACATAATAAATTCACTGTTTTTACATGTGGAAAAATAGATCATAAATATTTAATACAGTATATGGTATGGAAAAGAAAACAATATGAAATAATTCAAAACCAAATAGATGTTGAAAAATGGGGTATCCCTCTGTTAATGGAAAAAGGAAAAAATAAATTTATTGTTTTATATGAAAAAAAATGATCAGTGAATTAGATTAGCTCCTGTTCTTGAGATTCTCCCTGTCGTAATCAGTATTATCGTATTTCTTTCCAAGCTTTACGCTCTTCGGTTTGGTGGGGCAGACATCTTCGCATCGTCCGCAATAAATGCACTTTCCTATATCGACCTTCCATTCCTTCTTTTCCCTGTTGATCGATATCGCTGCTGCTGGACAGTTGATTGCACATAATGTACAGTATGTGCATGTTTCCTTGTTGTGTTCGACCTGCCCGCGGAAACCTTCCGGAATAACCGGTTTCTCTTTTGGGAATTTTCTGGTCACCGGTTTGCTGACCATTTTCTTTAACGCTTCACCGAGAAGTTTCATAATTATTGTTATTATTTGAAATTAAATATAAAGCCCCAGCAGGACCCTTGCCAGATCAATAACCGCCAGCGGTCCGATCACGAACCAGAAAAGCCTGAGACTCTGGTTTATTTTCAGCCTTCCGAATATGGTCCTCAACACGATCACTAGGAAAAGCAATAGTAACGAATTGATCGCGAACGTAAGAATAGTGGTCGCCCCAAGGAACAATACCGATCCCAGCGAAATCATTGTCCATACCATTACCCCCTTCGCCAGTTCGTGCATGGCCAATCTCGGCCCGGAATATTCCGTCAGCGGGCCGGCCACTATCTCCTGCTCCGCTTCCTGTATGTGGAACGGAGGGAGCGAAAGTTTGCCTTGGAGACTTACAAGGAACGCGAACAATGCAAAAGGAAACTGCCACGCGAAGAATGGGGACAGATTGAAATTCATTAGAAATCCCACTGTTATCATGGATATGACGAACGGGAATTCTATTGCGAATATCTGGATGATCTCTCTTATTGATCCGACCGAAGCGAACGGATTGCCTGTCGCGAATCCTCCGACTGCAAAGAACACGCCTGCCATTATCAGCATGTATATTACTATAAAGATATCCCCGCTGAAAGAGAGAAACGTGAAACCGCCAACCGGAAGGAACATGAGAACGGTGAGAGCCGAGGCAAATGAAATGACAGGCGCGAGTGTCATGATCATTCCAAACGAGTCTTTGGTTGTTATGTTCTCCTTTGACATAAGTTTTACGAAATCAAGGAACGGTTGCCATATAGGTGGACCTATCCTGTTGTGCATGTGCGCCGTTACCTTCCGGAGGATGCCTTCGTACAACAAACCGAATATTATCGCTGAAATCAACCCCGGAAAAACAAGAAAATGAAATACTTCGTTAATCATGATGCCCCCCGTTCAGATGGTGGAAATCCTCCTTCCCCAGTACGGTTTCCTTACCTTTGGTATTAACCAGTGTGACCCTGTCCGTGCATGACATGCATGGGTCCATTGAAGCCACTATAACGGGTATGTCAGCTATCTGGCAGCCTTTTAGTATGTTTCCGAGCATGTGGAAGTTTGCGTATGTCGGCGTGCGTATTTTTACCCTGTAAGGGCGGTCGCCGGCAGAACGGATGTAATAAGCCAGTTCCCCTCTGGGGGCTTCGATATGAGAGAGGGTTTCGAGACCTTCCCCTACTTTGATCATCATGGGAAGCTTTAATGCGATTTCCCCTTTGGGTATCGAAAACAACGAGTCCCTCATGAGTTTTATTGACTGGACACACTCTTTCAAACGGACGATGTTCCTCTCCAGAACATCCCCCCTGTCTCCGATCACCGGCTTGAACTTAAGCTCTTTGTATGTGAGATAATCTTCATTCCTTATGTCATAATTCACATTCGAAGCCCTTGCACAAGGTCCGACCGTGCCGGTTTCGATTGCCAGTTTTTCCGAAAGTATCCCTACTTTACTTGTCCTTCGCTTTACGGACGAGTCCCTTTCAAAAACCTTGATATAATGATATAATCTGTCTTCCATGCTATCGAGACCTTCCTCCACCTTTCTGATGTTGTCCGTGTCTAGGTCCCTTCTTACCCCGCCGATGGTGTTCATGCTGAAATGGACCCTGTTCCCGGAAAGCAGTTCCAGAAGATCCATCGCGGTTTCCCTGTCCCTGAAGATGTAATGGAATAATGTGTCCAGACCCATTTCATGGGCAATCAGTCCTAAACACAGAAGATGGGAATGAATCCTTTCCAGTTCCGAAACAATCACACGGATGTGTTTGGCCCTGTCCGGAATTTCGATACCCATGAGCCTTTCCACACCCTGTGCGAATGCGGATGTATGGAAATTACCGCATATTCCGCATACGCGTTCAGAGAGGAAGACGGATTTCGTCCATGAACGGTTTTCGAGCGCCTTTTCTATACCTTTGTGATTGTATCCGAGTTCCAGGCCGTCTAAGGAGACGACTGTTTCCCCCTCTACCCTGAGTTTCATGTGAACAGGCTCTACCAAAGCGGGGTGTTGTGGTCCCACAGGAAGGAAAAAATCGTGCATATTTAATTATGGCAGAACCTTATTAAATTGATTAATTATTTATACCAAGTATTGACAATTATTATTATGAGGGGTTTGCTGGTCTTGGGACTTGTTTTAGCGTTGTTGTTAATACCCGTATCAGCATTAGCGCTCGAACCTTCAATAACAGTTATGCCGGTTGACAAACTCGTTTCCGCGAATTCTTCGTTCATTTTACGTGTCAATCCGAATACTCTTCAAAAGCCGATAAGGGTTACATGGAGCGTTATAGGCGGGGGAGAAAGAGGGGTAGGATCATTCCCGCTGGTTGACGGTGTGGGATTATGTTATTTTTCTAACGTGGATGAGAATGCTACATGCGGTCCGTCACCGTTCACTGTCTCGGGTGAGCAGCAGTTATACGTTAATGTGATCACGCCGTCTGGAATAGTGAACGCGACCAAAACCCTTAACATATCCGACATTTACGTTCCTCTGAACCACATTACAGTGGTTGACAACATGATATATATCAGGGTAGGCGGGGATATTGATAAAGACTATACGGTTACTTATCACGTTTATACAGGTGAACTGGATTATGTTGCACAAAGAAGCCTTGCGTATGATCCCATAGAGGACAAGCATGTTGGTAACTACACGTTCCCGGAAGCGGGGGTGTACTACGTTTTCATACAGGCCGTCAAGGGATCCAGTTCCGGAAGCAACGTTTACAGGGTTTACCTGCCATCTTCCGATTACGTCAACATGGAACCGGGGAAGGGCGTATACTGGTTGGGGGAGACAGTCGAAATATCCGGTCAGGCAAGCCAGCCGGTTTCGGGCGAAGTGCTTTTCCCTAACAAATCAAAGGCAATGAACTTCATTCCATCAGTCGACGCTGGCGGAAGCTTTACGAAAACATTCAATTCCCTTTCCGGATGGCCTGAAGGAAACTATTCGGTTCATGTTACCAGCCCTGTCGAAAAGAGTATATACTTTTTGCTGCAAGACCTTATTGAGATCACTCCCTCGTCTGTTTCGGATCTGGTGAACAAGTCTTCAAGCTACAGGAAGACACTTGCTGTCCGGAACCTTCGTGACGTTACACTCAACATTTCTCTGCTTACGACAGGAGACATAAAATCCAGCCACGTTTCCCTTTCGAAATCCCATCTGGCACCCCAGGAAACGGGGAGCATCATGATAAATATTTCCAGCGTCGACAAGAACATGGAAGGTACCCTGAGAGTCCTGACAGAAGGGATCGAATTGGCCGTACCGGTCGAAGTGCTTACAAAGGAAAAGAGTGCTGAATGCCCTGAATGCCCTGAGTGCAAAGGGGGGTCAAGCGTTCTTTCGGTTACCACGTCATCGGGCGCGAAGATGATTTCGATCGAAATGGTTGAGAATTCCGAAGCCACGGAGACAATAAAAATAAAGAATACCGGTTCCTCATCGTTATCGTCATTCTCCTTCAGCGCGGGCGGTGATCTCAGCTATATCGAAAGCGACATGACAATGGACCTTAGCGGGGTTTCCGTTAGTGGGGGGAGTTCGGAGGAAGTCGATCTCGTAATAACGCCGTATTCTTCCGGAACGTACAGCGGTCCTCTTACGATCTCCGGCGGCAGCGAATCGGATTCCGTTTACCTGCATATTATAGTTTATTCTGACATGTACTCGGAAATACAGAACGCGATGGACGACCTGAGCCAGATGAAATCATCGTTATCATCTTCATTGTACAGCACGATCCAGTCATATCTCGACGACGCCGACACTTCCTACACATTGGAAAATTACCAGGAGGCTCAGGCAAAGCTGGATAAGGCAAAAGTTCTTCTCAGTGCTTCCGGTCCCGTCGGGCCGCCCGGCGGGGACGGAGGTTTCGACCCGACAATAATAATCATAGTGGTGGTCGTGATTATTGCCGGTGTGGGCGTTTTCTACTTCCTTAAAATGAGGAAGGCCGGCGGTGGCGAATATTCGGATGAAGAAGAGGGTGGAGAGGAAACATTCGAGGACTTCTGAATCACGGGATACAACTTTATTTATTTGGTGAAAGTTGCCATTCGAAATAACGCAGGACAGCTTAAACCATTTTAATCAAGTTGTCATTCGATTTTCCATTCCTTCATTCCAATCTTTTCAAAATCAATCGGTTTCTCAATAAAAAATAGATGAGAAGAGCATTTGCAGTCAGAGCACCCGAATCCTTTCACCGAATCATTATCCGATAATTTATTTGCTATTTCACATTCCTTCCTTTGGTCAGATTCAATGTAAAACACATTCTCTATATCTGCATTTTCAATCAAATAATCGACATGCCAGTGCTTCCTTTTTTCGGATATCAGATGTCTTGATATTCTCCCTTCCAGAGAATTCAATGCCGATCCAACGTAAGCGTAGAGCCCTTTTTTGAAACTGATCATTCCCAGTTTCCCTATTTTTAATTTCTTTTCAGTATACAATCTGATCAGAATAACGTAGCTGCCTTTCATGTAAATTTCACAATAATTTTTCAAGGTTTTTCATAGATTCCTCGCGGACGTTCTCGTATATGCTGTTTCCTTTGGAATCCATCGCCACGATGACCGGGAAGTCCCTTACGTACAGTTCCCATATCGCTTCAGGCATCCCGAACTCCTGTTTGTATACGTTCCTAACCTTGGAATTCTTGGCGTATACGACAGCAGCTCCCCCGACAGCGGCGAGATAGACTGTCTTCCCTTTCATCGCTTCGAGAACCGATGCGTCCATTCCGCCCTTCCCGATTATCGCTTTTATCCCGTATTTTTCAATCATTCCCGGAGTGAACATTCCCATTCTTCCGCTTGTAGTGGGCCCGGACGCAATAACATTATTGTCCTTTATTATCGGACCACAATGATAGATTATTCCGTTTCTGATCTTTTCGAAGTTCTCCTCCAGAAGGAAGAGGTGAGCCTTGTCTCTGGCGGTGAATATGGTCCCGTTCAGCAGAACCTTATCACCAACGTTAAGTTTTAGAATATCATCTTCTCTCAGGGGGGTATGAAGCGTGATCATATCTTTCCCCTCCTCATACACCAGCATCCGAATGAGATGCCTACAAAGAATGAAGCGGGATGCCTGACGGATGAAGCGATCTTGACCCCGATGGCGGTTGTTTTACCTCCCATTCCGAGAGGGCCTATTCCCAGCCTGTTTATTTCTTCCAGCGTTTGCTCTTCGAAATCTCTCATTTTCGGGTTATCGTTCTGATCATCTATTGCCCTAAGTAACTGCTTTTTAGAAAGTGAAGCTACCTGTTCGATGTTCCCTCCCATTGCGACGCCTATGGTGTAAGGAGGGCATCCCTTTCCCTGTGCCTTGAATACCGCGTCCAGTATACATTTCCTCACACCTTCCATATCCCTTCCCGCGTCGAGTCTTTTGTCCGGGAGCTGGTAAATGGCTGAAACGTTTTCAGATCCGCCACCCTTCAGCATGATGTTCATCCCGAATTTATCAGATTCCTCAAAATGGATGATAGGTTCGTTTCCAATATTGTTGTCAGTGAGCGTATCTACGGCGTTCGGCCTTAACGGAATATCCTTGGTAGCGGTTTTTGTGGCGTTTTTTATCGCATTTATGATATCTTCCCTGTTCTGGTCGTTTGGAAGCTTGACATAAAAAATAGGAATTCCCGTGTCTTGACATATAGGAATGGATCCTTCCCTTGCTTTCTTCACGTTTTCGAGAATCCTTTCCAAAACTTCGATAGAAACGGGATTTTCTTCCCCGGATTTCGCTTTTTCCAGCGCTTTTTCAACGTCTTCCGGTAGAGAAGTCGCAACCGTTCTGTAAAGATCAATTATTTCCTTTTCCATCCCCATGATAATCATAGGAAAATATTCTATTTATCCTTTGGGTAAAAATTTTTCTGAATCCCGATGTTAAATTGATAAATATTTCATGACAATTATATGACATGCCTGAAGTAAGAATCCTCATCGAGGGGTATGCGAAAGAACTGGAGACGGGATGGATGGCCTGCTCCACAGTTGCTCTGATAAAATCCAATGACAAACTGATAATATCTGATCCCGGCTGCAACAGGGGAATGCTTCTTTCCGCGCTGGATGAAGAGGGGCTCAAACCGGAAGACATCGATTTCGTGTTTTTGACGCATGGGCATGCTGACCATTCGCTTTTGGCTGGCATGTTCGTGAAAGCGAAATTCGTGACCTTTGAGGGTTTGATGTACGACAATGACATGCAGGTAGATTTTGCGGATGATGTTCTGGGTCCGGGCACGAGGATAATAGAAACGCCCGGCCATTCTGCAGAGCACGTATCATTGATCGTAAACACAAATAATGGGAAATACGCGATAGCCGGAGACGTTTTCTGGTGGAAATATGGTGAGAAACAGGCAGTGGACATAAACAAGGAAGACGATGCCCA
>Ga0315536_1001912_pt1 | contig 10236 bp, 10 predicted proteins | sample SalMarSW160230MG_FD_203093 | JGI IMG/M metagenome (GOLD analysis project Ga0315536, IMG submission 203093) | Salt marsh sediment microbial communities from the Plum Island Ecosystem LTER, Massachusetts, United States - Salt Marsh Sediment SW1602-30 ... | reverse complement strand
CATCACTGAAAACTGTCTTGTTTTCACGGTGTGGGCGGTCCGACATCGGGTGGTCCTCGCCGGTGATCCCGACCAGGTGATGCCAATGGAACCCGGCGCTGTACCTGAAAATTTGGTCGACGGCTGCACGGGCGGTAAGGCGTCGGGTCGCTCCGCTGCGGAACGGCGCACCGAATAGGCGGGAAGACTATGTGTTGGCAACCCGTCCCGATGCAACGTCCCTGACCGGCCCCGCTGCGCTGGCAACGATCGGGCGGCCGTTCGAGCTGCGGTTTGGGTCAAGTGGCCGGCTGACGGCTCTAGAAATGCCCCGCTCATACAGGAAATCTAGTGCAGCTATGTACTATCGCTGAGCTAGGGCGATGCTCCTGGGGCGGGCGGGACTCGAACCAGCGACCAACGGCTCATGAGTCCGTTTTCAGGTCCCGCGCGACCGGACCAACCGGGTTAGCTGGACCGGCCAAAACGGATGCAATGACGGCAACCCGCACCCGACGCATTATCAGTTCTTCGGCCGTACACGAGGACGAGGCCTAGTTCGTGTCTCACACGAAGTGATAACGTAATTCTCCGAATCGGATAACGGGCGTACCCTAGGCCGTCCTACTCTCGGAGGTGACGTGTCAGCAGCATCGGGACGCCCGCTGCCCTTGATTACGCAGGAGAACGAGTTCTTCTGGGCTTCGGGAGCCGACGGCACGCTGCGGCTGCAGGAGTGCAAGAACTGCGATTCGCTGATCCATCCGCCGGCGCCGGTGTGCCGGTACTGCCGCTCCCGCGATATCGGCGTGCGGTCGCTATCCGGGACGGCGACGCTGGCCGGGTTCACCGTGAACCATCGGTTCAGCCTGCCCGGGATGCCGGCACCGTATGTGGTTGCGCAGGTGGCGATTACGGAAGACCCGCGGGTCCGGCTGACCACCAATATCGTGGAGTGCGAGCCTGATCGGCTCGAACTCGGTCAACAAGTCGAGGTTGTCTTCGAGCACGTCGAGGACGTCTGGCTACCCCTGTTCCGGCCCGTGGCTGGCGCCGAGCCCGCTCCCCTGCCGACCGACGAGATCGCGCCGGAGCGATTCGGCGAGTACGTCCGGCCGATGCCGACGGCGGAGAAGTTCGAAGACAAGGTCGCACTGACCGGCATCGGCATGTCGCCAATCGGACGCCGGTTGATGGAACCACCGTTGTCGCTGACGGTGCAGGCCTGCGAGGCGGCGATCGCCGACGCCGGGCTGACGTTCGCCGACATCGACGGCCTGTCGACGTACCCAGGCGGCGGAAATCTCGGCGGCTTCGGCGAGGGCGGGGTGACCGCGCTGGAGGCGGCGCTGGGCATCCGGCCGACCTGGCACAACGGCGGCATCGAAACGTTCGGCCCGGGCGGGTCGCTGATCGCCGCGATGCTGGCCGTCGCCGGCGGCCTGGCCCGCCACGTGCTGTGCTTCCGGACGCTGTGGGAAGCCACCTTCAACGAGCTGATGAAGCAGGGCAAGATCGTCCCGTCAATGGGGCGCAGTGCCGGCTGGCTCATGCCGTTCGGCGCCACGTCGGCGGCGCACACGCTGGCGATGAACGCGCAGCGACACTTTCACCGCTACGGCACCACCAAGGAGACGCTGGGCTGGATCGCGTTGAACCAGCGGGCCAATGCCGAATTGAACCCGACCGCGGTGTATCGATCGCCGATGACGATGGACGACTATCTGAACGCGCGGCCCATCACCACGCCGTTCGGTCTGTATGACTGCGACGTGCCCTGCGACGGCGCCATAGCGGTCATCGTCTCCGCGGTCGACACCGCCCGCGATCTGGCCAAACCGCCCGTTTTCGTGGAGGCGGTGGGAACGCAGATCGTCGAGCGGATCGACTGGGACCAGAGCACCCTGACCCATGAGCCGCAGGTGCTGGGCCAAGCCGCGCACGTGTGGACGCGGACGTCGTTGCGCCCCAAAGATGTTGACGTCGCCGAGCTTTATGACGGGTTCACCATGAACTGCCTGTCCTGGATCGAGGCGCTGGGCTTCTGCGGGATCGGTGAGGCCAAAGAATTCCTGGACGGCGGTAAGAACATCGCCCGCGACGGCTTGCTGCCGCTCAACACCCATGGCGGTCAGTTGTCACACGGCCGCACCCACGGCATGGGCCTGATCCACGAGGCGGTCACCCAGTTGCGGGGTGAGGCTGGTGATCGCCAGGTCACGGACGCCCGGGTCGGTGTGGTCAGCAGCGGGGGCCTCACCCCCAGCGGCGTGCTCTTGCTACGGTCCGACGCATGAGCGGGGCGTCGGCGGTCCGCCCGAGAGTGGTCATCGTCGACGGCGTGCCGATGTCGGCGTTGGTCGCCGAGGCGGACGATCCCAAAGCCGTGATCGTGGCCATTCACGGCGGAGGCACCACCGCAATCTATTTCGACTGCCCGGGCCACCCATCGTTGTCCTTACTGCGCACCGGCGCGGCAGCCGGGTTCACCGTGGTCGCGCTCGACCGGCCCGGCTATGGCAGCTCCGCCCCCTATCCGGAAGCGGTCGATCTGCCCGAGCGGCGGGTCAACCTTGCATATGGCGCGGTGGATCGCATCCTCGGGCAACGGCCACGCGGCGCCGGGTTGTTTCTGATGGGCCATTCGGGCGGGTGCGAACTCGTGCTGCGGATGGGCGCCGACGAGCGGGGTGTCGACCTGCTGGGCATCGAACTGGCGGGCACCGGCCGGCAGTATCACCCCGCGGCCCGCGAAATCCTCAAAACCGCTACGCGGGAACGCCGTCCGGCGGGCCTGCGTGAGCTGTTGTGGCATCCCGAGAGCCTTTATCCGCCGGAGGTCCTCGGCGGGGCTACCGTTTCTCCGACCGCCCCGGCCTACGAGGACCAGATGGTGGCGAACTGGGCCCGTCAGGACTTTCCGGCCCTGGCCCCCGCCGTGCGCATCCCGGTGCACTTCAGCATCGCCGAGCACGAAAGCGTGTGGCAAAATGACACTTCCGCGATGACTGAGATCGCGGCCCTGTTCTCCGGTTCACCGGGGTTCACGGTCCATCGACAGTCCGATGCGGGACACAATCTCAGCCTCGGGCACACCGCGGCGGATTACCACGCGAAAATCTTTGCTTTCGTCGCGGAATGCCTTGCTGAGCGTACGAACACAGAAGGCGATTTGGAGGCCGGTTGATGCGCGTCGGATTCATCGGGCTGGGCAGTCAGGGCGGGCCCATGGCGCGGCGAATCGTCGAAGGCGGGTATCCGATGACATTGTGGGCGCGCAGGCCCACGTCACTCGAGCCGTTCTCCGACACCCCGGCGACGGCCGCCGAGTCACCAGCCGAACTGGCGGCGGAGAGTGATCTGGTCTGCCTGTGCGTCGTCGGCGACGCCGACATCGATGAGATCACCTGTGGTGAGCGCGGCCTGCTGGGCGCGATGAAGCCGGGCAGCGTCATCGCGATACACAGCACGGTGCATCCCAACACCTGCCGAGAGCTCGCGACGAAAGCTGGTGCCCATGGGATTTCGGTTATCGACGCACCGGTGAGCGGCGGTGGTCCAGCAGCGGCGGCGGGCCGCCTGCTGGTGATGGTGGGCGGCGAAACCGACGTCGTCGAGCACTGCCGTCCCGTCTTCGAGACCTACGCCGACCCGGTCGTGCACCTCGGCGAGCTGGGGTCCGGACAGACCGCCAAGCTACTCAACAACTTGCTGTTTACAGCCAACCTCGGCGCCGCGGCTACTGCTCTGTCGCTGGCCGGCGACCTCGGCGTCGACCCGGACCGGCTCACCGAGGTCGTCTCGCGCAGCAGTGGGAACAGCTTCGCGCTCAACGCCCTTGGTGGCATCGGCGGATTGGACCGACTCGCCGGTGTGGCCGGCACGCTGCTGCAGAAAGACGTCCGGCTCGTCGTCGATCTCGCCGGCCAGGCGGCTGCCGAAGCCGGTGCCGTGCTCGACGCAGCCGACGCCACCCTGGCCCTCATGGGCCACTCCCGATGAAGGTCGGTTTCATCGGCGCGGGGCGGATGGGACGCCCCATGGTGACCCGGCTCGTCGAGGCCGGGCATGACGTCCGCGTTTTTGGCCGAACGCCAGAGAGGCGTCGTGATCTTGCGCAACTGGGTGCCAGCACGGTGGGTGACGTGACCGAGGTTGGCGCACAGACCGACGTTGTGGTGCTCTGCGTGTTCACCGACGACCAGCTGCGGGAAGTGTGTCTCGATGGCGCACTGCTGGCCACCATGCCGCCCGGTTCGGCGCTGGTGGTGCACACCACCGCAAGCCCGAAGACAATCGAAGAAATCACCTCGCATGCCAATGGCGTTGACGTGGTCGACGCCGCAGTCAGTGGCGGTCCCAACGACATTGACGCCGGCCAGCTCACGTTGTTCGTGGGCGGCACCGCGCAAGCGGTGACACGCGTGCAACCGATGTTAGGTTGCTACGGAGACCCGGTTCTGCACGTCGGGCCGAGCGGCGCCGGCCAGAAGGTGAAGCTGGTCAACAACGCACTGTTCGCCGGTCAGATCGGGCTGCTCGGAGAGGCGATCCGGCTGGGCGAGCGGCTCGGTGTGCCGGAGTCGGCCCTGCTAGCCGCATTGCCTCATGGCAGCGCCACCAGCCGGGTGCTGAGCCTGGTGGCGGCCAGGGGTTCCATCGCGTCGTTCATCGAGATGACCGGTGAGTTCGTGGGCAAGGACGTGGCTGTTGTTCGCGATATCGTCGGGGAACTAGGGAGCAATCTGGGTGTGCTGGACGACGTCGTCGATGCCATCGGCGTCGCCGGGAGGGGTCAGTCGGGCAGCGGTGCGGTGCCGGGTGCCGGTGGCAGACCCCACGTTTCGAACGCCATCGCCGACAGCGTATAGACACCGACGACGAAAATGAATTCCATTGCCGCGTGCCCGCCCAGCGACTCGGCTAATGCCTGCCAGGTCTCCCAGCGCGCATGGCCCGCGGCGAGCAACTCGTCGGTCGCGTCCAGCACCAGACGGTCGGCGCCCTCGAACCCATCGTTGCCGCGAGCGAGACGGGCGATATCGTCCTCGGAAATGTCGCTACGCGCCGCCATCCTGGCGTGCTGCCCCCATTCGTAGGCCGACCGACGACTCAGCGCGACCCGGAGAATGGTCAGTTCCCGCAGCCGCGCCGGCAATTCGCCGCGCTGTAGTAGAAAGCCGTTGAAGGTCAGGAAGACCCGGGCCATCTTGGGATGGCGCGCCAGCAGGCCGATTATGTCGAATCGCATTGGGTCGTAAGGCTCTCCCGAACCGGCCCGGGGTACCTTGTCACCGGGCATGCCGAGCAGCGCACCGAACGCGGCGTACTCCGCCTCGCCCCATGCCTCGGCCGGGAGTGGCTGCAGTCGCTGCTCGGGCGTGCTCATGTCCTGCGACCTCCGTTGACGCGAATGACTTGACCAGTGATGTACGAGGATTCCTCCACGCACAGGAAGGTTACGGCGCTGGCGATGTCCGCGGGCCGGCCGGCCGTCGTAACCCGTGACCATCACCACGTCGTGCTGCTTCTCGCGCCGCAGCGGGCATTCGGCACGCAGGGCAGCCAGGTAGTCGTACGGGTCGGCCAGAAGCTTGTTGTCGGTGAAGAAGTCGACGGAATCTATGCCGGTCATTCAGCGATCTCTACTCCTTCAGAGCTTTTCAGCATCTCCGCCGGCGGGAGTTCCATCTGCAGATACAGGCCGATGCGCCGTATCTTGCCGGCGGCATCGAACTCGTAGACCGACAATGAGTTGACCACGTTGGCGAATTCTCCAATGCGGCTGCGCTCCTCGAGCTCCAGAAACACCTTGTCAGGTGTCTCGGTGACACCCCGCAACGAGCACTCCCACTCCGAGGAGGTCGCCCAGTTGGTCAGAAAGTCAACATATGCGTGCCAATCCATCACCTCCTTGAAGGCGCCGACCCGTTCGAACTCGTCGGTGGCCACCAGCGCGGCCAACGGCCCCCAGCTGTCGACCGAGAACCCCGGCTTCTTTGCCTCGTCCACCAGTCGTTTGGTGGTCAGCCCGTATTCCAGCACCATACGGGAACGACCGGTGTAGTCATCGATGACGTCAGAGATGTCTCGTAGCACTGTGATCGCTCTTTCCTCAGACGGATACACCGGCGGCGGCCAGACACCGCTCGAGTGCCTCTACATACTCCGAGGTGCCGTGGAAGGGCCCGTGCACGCCGATCGCGACGTCGAGGAACGCGCTGTACTCGTCGTTGACATGGGTTTCCCACCGCGCGACCTCGCCGTCGTCGTTGGTCTCGACGAAGCTGTAGGAATAGAAGCCCATCTTGGTGCCGGTTTTGGTGCGCCCTTCCCACCGGGTCTTCATCACAAAACCATTGTCGGCCGGCCAGTACTTGAAATCGGCCGGCCTCCAGTCGGGAAAGGTCAGCGAGTACGCCTTGGCTTCCATGGTGGACGCCCGCGCCGACTCCTCGGGGAACTCGCTCAACAGGAAACCCTGGTCACCGGTGAAATACGGCGACGCATACACCGCATCGGCGGCGAATTTCCACGCGTCGACAAATGCCTCACCGTCTTGGATGCCTTGGCGCAGATAGGCGTTGCGGTATGCCTCCGCCATGCGGCGGTGCAGAGCGATGCGTTCTTCGACGGTCAGCGTCATTTCACGGCTCCTTCGAGGTAGCGGTCGAGGACCGAGTGGTAGTAGGCAATGACGACCTCCTCCTTCACCAGGGACATCTGCTCGAGCCTGCCGTTGCGCAGGCCGATCTGCTGGCGCGGCATCTGCTCGTAATCCTGTTGCAGCGCTTCGAAATACTTGTAGCTACCTGGCTCGTCGACGTCGATCAGGCTCGCGCGGAAGGCATTCCGGTGTTCCTCCGGAAGGTACATGTAGCTGCTGACGTGCCAGATGCAGCGGTTGGGGTCACCGTCCGGGTGGGGGAAGGCCATGATCACGTGGCACTCGCCGGCACGCACCGTCATGAAGAAGTTCGGGAACAGCACCCAGCCCTGGTTGTCGCTCATCTGCGCGTCGGTCAGCCCGCTGACGTCCAGACCCATGCCCGTCAGGGTGTCCCGGGTGGCCCGCTGCAACAGCTTGCGCGCGTTGACACCGTCCGGGAAGCCCACCGATCCGTCCGCGGCACGGTACTCGTTGACCAGGTGCTCGAAGCGTGGCAGCACCGCCGCCGTCGACGGGAAGGTCTCGGGCAAATCCATGATGCCGTCGACCTGTGCCTGCGCGCCGGCGCCTTGCACCTCGAACGGCGCGACGGCCACGCAGTGTGTCCCGAAGAACCGGTAGCGGCTCTTGCTCGGGTCGATCTGGATGACGCGCAACAGTTGCGGGTGGATGCCGTTGATGTGATAGCCCTCGTTGAAGGCGTCCATGACCACCTTCCAATTGCAGTCGATGGCCTCCCGGACGTCCATCACGGTGGTGAACCGTTCGAGGTGGTAAGGCGCCAGCAGTTCCGCCACCTCGGGTCCCAGGAATTCGGCGAGCGGTGCCGCGTTCGGGTCGGGATTCAAGAAGATGAAGCCGCCGAAGGTGTCGACCGACACCCGCAATAGCCCGTTCTCGTCCTTGGCCTCATGGGTGACGGAGTTCTCCCGCTCCCGCAGCGCGCCCCGCATCTTGCCTTCGAGGTCGTAGGACCACAGGTGGTATTGGCACAGGAATCCCCGCTTGGCGTTGCCGGTGCCCTGGCACAGCACGTTTCCGCGATGCCGGCACGCATTGACGAAGCCGCGCAGCATTTCGTCCTTGCCCCGCACGATGATGAAGGACTGGTCGAAGATCTGATACACCTTCCAGTCGCCGGCCTTGGGCAGCTCGTCGACCCGACCCACGATCTGCCACACCCGCATCCAGATCCCTTCCCGCTCGCGCCGCTGGAATTCGATCGACGTGTAGCGATCGGTGGGGATGCGCGTCGGATACAGGTCGCGATCGTCGGGCAGGGCCTCGGCGGTGTCCACCCAGTCGCCGGGTCGCGCAGTTTCGACGAAATCCGTTGACATGGCTGGTCCTCCTCGTCGATGCGTCCACCGGGGACGGCACGTTCGGGTGTGATGCGCACCATAATATACGAATATGTATTTCTCATACAAACATGTATGTCACATCGTCCAGCCTGCGCCTTTCTGCCCGGTCGATCTGGGAGAATGGCCCGGTGGCGCAACGATGGACCAGGGAGAGACGCCTCGAGCACACCCGCACGCTGCTACTGGATGCAGCCGAGGAACTCTTCGCACGCAAGGGCTTCAGCGGCGCCGCCCTGGAGGACATCGCCGACGCGGCCGGATACACCCGGGGCGCCATCTACGCACACTTCGGCAGCAAGGAAGAGTTATTCCTGGCGGTCATCGAACGTCAGCGGCAACGATTCCTGGACGGATTCGCCGACGTCATCTCGTCGTTCCACCGGCTCGACGAGCTCGACCTCGACGAGCTGGCCAAACGCTGGCGGGACTTGATGAACAAAGTCGGCTCCGACCAGGCGGCGCTCGGGCATGAATTCACCCTGTTCCTGCTGCGGAACCCCGAGGCCCGCGAGCGGCTGGCCGCCCAACGCCTCGAGACGATCCGGTGGCTCAGCGACTACCTGACCGAAAGCGTGGCGCGTCTCGGCGGGGCATTGCGGATACCGGTAACGACGATGGCCCGGGTGTTGCTCGCTACGAACGAGGGCATCACCCTGGCCAGCCAGCTCGACGGTGAGGACCTCTACCGGGCGTGGCTCGAGATGATCATTTCGAACATCGAGCCGGCCACCGACCCATAAGCCCACGATGTGCCCGGCGACGCAATTGCAGCGCACAGCATTGCAGCGTTTTGGTCCTTTTCGGTCCGCCGCGAAACCGCTACCGTTAGCGTTACAGTGAGCGACTCCGCTGTAACGGTTTCAGCCCGCCCTCGCCGCTGAGGAGGATTCAGTGACAAAACCGAAGGTCGTCTTCGATCCGTACTCCGAAGACTTCTACAACAATCCGTTCGACATCTACCGACGGATGCGCGAGGACGCGCCGCTGTACTACGACGAGAAGGAAGACTTCTACGCGCTGACCCGCCACGAGGACGTGGCGGGCGCGTTCAAAGACTTCGAGACCTACTCCTCGGCACGCGGCTGCGACCTGGCGATGGTACGCAAGGGCATCTCTCCCGAGCAGAAGTCGATCATCTTCATGGATCCGCCGGACCACCGCCATATGCGCAGCCTGCTCAACAAGGCATTCACCCCGAGAGCCATCCAATCGCAGCGCGAAACGATCGTCGAGGTGATCGACAAGTACCTGGGCGCCGCCGAGCCGGACCACTTCGACGTCGTGCAGGACTTCTCGGGGCCGTTCCCGGTGGAGGTCATCACCCGCATGGCCGGGGTGCCGGAGGAATATCGCCAGCAGGTGCGCCACTGGATCGACACCAGCCTGCATCACGAACCGGGACAGATCGAGGTCAGCGAAGCCGGCATGCAGGCCAATATCGACACCGCCATGTATTACTTCGGCCTGATACAGGAACGGCGCGCGGACCCGCAGGACGACATGATCAGCAGGTTGATCGCGGCCGAGATCCCGGGCGAGAACGGCCAGCCCCGCAAACTGGACGATATCGAAATCACCGGTTTCGCCACGCTTTTGGGAGGCGCCGGTGCCGAGACCGTCACCAAGCTGCTCGGAAATGCCGCGGTGATCTTCGCTCGTCACCCCGACCAGTGGCAGAAGCTGCAGGAGGACCGCGACAAAATCCCCGGTGCGGTGGAAGAGCTACTGCGCTACGAGGGGCCGGTCCAATACAACGTCCGCTACACGCTCAAAGAGGCGCACGTCAATGGTGGGGTGATCCCCGCGGGCAAGCCGGTGTTCCTGTGCGGCGCCGCGGCGAACCGCGATCCGGAGGCATTCACCGACGCCGACGCATTCGACATCGAGCGCGACCAGACCGAAGCACAACACTTGGGTCTGGGGTACGGGATTCACAGCTGCCTCGGCGCCGCGCTGGCCCGCCTGGAAAGCAGAATCGCACTGGAGCGGCTCCTCGACTTCATGCCGCGCTACGAGGTGGACTGGGCAGGCTGCAAACGGGTAACCATGCAAAACGTCGCGGGCTGGAAGAACGTACCCGTCAAGATTCTTCGGTGAGGGGGTCGAGGTGACCAAGAAGATCGAAGTCGATTGGGGACTCTGCGAGAGCAACGGCGTGTGCATGGGCATCCTGCCGGAGGTCTTTCACCTCGGCGATGACGACATGCTGACCGTCCTGCAGTC
>Ga0315536_1001911_pt1 | contig 10240 bp, 8 predicted proteins | sample SalMarSW160230MG_FD_203093 | JGI IMG/M metagenome (GOLD analysis project Ga0315536, IMG submission 203093) | Salt marsh sediment microbial communities from the Plum Island Ecosystem LTER, Massachusetts, United States - Salt Marsh Sediment SW1602-30 ... | reverse complement strand
ATCACATGCATGAGCAGGAACTCAAGGGCGAACAGCAACAGACAGGTCAGCCAATAGGGCAGGGCCAGCCGCTCGATTGCATCAGCAAAGCGATCCACCCAACTGGGCGGATACACACCAAGAAGACCACCGAATTCGGTGGGTGAAGCCTCTGTTTCGGAAGTCGGAATTGCCATCTTAACTCGCGAGCAGAAGCCGATTATATCAGATAAAATCTGTCAGATATTTTGCTGTTTGACGCTGGCAACCAGAGATATAACCTTACGGCCCGTAATTAATCCAGCGGGTCGAATCCGGATTATTTTCCCCACAAGCAGCTCATCTTGCGAAAAGACGATAGAGCTCTTCGTATGCTTTGAAGGTAAGTTCTTCAGCATGCTGGCGGCCGATCTGCAGGCTGGCCTGGCCGAATTGCTCGGCCAGTGCAGGGTGTTCGAGGATCCGGTCCAGTGCAGCGGCGAAAGCGGCTGCGTCTCCGGCCGGAACGAGATATCCATTGCGATTGTCGTGGACTAATTCGGGCAGTGCGGCGGCATTGGCGGCGACGATCGGCAGGCCGCTGGCGGCGGCCTGGAGCGTTGGGATACTCTGCACCTCGACGTCGGAAGCGATGGCAAAAATATCCGCTGCCCGGTACAGCCCCGGCAGATCTGCTTCGGGGACGTATCCGAAGAAATGTACGCGTGGTTCAACTCCCAGTTCACGCGCAAGCTCTTCCAGCCGATCCCGGTCATCACCGCGTCCGACAATCAGCAGGTGCGCATCGCCCAGTGCGGCCAGAGCCCGAACAAGAACTCCGATCTTTTTGTCGCGTGCTAGGCGCCCGACGAAAAGGATGCGTTTAGCTTCAGGCAGGCAGTATTTCTCAGCCAAACCAGCGTCCTCGCCTTCCGGTCTGTAGCGCGAGGTGTCGAGCCCGTTCGAAATTACGCTCGATGGGACTTCCAGCCCCTCCTGCTCGAAAAGCGAACGCTGGGTCCCGGTAGGAAAGATGACGTGATCGAACCCGCTCAACATTCGCAGCGTCACATCCCAGGTGATTTCCTCGACCATTTGCTCGACTGCCTCGCCGGCATGCACATAGTAGGTCACGAAGCGAGGCAGAAAATGGCAGGTCAGGACTTCCGGCACGTGCCCTTTCTGATGCTCGAGCCGATAGAGCTGCCAGCTTAAGAGCGCGCTGTCATGAGTATTGATGACATCCGGTTGGACCTGCGCCACGATTTCCTTCAAACGGTCATAGGTCAGCAGCGGCAGCCGTCCTTCGGACCAAAACGGATTCGGCGCCGAGCGAACCCGCCACAATCGGACACCCTGGTCTTCACTCTGATAGGGCGCACCGTGATCACTGGCGGTGACGACCGTCACATCATGACCACGCTCCACCATAGCCCGGGCGACTTTCTGAACCACGAGAGTCACACCACTGATCGTTGGCGGGTAGCCGTGGCTAAGCATCAGGATGTGCATGTTCGATCTCCAGTGCACCGGGGGCTGATTCGTGGTTCCTGCGCAATAGCCCACGGTAGAGTGTCAGACTGATCAGGTAGGGTACGAAGAAATAGAGCACACGGAAGAAGACTGAAGCGAGCACTGCCCGATCGAGGCTGATACCCAGAAGTGCGAAGATGCCGGCCATTGAGCCCTCCTGTACACCCAGGCCTCCGGGAATCATTGAAGCGACGCCGGTCACAATCCCGATGACAAAGCCCGTGACAGCCTGGCCGGGTAAAAGCGTCACTCCGAGCGAGCGAAAGGCGAGCCAGAGCGTTGTGACGCTGGCGGACCAGTCGATGACCACCAGGGCCAGGATGATGACGATCGACGTTGGCTGCTTGCGCATGGCGTGCACACCCTGCGCCAATGTCTCATCAAATCGCATCAACGAGGCTTCCGGATCGTGCCTGGTAAACCGGCGCATGATCCTCACCAGCAGTTTAATTGCCCGTTGGCGGAGACGGATGGAGAAAAGGAGCAGCGTCGCCAGGATTGTGGCAAGAATCACGCCTCCGGCCAGAGAAGCCAGCAGTGCTGCAGTTCCTTGGCTGATGGCAGCATGCTGGACAAGATACAACAGTCCGATCGGAAGCATGCCTATCATCACCAGGCTCGTCAGGTAGAAATGCAGGAAGGAGACCGCCAGCACATCACGCATACCGACATCGTGACGGTTCATCAACGCGAAGCGGACAGAGTAGCCAGCAGCTCCACCGCTGGAGACCACATGGTTGAGGACGGTTGAGACAAATCCGACCAGCGTCAGGTCGCGTACGGTCATTTGGACCCCGAGCAGTTTGCTGACCCGAGCGAAGCTCAAGCTGATGCAAAGGTAGGAGAAAGCCGTGGTGGCCAACGCGAAAGGGACCGGTTTCCAACTGGCTTGAGTCAGCACCGAGCGAACCTGCTGCCAGTCGGCAAGGATAAACACCAGGCCCAGCAGGGCGATGATTAGGATGATGCCAGGCAAGAGACGGCGCATATTACTGTGTGATGTACTCAGATGTGACCCTCGGAACGGGCTTCCCTATTCCAGTTGAACGCATCATCGATCTTACCAAAGAGGCACAGCTGGACCTTTAACGCCGCTTAAAGGGAGCTTTAAACTCCGTGGAGCGGACTTGAGCCGGGGAATACGTTTCTAATGATGGAGCGTTCAGGTCTGAAGGCGCAGAGTTGTCAGCGTGCCAGGGAGTTCAACCTCCAGCTCGCCATCAACAACGGAAAGCGGTTTCAGGTCTCTTTCGCGGGCGTCGCACAGGCAGGCAGCCTTGATCCTGGTTGACCGCAAGCGCAGCCGAACCGTATCGCCGCCGTCCAGCGAGTACAAACGGATGATCCTGCCCTTCCCGCGTGCGGCTTGCTTATAAGCAAGCAGGATGATATCTGGCCGATCGAGGAGCACTTCGGAGCGCATTTGCCGATGCAGGGTCTCGAAGTGACTCCCTGGATCGGGGGTGTGGAAACGTTGGTAGGCTTTCTCGGCAAGATGATTGGTCTGCCAGTCTCCCTGGGGTGTGAATTCAAGTGCGTAGTCGAAGGTGTAGGCTTCCTTCTCGTAACCACGGGCCGGATTGCCCGAAAGCGGAAGCAGGCCGAAGGCACGCTCGATAGCTGCATTGCGTAATGCGATGATGCTAAGCTGCCCACGGGGGGTGAGCGAGACAGCCCCCGGCCAGCGTTGGTAGAGTGCCAGCCCGCGCCCACTTTCCCGATCACGAACATGGACAAAATGCTGGAACGGCCAGAACGTGGGGGAATAGACTTTCTCGCGTGGTCGTTGAATGACGCCCCCCGCTTGGTCCATCAGCAAGCCGTCAGCCACCAGGCAGGTATGAAAGCGGACGGTCATCGTCCGTCGCCGTCCGGCGCGGCCGACAATGCGGAAATAAATGCGTGGATCGTCGTCATAGATCCACATCTCACGTTCGAAGATTTCGCCGTCAAATCCGTTGACCCAGCGGATCTCGAGGCGGTGCTCGTTTTCTTGCACAGCCAGGTCCGAATGGTGCTGGCTGCTGCGACCGGCCTCCTTCCACCTGCCGCCGCGAAATTCGTACCCCATGCGCCATAAGCCGCCTGATACTCGGTATCGGATGAGGTCATTCCCGGCTCCACCCAGCAGAGGTTCGCCGGTCAGGGGATCCTCGGCACGTACGATCGCTCCTCCGGCCGCCTGGTCGAGCTCGAGGGTGTAATGCGCGGTTCGGATCTCGACCTTATCGGCATGCCGTGACCAGGAAGGCATGGATCGTTCCAGCTCCGGAGCTGGAACGGCTTGGATGCTGGGAGCTGTCAGTTCGATCGCGCGCGTCACACTTCCATCAGCCCTCTCGAGCCATGGAATTTGCTCCTGGTAGACCACACGGTCAGGTGATGTGCCGGTAATGAAATCGTGATGGTTGGAGACCGCGGCTGTCCACCAGGCGTCTTGAAGAAGATTGTCGACTGTCGATCTCGCACCCCCGGCTTTCACCTGCAATGCGAGCGACTCGGCCAGCGTTAGCTTCTCAACCAGTTCATGGCAGCGGGCTTTAAGCGCCGGCCGGGCGGTGTAGAAACCGGTCCAGTACGGATTGGGGTCGAGCTCCAGCGTGGGGAGAGAATCGCGCTGGCAATTGACCAGGTTGAGATAATCATCCAACCCGGCATTCACGGTCCAGATGCCGGTTTGCGGGTAATAGCTGCGGTTATAGCGGTCGAGAAGTGCCACCAGGTCGGGAATCGGAGCGACGAAATCAAAGCCGATTGGGCAGAACAGGTACGGCGTCCGGCTGACTGGCTTCAACCTGCTCGCAAATCGATTGATACGACGGGCAACATGCCGGTCAGAACGGGCAGGCACCGCGAAGGGGAAAAGGTAAATGCGGCTCAAGCCGCGGTAGGCCAGAAGATCTCCCTGGCCGTAGGTGAATGCATTCCAGTGTGTGAGCACCTCGCCGCCGGCGCGATCACGCCAGATGAAATCGAGCGAGCGTTCCTTTTTCAGGAGCAGCTCGGCGCTGGAGCCTGGCCGCGGGTAGCGGCGGGGGTTGTTCGGTTCAATCCCGAGGAAGTACATGCCGTCGATGCGGGTGATCGTCGTTTGCGAGAATCCTGCCGCTTGAAGCAGCGAAGGCAGGGCTGGTGAGCTGCCAAAGCTGTCCGAGAAATATGCCAGAGCAGGTTCCTGGGTCATGCCTTCCCGGCGCAGCCATTCCTGCCCCAGAAGAAAATCTCGCAGGATCACTTCCGGACCAGGGACAATCGTATCGGCGGTTGTGACCCCCGAACTGGTCAACCGCAATCGGCGTTCGTTGATGTACCTGCGCAGCAGTGTCCGCCGTTCTGGCTGGCGCTCCCAGAACATACGCAGGAAGAACATGCACTCAATGGAGTACACCCGGCGCGGCTCGTGTTCCAGCTCGTCGAGTGCCTGGTTGAGGTTCGCCTGGACGAAACGCTCGTAGTACTCCTCGGAGGTGTAAAGCCAGTCGGGGTCCCAGTGGCTGGATTCGGCGAAGATCAGGACTCGCTCGGCATCCATCGGGATGCCAAGCGCGGCACGGAGTTCGAGTTCTTGAGCGGTCACGGCGCTAATCATACCGCACGCACCCGGCCAATGGGTCCCGGCAGTGTCCGCAGCTGGTTGAAGTCGAACCTCGGCTAGAGCTGGGGTTTAGAGGCCCAGGAGTCGACCTACGAATCCGCACCTACAGAATCTCGCAGGATGGCGTCAACCACCTGCGGAAAGATGCCAGGCGGGAATTCGTGTCCCAGTCCTTCAATCATTAACAGCTTTGCTCCCGGGATCAGTTCTGCCAGGCGATGGGCATGACCGGGTGGGAGCAGCGGATCCTGCGTGCCATGGATCACGAGCGTGGGAACGGACAGCTTCCGCAGGGAGTGTGCCTGGTTCCCATAGGCCGCAATGGCTGCCAGCTGGCGTCCCGTTCCGGCTGGCCGGGGCGAACGTTCGATCAAGCGGCGAGCATGGGCTCGAAGTTCAGGCTCATCCAGCGGGAAGCGTGGACCGCGCAGGGCCCGCTTCACGCGCAGGTGGTGTTCGACCTGCGCTTCCAGACCGACGGCAGGGGGGCTGAACAGGACCAGTGAGCGGGGTCGTGGAAGGGGACGCCGATTACCTGGCGCGGCAGTCAGCATCAAGGTTAGCGAGCGGATACGTTCTGGATCATTGAGTGCAAACGCCTGGGCGATCATGCCGCCCAGCGATGCGCCCAGTATGTGCGCCTGATCGATACCAAGGTGATCGAGGAGCCGAAGTGCATCGCCGGCCATGTCGTTCAGCGTGTAAGGCACCTTCAACGTGGTGTTGAATATGAAGGCCATGGCGATGGCCAGCATGTTCGGTGTGTTTGCTTGATCGAAACGGGTTGCAAGGCCGGCATCGCGATTATCGAAACGGATCACGAACAATCCGCTTGCCGCCAGCTGGCGGCAGAAGTCTTCACGCCAGCCGATGAGCTGGTTGCCGAGCCCGGCGATCAGTAGCATGGCCGGGCATTGCGGATCACCAAAGGCATCATAGACAAGTTCGACGTTCTCGAACTGCACACGGGTCTCTGAAGTGTGCTGGACAGTAGGCATCCCGTTTCCCCGAAATTCTTTCTGGAGCGATGCCAGGTCAACGCAGCCGCTGGCTAAAGCTCCCGCTGGTAGAGCCTGTGAGTTTTGTAAAAATCGATCCCCAATTCGCGCAGCTCACGCTGCATGTTTGAGTTCTCAACCCCGATCTGTACCAGGTCGGCATGTTCAAACCCACCCTCCCGCACGCTCTGGTACATCTCGCTGAAGAGCAGCGCGGTGCCGCCCAGGCCGCGGTAGCCTTCGATCATCCCGGCGCCATTGACGTTCACCCAGCGAGTGCGGCGCAGCTCGAGCAGGCAATCCGCCCAGCCGAAGGGGAACAGGCGGCCGCCCGTTCGCTGCAGCGCGGCCGAGATATCGGGGTAGGCGAAAAGAAACCCAACGGGCTCATCCTCCTTCATCACGACTTTGATCAAACGCGGGTCAGCGAACCACAGCAGCTGATCGGCGATCGCCTCGGCTTCATCATCGGTGAGCGGGACGTTGCCAGAGGTGCCTCCCAGGGCTGAGTTGTACATCGACTTTAATTTCGGTGTCAGCCGCCGGAGATCGCGTCTTGTGCGGTAGCGGGCGATCCGCAGCCCACGCCGTTTCCGCACAAGCTCAGCGAGCTGGTGGATCCGGTCTGGAAACTCCAGCTCGGAGCCGAGGTAGCCTGAAACGACTTCCCCTCGCTTTTCAAAACCGGCCTCCTCGACCAGCCCCACATAGTATTCTGGGTTGTAGGGAATGCCGAAAGCGGGACGGTGTTCAAATCCCTTCACCAGCAGACCCATTCCATCCAGCGCGCTGAAACCCTTCGGTCCGAGTATCTTGTTCAGGCCGTGCTCACGCGCCCAGGCAAATCCAGCCTCAAAAAGCTCGCCCGAGACCTGGCGATCGTTCACACATTCAAACAGGTAGAAGAAGGCCGTCTTTTCCTGGTTGTGGTCGTTATAGCGGTGGTTCTCAAGCACGGCCAACCGGCCTGTAGGTTCACCGTCGCTCGAGGTTGCGAGAAAGAAAACCGCCTCGGAATGTTGAAAGAAGGGGTTACGGTGAGGATCCAGCATGCGCTGTGATTCGAATCGGAGCGGTGGCACCCACTGGGGAAACTCTTGATAGAGGCGGAATGGCAGTTCAAGGAAGCTGGCTACAAGGTGGCGATCAGCAAGGTCGATTGGAACGATTCGCATGTCCGTTACTCTCGCCCGGACTGCACGGTGCCGGATCCCGCGGGGGATGCACCCGGTTGGCTGCGCAGCCATGAGGCGAGATGCTCCGATGCCGAAAGCCCGTTTAACGTTCGCGGATATTCGAAGGTATCTTCATACACCGGGCAGATGAGTTCATCGAGGCTTTTCGCCTGCCGCTCCAGCGGAATGGTATCGTGCAGGTGCAGCGGATAGCTGTACTCCATCGGAAGGATGCGGATCTGATTCCAGGCTAACTGCTGTGTGAGCAGCGCGCTGAAGAGCGCCTGGTGCAGGAAGATCCGGTGTAGATCATCCGCGCAGTACTCCAACGTGAATTCATCGTCTTCCGTGAGCTCTTTGAAGGCGTCGAGCCAGGCCTCGAGCAAACCGAGCTTGGGGTTGATGGCGAACATGTGCGTATTGAAGTAGGGGCGGATGCGCTGGAGGTCGACGTATGACTCTACGCTGTTCAGCGATCCGTCAACCCCTAGAAAATCGTAGATTGCTTGCCAGAAGGGATCCGGGTGCTGATCAATCGGCGAGCCGATATTCTTGATGTGAACAGGACGGAGCGCAGCACGATGGCTCTGGTCAAGCTGAAACGCGACTGGTGGCTGGATGATCAGGGCCCGTGGGTTGATCCAGACTAACGTTTCGATCTCGCCCGCAAGATACCTCTCCGCGTGGGCACAGGCGCTTACCTTGGCTCCGAAGGGGATGCCATGGGGGGTGGGTTCCAGCTCCAGGCTTACCGGATGCACATCTTTCGCATCGAAATCGAAAGCTCCGGGCAGGGTTGATTCAGCATGAAAGACCCAGAGCGGTGCGCTGCTGATATCACCCCCGAACTGGCGCAGGCTTGAGAGCAGCAGCGCACCATCCGCGGCCACGTGCTCAGAGCCGATCAGTGTTACAAATCCAAGACGCTGCATTCGGCTGGCCTTCCCATGTTACATACATCTGAAGCTGCTGCCCAGGTGCCAGCCAAATCCCATCTACGTTCCGGTTGCCCCAGGCAATGGTATCTGGATGATGCCCGTTCAGGGGAGGATGTATTCATGAACTCCACTTTCATCCTGGACCCATAACGAGTAGCCCGGAACTGCCCAATCGATGATCTGCCAGAATGTACCCATGGTTTCCGGCTCCACGAGAGTGTAGTTCGTGCGCTCGAGCCGGTAGCGAATCAGCGGAGAAGCTCCGCCCATCTCACCTTCACCGTAGAAGGCGTCTGGATTCGTGTAAAGGTGCTCGCCATCCGGATCCCAGAGCAGGAATGGTAAGGTCAGGTCCCACTGTATTTCGCCGGTTTCGGTCAGCAGGCCCAGGTCGTGAACCTCACTCCCGTCAACCCGGGCCCATACCACCCGGGCGGGAGGTGGCCCACCGTAATGTGAAAGGATCACCTGGTTTCCGTCAAACGACCAGTAGGGGAAGTCTGCGGTGCTGCCGGTGCCGGATTTATCGACATCGGAGAGTTTCATTTCCTCACCCGTAGCGACCTGCACGATGTAGAAGCCGGGGGCCATGTCGAGTTCATAGCCGGTTTCGCGCGTGAAGGCGACAGCCCCGCCGGTCGGCGATATGCTCCAGGTGAACGTGACATCGTGCGCAAGCACCCGGTCGGCGCCATCAGATGTGCGCCAATGGAGTTCGTACGTCTCGGAGGTAGCGAGGATGTAGGCGATTGCGTCGCCACCTGGTGCCCACTGCGCCTCGACGACGTTATCGCTGATGAGTGTGGACACCTGGCCGGTGTTCAGATCGAGAATTGAAAGATCGCTGACCGATACGTTCCCCGGTCCGGCTCCATGATCTCCCCATTGGGCGGCCATCAAGATGCGGTTTGTCGTCGCTGTATACCCGTAAAACCCACCGATGCTGACCGGAAGGGTGCGCTGATAGGGCAATCCATCGCCCAGGACCCAGATCTGATCACCGCCTTCGTCATAGGTCATCCACAAGGTGGTTTCGGGGGCCGGGAGGGTTGGAGTCATCGTCGGCGGGAACAGCGTGGGAGAGGCGATAGATTCAAGCGTTGCAGCCCCGGCAGTCTCCAGCTGGTCCCCCTTAGGAGCGCTGGCTCCTGGTGAGCAACCGTATAGCATAAGCAAGCCGCACAAGAGAGATAGCATGGGATGGTATCGGCGGGGCATCATGTATCTCCATAGGACGTGTGCAACGAAGATTTGGTTGCCAGATTTTAAACTTAAGGGACCTTATGAAGGCCAATCTATCATTTACTTGGAGAAGTGTAAAGTACGTATGGTTCGATATCCTAAAGATCGTAACTGCAAGTTCATCTCAGGGAAAGCGTCGCCATATAGCTTTTACCCCAAGCATAGCCGAATCCACGATATAGGAACTTGCGCCGGGAGAGATGGTGCTTTTCCAACAGCTGCAAATTTAGGGTGATCAACTCTCCACAGCCGCCGCTGAATCCTTCCCCCCAGGCGTAGCCGTAACCGAAAAATGGGAAACTCCAGCCGCGAACTCGACCGACGCGTTCCACTTGGAGCAAGGCCGGATTGCCGCAAACCAAGCCCTCCAGCGTTGAAGCCCAGGCGAAACCAAAGCCTCGCCATGCAAAACCCAGCGCCCGACTCCGACCAACTTCGATGCAGCGAAAATTTGCCCAGACGTCACCTTCCTCTCCATGAAGCTCTGCCTCGAACGCTTCGCCGAAACCGAAGTATGGGAAACGTATCGTTGATCTCCGCTTGACAGCATGCGTGTGGACATCGAAGCGGATTTCACCACCCGCCTGACGCACCCGCTGGACAAGCTCCTCATACTCGAGAGCTACTCGCTCCAGCGCTGTGTCATGTGAGCTTGCTGGAAGCAGTTGTGCGTGACAAACCGGACATGTGTAAGACCAGCCGTCGAACGTGCAATCGCAGTTACTGCAGTACATCCAATACCCCTTTATCCATACTACCCGGGCGAGGCGTGGGCAGTTCATGTTCCAAGCATCGCATAGA
>Ga0315536_1001910_pt1 | contig 10242 bp, 7 predicted proteins | sample SalMarSW160230MG_FD_203093 | JGI IMG/M metagenome (GOLD analysis project Ga0315536, IMG submission 203093) | Salt marsh sediment microbial communities from the Plum Island Ecosystem LTER, Massachusetts, United States - Salt Marsh Sediment SW1602-30 ... | reverse complement strand
AGCTGATATAAATCTAAAGAAACTTGCACAAGTTTCTGTTATCCCTAATATTGATAATACTGGAACCGAAGCTAATTTTAGTTTTAAAATTGGAATTGAAAAGAGAGCAATTGACTTGCCCCCTGAAAAAGTTAAAAGTTTGATAAAAGGATTGGATGAAGAAATTAAGCAATGGGGTGATATTTCTGATTCTTTAGGCGGGCTTGTTGAAGGTTTAAAAACAAGTTGTCTTGTTACTGGGGCAGCATTAATTGCTAAAAATTTCTTATTGAACACGGGAACTTCTGGTATTGCAAGGCAAAAAGTTATGAGAAGTAGCGGAGGGTGGTATGAGAAATGTACTAATCTTGTAAGCCAAGGAGAATATAAATCCCAAGAAGAATGTTATACAAAAAATTCTGATCAAATTGACAGCGATGTTAATACGCTTTCTAAACTAATGGATGAGCAAAACTCTCAAATTAAAAAATTGGAAGAAGGCATTACAACACAAGAATTTTTAGGAAGCGATACTGTTGACACTGAAAAATTCGCAGCTAAATATTCCCCCCAAGTCAGCAATTATCTTAATAGTAATTTTGGAAATAGCTTCACTGATCCTTCAGGGAGGGGAGAAACAATAAATAAGAGCGAAATTTTAACAATTCTTTCTTCAGATTACAAGGAAGGAAAGTATACAACAGATCAATTAAGAAATATAGAACTTTATGCTGGAACTATCAATGATCCAAGTGCAAGTCAAGAATTAAAAGATATAGCAAATACTGGACTTTATTCTGAATTATTGAATATTAAAATAGCTTCAAAGAATTCTGCACAGATTTCTAATTGGGCAAATAGTATTGGAGTTCCTTCTCAAGATATCTCTTCATTGGAAACTGGAAAAAATACAAAAAAATTATCTTATGAGGGATTGACAAATGGGAAGATTGGAAATAAAATCGCTGGAGAAAGCAGTGATGCTCCTGTTGTTTTAATCCAAACTTTCCCCGACGGGCAACAATATATCCTTGTTTTAGATAATTCTGCAGGAACTTCTCAAATGCCTATAAAAAGTTTAAGTAACAATCAACTTGCAATATATACTTCTTCTGGCCAATTAGCAGAAAATCCTCCTAACGAACTTAGAAATGTTTATTTCCAAAAGTATGATTCCTCAACTTATCAGAATCAGTATAAAAATGCTAAGTTACGGTACTACGAAACTGACCCCTACAAAGGATTGCCTGCAATTGTGCCTTTTGATTTGAAAAATGGATGGTATGCTGCAACAAAACAAACGCTTGCTACTGGAAGCAATATTCAGACATATGATGCGTCTGGAAGAATAAGCAGTTTTTATTTGTGTAATGTTGGACAAAATGGACTTGAAGAATTCCAAAGTGTAGGAGATGACATCTGCGAAATGATTAATACTGGAACAGGACAAGCTTATAATCAATTTCCTGGATTAAGTGAAGATGAAGCAAAGCAATTAATTACAACAGCCGTTAAATCAATTGAACAAGCATCTAAGTTATATAAGTCTGGTCTTTCTGGGAGTGTTAATGTAAATGGACAAAAAATAGACATTGGTAGCCCTGCGACAAATATCCCAGATTATCAATGCCAGGATTTTATGTCTCCGAAAGAATGCTTGTTATTATTCAATCTTTGTGATCCAGTAATTTGTCCTTCAAGCAGATGTGATTTAGGGGGGGCATATCCTGTAAGCGATGTAGTTCAGTCAGGGGTTATAGGAAGTTTGGTTTTATGTTTACCTAATATTGAAGAAGGGATTATTATCCCTGTTTGTTTAACAGGAATTAAAGCTGGAATTGATGGTTTTTTATCAGTCAAAACTGCATATAGAGATTGTTTACAAGAAAGTCTTGATACTGGAAAAATGGTTGGTATTTGTGATGAAATTTATAGCATCTATCTTTGTGATTTTTTTTGGAAACAAACACTTCCTTTAGCGAATATTGTTATCCCTAAAATGTTTGAAATCCTTTTAGGCCAGAATGTAAGAGGTGGCGGAGAATATATGGGGGTTGCAAGTGCATGGCAAGGAGCAGGGAGTGCTGTTGATTATTTTGTTAATTATTATGGGGCTAATTCAAAAGCAGCTTTTTTAGCAAGGTCTACAGAAGGAGTTGGGGAAGAAGTTTGTAAGGTATATGCTTCATCGGTTGTTCCATCTGGGGGGGATATACTAAATGAATTAACTAAACCAGATTCTCCTGTGCAATTTACAGGAAGATTTGATGAAAGTACCCTTACTACTGCGACAGCCCCCCCAACTTCTCACTATAAAGTTTATTATCACATATATGCAGGAGAAGATTCTGGCGCTTATTATAAAGTTTACTTAAAGGGAAACTCTGAAAGTTCATATTATCAAGATGTTTCTCAAAATTATATTGTTGCTTCTGGCTATGTTTCGCTTGGGGGTTATGCTGATGAAACAAAAGATTTTATTGCTACTTCTGGATATAAAGAGTTATGTATAAATGTTAACGGGCAAGAAGAATGTGGGTTTAAGGAAGTCTCTACTTCTTTCGCAGTTAATTATATTAAAGATCAGTATATTGCAAGCCAAGTAACAGAAACAGATATAAAAACAGAATCAGCTTGTGTTTCAGGAACTTCAAGCATTTATAGTTTATTAAATCCAAATGCACAATCAGCCACTGAAGAAGTTATTAATCCTGAAATTTATAATCAGGGGATAACAAGGATATGTGCTACAGATGATCCGGGAAAAGGAACAGACCCTTACGCGGGAACAGAAAATGCTAGATGGAAGGAAGTTGGTTATTGTGATAATGAAAAAATAAAATGTTGGTTAGACACACAAACTGTGGAGAATGTGATAAAAACAACTACGGTAGAAGACCAGGCATTGCAGGAGGTTTCTCAAGACTATGTAAACATATTAAGTAATAGGGAGGGTTATCTGACTGAAGATCAGTTTGCATCTGCTGTTCAAGAAATAAATGATGAGCAAAATTTTGGGGATAAAATAAGTTTAGTCGATCAGGTATTTGATAAAGTATTTTGGAGCAGTGAGAAAGCACAATTATTATACTTGAGAGGTAATGCATATGCAACCTTGTTTAGAATTGTTTTTAGTGGACTTCCGAAACCTACATCTACGATAACTGAGACAACAACTATTTCTGCTAATACAACCCTAACATCCGAAACAGGCCCTTCCTCTGAAGTTAGTGTTAGTACATCTACAGATGCCCGCCAAAGAGTTTTGGATACTCTGAAAGTTCTGGATGGGAGTTCTGCAGATAAAGTTTTAATTAAAAATTATTTAGGTTTATCTAAACCCGCAAATGATGTACATTGTTGGGACTCTATTATGTATGTTTATAAGAAAGCTGGAGTGCAAATTGGGGGGTGTATGTATTCAGATAATATTGGACAACATTATACTATTAACGGAGATAAAATTACTCTTGGAGTTGATAAAAGGGATGGGGGAATTATATTCCAAGTCTATCCAAGATATTGTAAATTGTCGGCGGTTAGCGAACAACAAAAATTTGATAATATCCAACCCGGAGATGTTCTGTCAATAGTTTCAGACCAACAATATGGCCATAATGTTGTTTTTGTTAAATGGATAGATGAAAGTAAGAGAATTGCACAGTTGTTTGGCTGGAGAAGGGATAATCAAAATAAGTTAGTTTATGGTTATTATCAAGAGAATATAGGAAAGAATGGAAATCATCCTGTTTATGTTTATTGGGTTCCTTCTGTTTCTGGAACTATCATTTCTGTTCCTCTTGATAATGTGAAACCTTTGGAAAATGATGAAAGTGGCGGCGCTAAAATCTATAAAACTGCAAGAGATTTTGTAAGTAGTGGGTCTACTGAAAATTCTATAAAATTTGTACTTTATTCTTTAATAAGCGATGCTACTGGAATAAGCATTGATCAATCTAAAATTGCATCATTGATCATATACCCATCTGTTCATTCTCTTGCTGCTATATTAGATGCGAATAAAGATTTTGTAAAAATAGATGTAACCTCTAGTAACTTAAAGACAGGTGATATAATCTTATTTGGTCAAGAATGTAATATTTATTATTCTATTGGCATATTTTCTAATATAGTTAATAATAAAATTTATTTTTATTCTAATTTTGGGAAGGCTGTAGAATTGAAGAGTATCCCTCTGGATACGGGATTAAAAAATAGCCTTTATGTTTATAGAGCATATAGATATGTTGGAGATTTAAGCACCTCTCAAAAGAGTAGTATCCAAGTTAGATCTCCTTGGACTGTAAATACTGCTCTTGATAAGATAGTTGGTCTTCGTGGAAGTTATGATGATAATAAAGTTTTTGTTGATGAATTAATTTTTGATGGGATTTTAACAGAAAATGAATGTAAAGAAATTCGGGGTGTTAATACTGTTATAAGTAACCTTGGAGGGGCTTTTTTACAGAAAGATATGAATTGGCTGAAAAATAAACTTTTAGAAAAACAATTGACTTCTGGACAAGTTGAAGAAAAAGGAGGAAATTAATTCCCGGCCTTTTTTTGTATTTGTATTCTTGTATCTTTAAATAACTCAGGGAATACCTCTGGATCTATTGGTCTAAAAATATTATTTTCATTATATATAGAGATATTTCCACATTTATTGTCAATTCTTATTTTGGCTCCTTTTACAGGGATTAAATAATAATTTAGTTTTCCTTTTTCATTTGTTTCATTTTCCTTCACATGGGGGAAGAAATATTCTTCTCCAAGGATTTTTATTGTTTTTATAGCAAATGCAGCTCCATTGTCTGTTGTTACAACGCTATATCCAACTTCATTTTTAGAATTTTTTGAAAGATTTTTTAATTGTTCAGAGGATAACATATGTGCTCTTAATCCATAAGGACCTTCATTCATTAAAGTTACCCAATCTGTCCATTTATCCTTTGAATAATTTCCTTCATCTAATCTTGGGATATATTTTCTTTTAGGCAATAATTCAATTTTTTTTGAATCTAAATCTAATTCTCTTGTAACATCTTTGTAAACAAAAACTTCCATAGGCAATGTTTCTGCTGTTTTTTCTCTTTCTTGAAAATATTGTCTTTCATTGTACATAACTTGTTCCTCTAGTTTGTATGGAACTTTATCTTGTTTTATAGAAGAAAATTCCACTCCATGAATATGTCCTTCTGGAAACTCTCTTGCTGGTTTTTCTTCAGTAATCATAGTGGCACAATTCCCCAATCCAAAAAGGCTTCCTGCTGTGATTATTCCTGCAGCCAATAATTTTGTTAATGTTTTTGCCATATGTGTTTTGATAGATTAATATTTATAAATGTTTCTATTTGTAATCACTGCTTAGTTAGAACATCATGCGGAGACTAGGATTCGAACCTAGGTAGGGACTAACCCAACAGGTCCTAAGCCTGTCCCGTTTGACCACTCCGGCATCTCCGCTTAATTTTTTTAAAGAAAGCGTATATAAAAAGTTTTAGAATTATTTTTTCGTTTCTTTTTCCTTTATCTTATCTTCTAGGTTAAGTTTTTCTATTAATTCTTTATACCTATTTCTTATCGTTACTTCGGTTATCCCAGCAATATCTGCTACTTCTCTTTGTGTTTTTTTCTCATCATTCATTAAGGCAGCTACATAAAGCGCTGCAGCAGCAATTCCTGCAGGACCTCTTCCAGAGGTTAATTCTACAGCCTCTGCTTTTTTTAATACACTCAATGCATCATTTTGTGTTTTAGGAGAAAGTTTTAGAACTGATGAGAATCTTGAAATGTAATCTTTTGGCGAACTTTGTTTTACTTTGATTCCCAGCTTTCTAATTATAAATCTGTAAGTTCTTCCTATTTCTTTTCTTTCAACATCTGATGCAGTAGCCATCTCATCAAGGGTTCTGGGTATATTATAGCTTCTACAAGCAGCATAAAGACATGCAGCGATCACGGATTCCATGCTTCTCCCCCTAACTAATCCCCTTTGCAAAACATAATTATAAATTCGTGATGCTTCATCTCTAACGACATTAGGGAGATTGAGATATGATGCAATAACTCTCAATTCAGCCATTGCTAATCTTAAATTTCTTTCAATAGATGTTGAAACTCTTTCCTGCCATTTTTTTAATCTTAAAAATTTTCTTGTTTGTCCTGGTTCAAGTTTATAAATATCTGAAATTTCTCCGACATTTGTTGTTAGCCCCTTATCAAATTTTTGCATACTTATAGGAGCTCCCCCTCTGCCCTTTTTTTCATCTTTATCAAATTTGCCATGCAAATCCATGCCACTATCAGTCATCTTTTCTTCAACTACAAGACCACAATCATTACAAATTATCTCTCCGAGATGAGAATCATAAGTTAAATTTATGCTTCCACATTCTGGACATTTTTTTACAAAACTCATTTTATGTTCAAAAAAAGGTTTTTAGACTATGCTTTATAAACTTTTCCTTATATAAATGTTCCCTTTTTTGTAACTATGTCTTAGAAGCAAAAGTTTATGCTATTTTCACTTATTTTTTTCTATAAATATCCCATTAATTATCCCTTCTTGGGTAGGTCTATTTGTTATCTTAATTTTTCCAAGATCTGTTAACACAATTGTTCCTTTTGTTATGATATTTTGTCTCGCTAAGAATCTATTTGATGGAGTTTCAATAACGTTTTTTATTTCTAATTTTTTGTTTTTTCCTTTATCTTCTTTTACATTTACAAATTGTGCTCTTGATAAAAATACTTTTTTATTTCCCCCATCTATTCTTTTTGTTTTTCTTTTTTCTGGTCCAATCTTTACAACTCTCTTTTGCCCAGCTATTTCATATAACTTTTTTTTTCTATTTCTAATATATCTCCCCCCCGAAATTTTTCTTCCTTTATTCATACTAAGATTTTTAGTTTTTGATTTAAATATCTTTCTGTAAGAGATTTTTGTTTCGAAACTTTTATAAATCAGTTATAATGAGATAGATTATGGTTAACGGAATTGAACGACCTTTGGATTTATTGAATAACTCAAAGGGTAAAGAAGTTTTAGTTTATTTGAAAGGAGACAAACAATTTGTAGGAACTTTGTTAGCATTTGATATCCATATAAACCTTGTATTAGATAATATAAAGGAAATTCAAAATAACGAAGTAAAAAGAAACTTAGGCTTGACTTTTCTTAGAGGAGATACAATAATTTGTATTTCTCCAGCATCAACTGCTTTGAAGAAATAAGTTTTATATTCATAACAAATAAAAACTCTTTTTTCTTTTATTCATAATGCCGGAAAAAATTAAATTGATATTTCTAGGAACCTCTGATGCTATCCCAAGTATTAAAAGAAATCATACTTCTATTTGGTTAAATTACAAAAATGAGAATATTTTAATAGATTGTGGAGAAGGAACACAAAGACAAATTAGAAAAGCTAAATTGAATCCTTGTAAAATAACAAAAATTCTTATTACTCACTGGCATGGTGATCATGTTTTGGGAATTCCTGGATTGTTACAGACATTAAATTTTAGTGGCTATAATAAGATTCTTTCAATATATGGCCCAAAAGGGACAAAAGAATTCATGAAAAATATAATGAAAACCTTTGCTTTTCAAGGAAAATTTAAATTAGATATAAGAGAGGTTAATGGGAAATTTTTTGAGAATAATGATTTTTATCTTGAATCAGAAAAAATGACCCATGGTATTCCCTGTAATGCTTATTCATTTATGAAAAAGGGAGTTTTAAAGATTGATAAAAAGAAACTAACAAAAATAAAAATTCAGGGACCGATTTTAAAAAAATTGAAAGAAGGAAAAGATATTATCTATAAAGGAAAAAAATATCTCGCAAAAGATTTTACTTATAGTGATGAATCTCATAAAATTTCTTTTGTTTTTGATACCTCCCTCAATAATCGTATCATTCCCTTTGTAAAAAATTCTGATTTATTGATATGTGAATCAACTTTTGGACCAGAACTTAAAGAGAAAGCAGAAGGATATAAACACCTTACAGTAAAACAGACTGCTGAGATTGCAAAAATGTCTCATTCTAAGAAATTAATTATCACTCATCTAAGTCAAAGGTACAATAAACATCCTCAAAAAATTCTAGAGGCGGCAAAAAAAACCTTTAAAAATTCTTTTTTAGTTAATGACTTTGACGTTATAACAATAAAATAAATGCCCCCGACAGGATTTGAACCTGCGACCCTTAGCTTAGAAGGCTAATGCTCTATCCAGGCTGAGCTACAGGGGCTTAATATTACTTATTTAATAGCCTTTAAAAGTTTTATATTTAGTAATAAATAATTTTAAATAAGTAAACCCTTTGATTAATTCATGCGGAGGTGGCACAGCGGCTACTGCATTCGCCTGCAGAGCGAATATTCGTGGGTTCGAGTCCCACCCTCCGCTTTTCTAAAAAAGAAGTAAATAAATTTATATATTGTAGTGCCTAATAATCTTTTATGGCATTTATTGTTAAGAAAAAAGTTAATGGTAAAGATTACTTTTATCTTAATGAAAATAAAAGAATTGAAGGCAAGGTAAAAACAAAAACTTTAGCATACCTCGGAAAAACAAAAAAACAAGCTGAAAAGAAGGCACATGAAATAATGAAAAAAATGGACAACAAAACGAACACAAAAGAAAAACAAAAATTTAAGACAAATCCTCCAACATCAATTTCAGTTGAAGATATGGCAATTTTTTGTAAGAGAAAAGGATTTGTTTATCAATCAGGAGAGATTTACGGAGGATTTGCTGGTTTTTGGGATTTTGGAGTTTTAGGAGCGGAATTAAAAAATAATATAAAAAAAGAATGGTGGAAATTTCATGTATGGCAAAGAAGAGATGTTAAGGGAATTGATGGGAGTATAATAACAAATCCGAAAGTATGGGAAGCGTCTGGGCATGTTGGCCATTTTGTTGATGTCGTAGTGATTAATAAAAAAACAAAAGAAAAATTTAAGATTGATAAACATGAAATAAAAAATTACGCAAATAACTCGAATTACGAAATCAAAGGAGAATTTAATCCAATGTTCACGACCCAGGTTGGACCAGTAATAAATGATTCCATCAAAGCTTATCTTAGGCCCGAAACAGCACAATTAATATTTACGAATTTTAAATCTGTTTATGAGAATGAAAGAATGAAACTTCCTTGCGGAATAGCCCAAATAGGAAAAGCTTTTAGAAATGAAATTGCTCCTCGAGATTTCTTATTTAGGTGCAGGGAATTTGAACAAATGGAAATTGAATATTTTGTTAATCCTGAAGAAAAGATGCCTTATGAGATCCCTGATGTTGATATTTTAATTTATTCTGAAGAAATGCAAAACAAGAAATGGAAAAAATGAAAATAAAAAAAGCTTTTGAAAAAGGAATAATAAAAACTAATTGGCATGCTTATTGGCTTGCTAAGGAATATGACTGGTTTGTTTTATTAGGTGCTAACCCCCAGAAATTTAGATTAAGACAACATGTCTCTGATGAAAAAAGTCATTATTCGTCTGATACTTGGGACTTAGAATATAATTTCCCTTTTGGATGGAAAGAACTTTTGGGAATGGCAAATCGAGGAAATTATGATCTAAAACAACACGAAAAATTTTCTAAAAAAGACCTTAAAATAATGGATGAGAAAACTGGGAAAAAGATTCTCCCGCATGTTATTTGTGAACCAAGTTTAGGAGTTGAAAGAGCTTTTTTGGTTTTTATGTTTGATTCTTATTTTTATGATGAAGAAAGAAAAAATATTGTTTTGCATTTACATCCTAAAATCGCTCCTATCAAGGCCGCAATTTTTCCCATTGTAAAAAGACCAGAATTAGAAAAAATAGCTGTTAATGTTTTTGACATTCTAAAAAAAGAATGGAATGTTGTTTATGATGAATCTGGAAGCATAGGACGCAGATATTCAAGGAATGATGAAATCGGAACTCCTTTTTGTATAACTATCGACGAAGAATCCATAAAAAAGAATGATGTTACAATTAGGGAAAGAAACACAAAAAAACAAATTAGAGTAAAAATTTCTGAATTAAAAGAAATTCTTAAGGAATTAATAAACAATGAATTAGAATTTGTTAAAGCAGGAAAATTAATAACCTGATTTTATCGACGTTATCTCTAACAAAAAATCTTTTTTAAAATTTTTTTTACAAAAAATTTATAAACAATAGTTTCTTAATAAAAATAATTAAAATTGAGGTGAAAAAAATGGCAGCTAAAAAGAAAAAGACTAAGAAAAAAAC
>Ga0315536_1001909_pt1 | contig 10245 bp, 6 predicted proteins | sample SalMarSW160230MG_FD_203093 | JGI IMG/M metagenome (GOLD analysis project Ga0315536, IMG submission 203093) | Salt marsh sediment microbial communities from the Plum Island Ecosystem LTER, Massachusetts, United States - Salt Marsh Sediment SW1602-30 ... | reverse complement strand
CAGGCCCGCGACGTCCTGCAAGCGAGTGGCCTCTACTGGGCCGAGAACACGCCAGGCGATGTCGATTTCGCCAGTCTCAACAGCATTCGCCATTGTGGTCGGGTCTGCAAAGTAGCGGACGATCACGTTGGGGATGTTGGGCGCATCGTCGCCGAAGTAGTTCGGGTTGGCTTCCAGCACCATCTGCTCACCGGCGCTGTAAGAAACCATCCGGTACGGGCCAATGCCGTCTACCGTTGCCGGGAAGAAGACCAGCTCCTCATCCGGGTAGATGTTGGGGTTAGCGGGGATCATCGGGGCAGTGGCAGCCAGCGCTGTGAAGAAGCCGTACGGCGCGTTTAGCTGGACGACCACCGTCTTGTCGTCAGGAGCGGTCACGTCGGTGATGTAAAGCTGCATCAGGCCGGAGACGTCGCCTTCCAGACCGATGCGGTCCCAGGAGCGGACGTAGTCCTGCGCGGTGAGCGGCGTGCCGTCGGCGAACTGAATCCCGTCCCGCAGAGTGAAGGTGTAGGTCATCCCATCGTCACTCACGGTGGGGAAATCGACTGCCGCGCCAGGCTCCAGATCAGACGTGCCAGGCGCGTACTTCAGAAGCGGAACGCCTGTGTTCTTGAGGATCTCCCAGTCGTGGGTCGCGTAAGCGTCCTGCGGGTCCAGGCTGTGGACTTCGTCGGTCGTACCGATGATGATCGTATCGGTGCTGCCAGATGCAGGCTCTGCATTATCGGCAAAGCTCAACACGTTGTAGTTGAACTCAAACGGCGCGCCGATCATCACACCCTCAACACCATCACGGTAGGTGACAAACTCCGGCTCCCAGAACAACGGGATGGTGGGTATTTGTTCCGCCCAGTAATCGCCGATTTCCTTGTAGAGGGCTTCACGCTCTGCCGGGTCATTGGATGAGGCAGCAGTCTGCAGCAGGTCATCCATGTGCTCGTCGCAGTAGTTGACACCATTGTCTGGTGATTGGAGGCAGCTTCCGAAGGGGGAGAGCCAGTTTTCAGGGTCGGCAAAGTCCGGGAACCAGCCGAGGATGAAGATCGGAATATCGTTGGTGTCGATGAAAGCGTCCACGTATTCCGCCCAGTTCTGAACAACCAGCTCGACCTCGATCAGGCCGGTCTCTTCCCACTGCTCTTTGATGACCTGCATCACGTCGGCGGTGGTCGTTCCGTAGTGCTCCGGCGGGTACCAGAGCTGCACGTGGAACTTGTTGTCCGCGGTATAACCCTCGCCTGATAACAGGTCAATCGCCATTTGCAGGTCGCGCGTGCCATACCTGTCGAGGAATGGCTCGGTGGCATAGGGATAACCGGGGGGAACCATGTGATAAGCTGGGATGTTGCGCCCTTCGAAGACACGGTCGACGAGCGCCTCGCGGTCGAGGGCTGCGGCCAGTGCCTGACGCTCGGCTTCTGTATAAGGATGCGCCATCTCCTCAGTGGGCATCGCCTCTTCGGTTGGAGCTTCTTCGGCCATTTGTTCTTCTGTCGGCTCCTCGGTGGGCATCGCCTCTTCGGCTGGGGCCTCTTCTGTTGTTGCGGCGGGAGCCGGGGCGCAGGCGACCATCAAGATGCCGATCACCGCCAACCCAATAAGTAGCCAACTAAGTTTTCTGTTGTTCATAACAGACACTCTCCTCCAAGATATGCTTGCGTGGCTTAAACGGAAGAAATGTACGGGTTCTCACACATCGTGGATCGTGAATATAACCCTCCTTTGGCGAATTCTCCCCAAGCACGATCAGGCGTTACATGAGGGACTCATAAATTGCACGGAGGGGTTCCGTGCTCGGCGGTTGCGAACGCCTAATTGAGGGGAAATATTTAACATCGAGCTATCGATCTGTCAAATAGCTGGCCGTATCGTAGCCAAATGACACCTATAGAGAGAATACTCTTCTTGCAAGTTTCTGGTTTAGTTTGCTGGATTTGCGGTATATAGGTATACGCTTCGTTGGGATGGTTACTGTCAGCCTAATCGTAACGCATATTTCTTCGTTTGTATAGAATCTGTAAATGGTGGGGCCGCCATCTGGTTATATAATCAGGCTGAAGTCAGGTACTCACGTTCGGTTTAGCCGCTCATCAGGTGATGGCTATCGACTATAAGGGCTCGTCAGGAAAAACACCTTGGAAAAACAATGCCAGTTTCTCGAAGGCTGCCCTATGTTCAAATATTTCCGGCAGTATGCCATTAAGGTCTATACCGAGCTTTACTGCGAGGGGGATTACCAGAAATGCAAGCGTCGTACTCTCCGCCTAAGCGGCCAGCACGTCCCGGCCAACCTGCTCCCTCATGGGGGTAGACTCTGGGAAGATGGCAAAGCTCCACCTTCAGGGTGGCGGGGGTGATACAACCATCCGGCCAGAGCGGGATAGGGGATGAGTTGACCAGCACACCATGACGTGTGCCGGTCAACTTTTTGGTTGGTGGGTCACAGCTCCATCAAGAACTGGTGCATGCTCTCCAGCGCAAGCTGGATGTTCTCGATCGAGTTGGCGAAGCTCAACCGCAGGTACCCATCGCCGTACTCGCCAAAATCCGATCCGGCCAGCAGCGCCACCCCGGCTTCTTCCAACAGGCGGGAAGCCAGCTCGCTCGACGACAGCCCCGTCTGTTTGATATTGGGAAAGACGTAGAACGCGCCACGCGGCTTCAGGCAAGACACGCCCGGCAGCCGGTTCAGGCCGTCGACGATGACCTCACGCCGCTTGCGGAACTGCGCCAGCATGTCGTCGACAGCGGTCTGCGGCCCGCTCAGCGCCTCGATGGCGGCCACCTGGGTGAAGTCTGCCGCGCAGGCGGTCGAATTCACCTGGAGAAGCGCCATTGCCTGTGCCAGGTCCTCCGGCATCACCCCGTAGCCCAGCCGCCAGCCGGTCATGGCGTAGGTCTTGGAGAACCCATCCATCAGGATGGTGCGCTCCTGCATGCCCGGCAGCGTGGCGATGCTGACGTGCTCTCCTTCGTAGATCAGGCGGTGGTAAATCTCGTCTGAGAGCACCATGATGTCCCGTTCCTGGGCCACCTCGGCGATCACTTCCAGATCGGAACGCTCCAGCACGCCACCGGTGGGATTTTGCGGTGAGTTGACGATGATCAGCCTTGTTTTCGGCGTCACCGTCGCGCGGAACTCGTCCGGGTCGAAGCGGAAGTCGTTCTCCTCGCGCAGCCGGTAGGGCACCGCCCTGGCCCCCACGTAATCGATCATCGACTCGTAGGTTGGGTAACCGGGGCCGGGACACAGCACGTCGTCCCCAGGCTCGATCAGCGCCAGAATCGCGAAAAACACGACCGGTTTGGCACCGGGGGTGACGACGACCTGATCCGGGTTCGCCTCCAGCCCATGCGCGCGCTTGACATAATCGACGATGGCCTGGCGCAGGGGAAGGATGCCGGCTGAGGGGGTGTAATGGGTATGGCCGTCGTTAAGGGCATTGATGCCCGCCTGGACAATGTTGGCCGGGGTGTCAAAATCTGGCTCGCCGATCTGCAGGTGGACCACCTGGCGGCCCTGTGCTTCCAGCTCGCGGGCGCGGGCTAACACACTAAATGCGCCTTCCGACTTAAGCCGTGAGAACGATGCGGCCAGCTTTGTCATACGTATGCCTCCATCCTGGGGAGTGTTGGGGATCAAGCCGGGCTTGGCCCGGTATCCGTGCTGCAAGTTGTCCCAATATTACCACGGATGGAGAATCGGTGGGATGGGTGGTTTCTGCCTGTGGGTGGCGATTCGAAAGAGCGCTGCTCTATAGGCTGTCTCTATTTACAAAAGGGGATCAGCGTACCTGATATTTGTTGTGCACAGATAGTAAAAAAGATATTCTTGTAAAATATGTTAGCTCTTCTCCGGTAGGCCAACAGGATGCGGTAGGAGTAATGATATGGCGACAACAGCCCCCATTTCCCAGGGCGACACCTTGACCGGGCAACCCAGCAAACGTGTCAGGCGCAGGCGGAGGACGAGGGCCATTTTGCGCTTTATGCGTCGGGTGATCCCGCTGTTGATCGTCGGTGCGATTGTCTATCGGGCCCTCACCGACCGCGTCTTTCTGAATTTCCTCCTGGTGGCGTTTCAGTTCATCTTCCAGCTGTTGTTCGCCATCATGTTCATCCTGATCCAGTTTATCGCCCTGTTCTGGTTCCTCTCCAAGTCAAAAGTCGAGGTCATCCGGCCCGGCGACCCCAAGCAGGTCACCTTTGACGACTACAAGGGTCAGCCCAAGTTGCTTGAGCTGGTCAAGCAATGGATTTCGCTGATGTCCGACCGGGAGAAGTTCACCCGGATGGGCGGGAATTTCATCAACGGTATTTTGCTCTTCGGCCCGCCCGGCACGGGCAAGACGCTGCTGGCGAAAGCGATGGCCGGTGAGGCCGGAATTGCCTTCCTCTCGATTGAAGGCTCCGGCTTCCGGGCGATGTTCATTGGGATTGACGTGCTCAAGATGATGCAGTTCACCAACCGGGCCAAGAAGCTGGCCCGCGAGTACGGGGCCTGCATCGCCTACATCGACGAGATCGACGCGGTGGCCGCCTCCCGTGGGGCGGTGATGGGTGGCAACAACGTGGCTGGCAGCACGCCCGCTCCCGACTCGCCGGGTATCATGCCCGCCATGATGGGCGGCATGATGGGCGGCGGCACCGGCGCGCTCACCCGCCTGCTGACGGTGATGGATGGCATCGACGAGCCAACCCGCTGGGAGAAGCGGACCAACAAGATTCGTAAGCTGCTGGGCAAGCCCCCGCTCAAGCGCGACTGGCACGTGCTCTACATGGGCTCCACCAACCGCCCCGACGTGCTCGACCCGGCGCTGACCCGCCCAGGCCGCTTCGACCGCCTGATCCAGGTCGACGTCCCCGACCGGGCCGGTCGCCGCGCGATCATCGAGTATTACCTGGACAAAATCCAACACGACGATACGGTGGATGTGGAAGCCCTGGTGCAGGACACCACTGGCTACACGCCCGCCTCGCTGATGGCGGCGATCACCAAAGACGCTGTGCGCACCGCCGTCTTCGACGGGCGGGATAAGGTCAGCCAGAGCGACATCGACCGTTCGTTGCAAGAGCAGGCCGGTGGGATGGAAAACCCGATCGAGGAGATGCCTGAGGAACAGCGCCGCCAGATCGCTTACCACGAGGCCGGGCACGCGGTCGCTTCCTATCATCTGAAACCCAGCCGCCGCCTGGTGCGGGCGACGATCATCCGCAGTGGTCGGGCGCTGGGCCACGTTCGCTCCGTTGAAGAGTGGGAATCCTATGTGATGCCCCTCCAGGAGGACGTGGCAAACATCATGGTCAGCATGGCCGGACACGTCGCCACCAAGGTCTTCCTGGGCGAGTACTGGACAGGTGCCAGTTCCGATTTCCGCGCGATACGGGCCTACATCAGCCGTTTGATGACCTATGGATATTTCGGACCGCCCATCATCGACCCCCAGCAGATGTTCACCCCAGGCGCGGCGGTAGAAGGGGAGCCGTTTGACATCGTCTGGAAGCGTGTCGAGAAATTCTGGGAAGACACCGAGGTCCAGGTCGAGGCTTTTATTGCCGATCACACTGCCGAGGTGGAGGCGGTCGCCCAGGCCCTGCTGGAGCGCGAGTCACTCACCGGCAAGGAACTGCGTGAGATCATCGCCCGCGCGGTGGAGTCCGCCAACCACCAGGACAAGCCGTCTGAGGAGCCGCTGGTCGAGAAGCTGACCCCGGCGGACATCATGGCGGAAATCGTCGCCAGCTCCAAGCGGGATAGCGCTGCTGCCGAGGCCGAGGAAGCCCCGCCAGGCGGCGACTGATCCCCGCACAATCTATTTCATGCACATTCCGGCGGCCCGTCTTCTCGATGCGGGCCGCTTTGGCTTCTCGGTTGAGAAAGCAGTCCGGTTTACCTTTTTTTAAGCATCGTGTATGCTAATGTAAGGTAGTACACTTTTGGCAGGCCAAGGCATCGATCCATCGCCCCGGCGCGCCGGGCCACGATGGTTTGTGGGTTTGGAGCCGTGACGACCCCGACCGGGTAGTCCCCGGCCCGCTCCCTGACCGATGCCCACACGTTGAGAGATGAGCTGTGTCCGAACACAAAGATACAATTCTGGTCATCGATGGTGATTCTGAAGAGGCGGCGCTCTTCGTTGATGGAGCTTTGGTTCCCTTCGGTTACGAAGCCGACTACGTAGCCGACGGCGGGGCCGGGCTGGCGATGGTGCTGGAATCCCTGCCCGATATCCTGGTGCTCGACCTCAACCCGGTGGGCCTGAGCGGCTACGACATCCTGGCCGCCTTGAACGCTCAGGCCGTCGACGTGCCGGTGATCCTGCTGGTCGATCCGCAGAACGAGCAGGCGGCGCGCCAGGCGTTCCGGCTGGGCGCGCGCGATTACCTGGTGCGCCCGGTTCGAGAGACGGAGCTGATCCAGTCCGTCGAGCAGTTGATGAACGACGTCCGGCTGCGCCGCGACCGTGAATCGCTGGTCAGTGAGGCGCGCCACGCCGACGAGGAGGCCGAGCAGCGCCTGCGCGAGCTAAAGACCCTGATGGGCATCGGCAAGTCGGTCACGGCGCTGACCGACCAGAACGAAGTGCTCGACCGGGTGATCCGCGCCGCGATCCAGCTCACCAAGGCGGAGACAGTGGGTATCTTCCTGCTCGATCACCAGACCGACGAGCTGATCCTCCACGCCGGGCAGAACCTGAGCCGCAACCTGCTCGACCACATGGGCGAGCCTATCGACGACGACCTGGCGACGATGATAATGAACTCCCAGGAGACGTACATCGCCAGCGGGGAGGGGCTGCGCCGCTATCCACCCGCCCAGCAGGGCGCGACGGCGGTGATCTACGCCCCGATGGCGGTGCAGGAGAACTCGATCGGCGTGCTCTGGGTGGCGAACACCCGCCTGCCTTTCGAGCCGTTTATGAAAGACCTGATGACCGCGCTGGGCGATTATGCGGCAATTGCCGTCGCCAATGCCCGGCTGTTTGCCACGATGGAAGAGCGTACTCAGCAGCTTGAGGTCGTCAACGTGCAGTTGCAGGCGCAGCAGGACGAGGTTGGTCAGGGTGAGGCAGCCCCGGTCGGCGATGGGGAGTCCGCCGTCCGCTCGCGCCAGGAGCTTGCCGGGCAGATCCGCAGCCCGCTCACCGAGATATTGGGCAACCTGAACCTGTTCCGCACCGGCGAGATGGGCCCGCTGCCCGCCTCTCACCAGGCCGCCGTCGACGTGATGCACCGCCAGGTCGAGGCGCTCGTCCTCCTGATCGACGATCTCAGTCCTCCTGATACGGGCGGGCTGTAGTGAGGCGATAGTCTACAAACGGTTAGACACAGCGGCATAATCCCCTGCCCTGGTTCAATACCCATGCGATCTTCCTGGCTCGGGTTCGTCTTTGCTGGATGGGTTGTTATGTTGGGGGCAATCGCGTGTGCGGCGAAGCCTTCCGACCCAGCAGTTCTGCCTGAATCACTACCAGCCAACCCCAGTGATACTATCGAATCAATTGAGGAATTCCTGGCTGCCAGGGGATCGCTCGGCGAGCTTACCCAATGGGTAGATGACCACGCCTATCCGGCAGATAACAGCGTCGTCACTGTGCTATCCAAAGACCTGGATAACGATACGGTTGACGAGATTGTTGTAGTTTCCCAATACTGTGTCGATGAAGTAGATGGCTGCACTGAAAGCGCATTTCTAGTGATTTTTGATGATGGACATCCTTCATACGAGCTAACGTCTATTGCGCTTGATGGGGATTCGCTGTCAGGCATCCACACCGTCAGGGACATCAATGCGAATGGTGTCCCTGATATTGTGTTTGTGTGGGGATTTTGCGGCGTAAGTATCTGTACACACCACGTTCAGGTAATTGAATGGGCTGATGGCGTTTACGTCGAGCGTATAACCGAGGAAGTATCGATGTCTCAGGCTCAATTCAGCCTGACCGATCCCGACGATGATGGTATATGGGACATTGTCTTGGAAACACCCGGCACAGCGAGTTCGTTGAGCATTGGGCCGCGATATCAAGAGCAGATGCGACTTGCATGGGATGGTTCTGAATATGTAGTAGTAGAGCATGTGATTGGCCCGTGCCGGGTCTTGTGTTCGTTTCTGGATGAATGACTGGTATCTATCATTCACGCCTCGTTTCCGCCTGACCAAAGTCAATCGCATGAACGTTCCTATGCGCCGTTCACCCCATCCATGTATAATTCACATCAAGGGGGCCAGTCAACGCTGATCGACAACAACGGGCAAGTTGAATGGCATGGATAGACAAAGGTCTCTAATTTGTGGCAGGCGAAAAGATTCTCGTCGTTGATGACAGCAAGCAGATGCGGGAGTTCCTGATCCAGCTCGTCCAGCTTGAGGGCTTCGAGGTCAGCACCGCCAAAGATGGCAGCGAGGGGCTTTCACACGCCTTGAAAGACTCCCCTGCCCTGATCATCACCGATCAGGCCATGCCCGGCCTGACCGGCCTGGAAATGATGGAGGAGCTTCGCGAGTCCGGCTCCGACATCCCCGCGATTTTGATCACCGCCGAAGGCTCGGAGGAGATCGCCTCGCGCGCGCTGCGCGCCGGGGTGATGGATTACTTCATCAAGCCCTTCGACCCCATCGAATTACAGGAGGCGATCCACCGCATCCTGGGCGCGACGCGGGTCGGGTCGGTGCGCACCGGTGTGCCCGACCAGCGCAGGCTGGACGCGCTCAACACGCTGATCTCGATCGGCAAATCGGTCACTTCGCTGCTCGACCTGGAGCAGATTCTCTTCCGCGTGACCGAAGCCGCCGTCTACCTGACGGGGGCGGAAGAGGGCACCCTGATGCTCGTCGACGAGGAGACCGGCGAGCTGTACGTGCGTGTGTCGAAGAACCTGGCGGCGGGCCTGCAAAGCATGCGCCTGGCGGTGCGAGACAGCCTGGCCGGGCGGGTGATCCGCACCGGGACGCCCCTGCTGATCGGGGAAGGCCAGCAGAAGATCAAGACGCACTACCTGGTGCACAGCCTGTTATACGCGCCTCTGAAGGTGCAAGATCGGGTGATTGGTGTCCTGGGCGTGCACAACCGGATCGTCGACCGTCCGCTCTCACAGGCGGATGTGGGGATCATCTCGGCGCTGGCCGACTATGCGGCGATCGCGATCGTCAACGCGCAGCTTTACGCCACCAGCGAGACCGAGCGCACCAAGCTCTCGCGCATCGTGCAGCAGATTCAGGACGCGGTGATCCTGGTCGATTACGAGGGCCGGGTGGCGCTGTGTAACTACGTGGGGCACGAGTTCTTGAATGGCGTCGGGCCGGAGGGGCCGGTCGGGCGCTGGCTGGCCGACGTGACCCAGAGCAGCGCGCTGCTCGATCTGTTAGACGACGACCCCGATCAGTTGGTCCGGCACGGCGAGGTGGAACTGCCCGATGGCCGGGTGTTCAACGCCCAGGTCAGCGAGGTGAAGGGGGTGGGCCGGGCGATTGTGATGCAGGACATCACCCATTTGAAAGAGCTGAACCGCATCAAGAGCGAGCTGCTCACCATGGCCTCGCACGACCTGCGCTCCCCCTTGACCGCGATCCTGACCTACGTGGACCTGATCGATCGGATGGGCAACCTGAACGACAAACAGCGCGACTTTGGCGAGAACATCAAGGCCAGTGTCCAATCGATCACGGACTTGATCGACGATCTGCTTCAGTTGAACCAGATCGAGGCCGGACTGGATCGACACCGCGAGCGGGCGTCGCTCGATCAGGTTGTCCGCCATACGATTGAGGCGCTCAAAGGTCAGGCGGATGTCAAGCATCAGTTGCTCACGGTCAATGTCGCCGGGAATGTCCCCCAGGTGTTTGGCGATCCGATCCGCCTGCGGCAGATGCTCATGAATCTGGTGAGTAACGCGATCAAATACACGCCCGATGGCGGCGTGGTGGGGGTCTCGCTCTTTGAGGAAGGGGGCGAGGCGGTGCTGGTTGTGTCCGATACCGGGATCGGCATCCCGGCGGAGGATCAGCCACACATTTTCGATAAGTTCTACCGCGTCGACAAGAACAAGACGGATTTTCAGGGGCTGGGCCTGGGCTTGAGCATCGTGCGCTCAATCGTCGACCTGCACAACGGACGGGTGTGGGTGGAAAGCCAGCCAGGGCAGGGCACCACGTTTACCGTGGTGCTCCCGGCGGCCAAGACGACAGCGCGCTACGAGCCGCAGGGTGAGTCTACTTAATACCTATCCGCAAATTCGCCC
>Ga0315536_1001907_pt1 | contig 10248 bp, 2 predicted proteins | sample SalMarSW160230MG_FD_203093 | JGI IMG/M metagenome (GOLD analysis project Ga0315536, IMG submission 203093) | Salt marsh sediment microbial communities from the Plum Island Ecosystem LTER, Massachusetts, United States - Salt Marsh Sediment SW1602-30 ... | reverse complement strand
TCTGAAACTAAACGATGTTCTTATAGTTGGGTAGTCACAAGTCAAGATATTTTTGACGCTAAAAAAATCGAAGCTGATAATCGTAAATCTATGATTGAGTCTGGAGATATTATAGGTACTACTAATACTGCTACTATTACATTTAGGATATCACCTACTGAGGAAGAACTTGCTGCTGGTATAGGTGATGATTACTTAGATTATCTCAATATAATAGGCATTAAAAGTATATATTTATATACTACTAATTTTGTTAAATCTAAAGAAACTGTTAAAGTTTATGAGAGAAAGTATAATATTTCGTATGGTAATCACGGCGATTTTCCGCCACATGGTAGAAATGCTACTGGCTCATTATTATATCCAACTCCAAACGATAAATCAGCTGTTTATCAGTATGATACATTGGACGGTGTTGTAGGAATGCCTGGGTCAGCAGGTGATCAGCAAACGATGAATAAAGTGCGTGGTAGAATTATGAAAGAGTGCCATCCAGATAAAGAGCCTATAGAAGGACCAAAAAATTTAAGTACGTGGGAATCTAAACAGAAAAAAGTGTACGATGATATAGCAATAGATTCTGGAGAGACAGCATTTACTCTTACTGCTAATGCGCCGCCGGCTATAGAAAATCAATTACAAGAAGTTGGGCTGTCTTTTCCTAGATGGTCATGTACTTTTACAAATACTGTGGTTAGGCCACTTAAGTCTGTGGTTCAATATGCTACTTATAGCCCATGTGGACATAGGTTTAGGCGTGATTTTGAGAATATGTATAGCTACGCATGTCGGGGCGGTGGTGGGGGTTACCAAGATGTAGTGGATTATATATACGAGAGCGTTTGCCCACAATATTCAGAATTTATACCAATTACACAAGTGGACGCTCTAGTTGCTTATTTTCAAGGCACAGCTACGGTATTAGTAAACCCATTTGACTATGTGGAAGGTGGTTTAACATCTCAAGAGGAAATTCAACAAAGAATAAATGCATCTCAGCAAGGAAGCCTCCTTATGAGCTTTCCTGAGGCTGTGACTTCTTTAAATTAGGGAGATATAGATGTTTACTATTTTATGTGATAATTGCGGGGAAAAGTTATTAATAGATGAAAAAGCCACTTTTGATGTGTACATGAAGGACGCTGATTATATTGTTGAAGAGGAAGATAGGATAGTTGAAAAATCTGTTCAGCAATATTTAATTTATAAATGTACATTATGTGGTGGAACATATAAATTTACATACAAAGAATGGGAAGCTAAATATAGAGAAAAAATAGCTATAGATGTGATGGAAATACGTAAGCAAAAAATGTTCGCGGAGAAAATAAATCCTCAGACCATAGATCCAGATCATGGGTTAGAATACTGTGGTCAATGTAGTGGATACGCTGGAGACGGTAATTGCTTAGTAGATGTAATAAAACAATGTACTATAAGGAAAGATAAATAAATGTCTTATAATTTTCTGAAAGATGCTAGAACGGTAAAAAATTCAGAACTTTGCCTTCATGATAACTTGGATGGATATTCATCTGATTTTCATACAAATGGAAATGTAGATGGGTGGGATATCTATGACAATATTTATTTATATGGGTGTTGGAATAGTATATTGTTTGGAACTGCGTATGATAGGGAATGTTATATAAGTAGGTCTAATGTTTTTCAAATAGTGGAAGCTGAGGATTATTATTATGTTAGAATAATGATGAAAATTACAGATAATAATCCCAATGCTTCTGTAGATACACTTACAACGGGTAGAATTCAGTGGACTCGTTTGGGAGATGATAATTGGACTGATGATAAACAACTAGATTTTGATATAGTAGCGGATAATAAATGGCGCCTTTATACAATAAATATGGGGCCGGCTCAATGGTGGCAAGGCAATATTAATAATATGAGGGTATACCCTTTTATAGATGCTAAGGAAAAAGATCAGTTTGCTATAAAATTTATAAAAATTAGTTCATTAGCTACATACGCTTGTAGTAATACACAATGTTCTTACTATACTCAGTATACGCATCCTTGCCCAGGTGCAGGCCTAAAAGGAATGTGTGAAGCTGGGGCAGCTAAAACATCTTATACTACTATATCTGGTGTGAATGATGGTTTGATAGTAGATATAAATGGGTATGGCACGGAATATTTTTCGTTGGGTAATAATATTAATTTGAACGGCATAAGTATGGCCAAAGTAATATCCAATAAGATAAGCGCTCTTAATATTGGTGGATATAACTATGCTTTTTGCGAATATTCTGATTTTGGTAAGTTAAAAATAACATCTGGGTCTACTGGAATTAATAGTTTAGTCACTATTTCTGGGGCTGCTGCTGAAGCTCTAGGTTTTTATGACGGCAGTGAAGATATTTCAATTAAAACTATTGGAACAGCCCCCGCCACCGGGTTTGATTATGCGTCATCTAGGATTTTAACTGCTTTAGAAATTAATAGATTAATGGATGGTAACTCAGATGATTTTGCTTATATACATAATCCCTCTCAGTATAGTGTAGAAGGTGGCCGCAGAGATTTCAATGAAATGGGGACCGCTCAGTTATTAGACACTGCAACACCGCAATATGCTGACGGGACTTACTATGCGGATTTAGACAATAAAGGAAGAACGCTCATAGATTTTTCTCATCCTATTAATAATAATGGTAGAATAACTAGTGTTTATATGTATGGTATTGTAGATACCCTTTCTAAAGTAAAAGTTTTACGGCCACGTAAAGATGGAAGTTTGTTAGTAGTTCATTCTTTGAATTTACCATCAGAGAATAGCTCTTATATTTATACAGTTAACCCAACAGTTTATAGGTTAGATTGTAATATTTTAGTAGAAAAAGGAGATCTTTTAGGAATTTATAATGCAAATTTGTATGTTGGTGTTTCTCCCACTGGTTTACCGGGGGCTACATTTGTTCAAATGGACGGAGATGTGTCAGGCACGGTTATTCCTGGGGATCCGTTGTCGTTTGGAGTAGGTGGTTTCGCTATTTATGCTCGTGGGGATAGGTGGCAAACTAATACAATTCTTGATATAGATTTAGGGGATCGTCTTAATATTGAAGAAATGAATATTTATGGCAAGGAGGAATCTGAATATTTCGAATTCAATATTGCTAGCTGTGAAGATGTTGCATGGGAAGTAGATTTATTTGGAGGAAATCACAGGCATTATATAGAATTGATTGTGGATAGTCGAATAGATACTCATCAAAACATTGCTTATGGTTTGGATTCTTTGGATGATTGTATTATAACAGCTGATAATGGCCAGGTAGGCACGTCTTATGGTCGAAATAGTAATGGATTATGGACGGGGGGTGGCGAGCATTCCTATTTTTATGTTAATGGGGATGCTGAGTGGTTATACCAGTATGATTGTTCTGATAGTAAATATGAATATTGTGGTAATGAGCACGCTGTAAGTACTATGAATTTTGTCAATGACCCCATAGCGCTTACTTTAAAATTTCCCTATGAGTATGAGGCTGATATTCATAAAAGTATAATATATTTTAAAGAACGCAACAATTTTAGGTCGATTGCCTTATCATATTACTTGGGTAAATATAACAGCTCTGGAAATGCGGATGACAACAGGTTTAGATATATTCCAAGTTATACAAGCGTCGCTTTAGATGGGTTAGTGCATGAGTCAGGCGGCGGTAAAGCTGCAGATCCTTATATATTTAGTAATCCAACTAACCCCAAGCCGATTTACTATGGGCCTAATCAGAGCGATCCAATTAATTGGCAAGAGGTTGAAGCGGCTTCTGGGGCTGATTGGACTATACTAGAACATACTTTTGAGCCTATAGTGTGTAAAGGGTTTAGAGTTTATACTAATTACCATAACAGTACCAAAATAACTGAGATGGAAGTTTATAGTAGATTAAAAACTAATCCATCTTTATTAGATAATGTTACTTTATCTTTTTCTGATTACGGTGATCTATGGACATCAGTAGGATTTGAAGAAATTACTAATGGTCAGATCAATGCTTTTATAGGCGGGGCTCCTAGATATTTTAGACTGGAGTTTGATTCCGCGACAAAATTTTCACTAAATGAAATTGAAATGGTAGTAGGAGACCAAGTTAAAACTGCACAATGCGATGATATTGTTTTGTTGGAGCATTCTAAATCTGAAGCTACTAATGAAGCCTCCGCTATAACTATTGAAAATATTTATGATAAACCTTTTGATTTATCTATAGATTTACCTAAAGAAGTATCAGAGGTAGATGACGTAGTATTTTGGAGTAAGTTGGGGGCATATGATGAAATATATGAACCAGAAGTTGGTCCTGGGTGTAAACTATACAAACAAGATGATTATCCTATATTGAATGATAACAGACAGTGTGCAATAAATGTACCAGCATATGCTTTAAAAAATTTAGTTGATGGTAAGAAAGCTTATTATGCATATCGTGAAGATGATTGGCAGGAATTTGGAACTTTATCTAGTGGAACGTCGATAGATTTTTCTAATAGTGGTCGCGAACTAGTCAGAAAATCTGAATTTGAATTTATTAGTCTTTATAGTGCCACTTATTGGAAAGTGGAATGTAATAGCACTGATCCTTCAGATCGTGGAAATATTATGGATATTTTTGCTTATAATAATGATGAACTGTTGGAGATAGACAAGATTTATTATGCTAGTACTACAGGGGCTTCTTCCCAATCCAATAGTATTAATTCTAATGGAGTAGATATAGATATAAATGATTATAATGATGATTTTACTGGGGCGAATGGGGATCCTCCCGATAGTTCTAAATGGAATACCCACTTAACAACCCATGGAAGTATATATATTTCTAATAATAAGTTGCATATGAAAGTTTTAAAAGCAACGGGAGAGAAACCTTATATAACACCAAAAGCAGGTTTGATGAGAGGTGACTTCGATGTTCAGATAAATTTAAATAACCTAACTGGGGGAGATTATTTTATTTATAGTATGTTCTTTTATATTGATTCTAATAACTATGTATATACTAATTTTAATGTCTACGGTGGCCGTTGGTACATTTATATTGAGGGCTATGCAAACGGTAGTAGAGTTGGTTATCGCCAAATTCAGATCTATTCTGATTATTTTGGTGCTTTTAGATTAGTTAAAAAAGGTTCTACAATCACAGGATATGTAAGGCTTGGTGGTGGCACTGGCTGGACGTATTCAAAATCAGTTACACATAGTAATTTTTTAAATTCTGGAGAAATAAGAATACAAACACAAGGAGGATATCCAGGAGCTACTGGTGGTTCAGCTTATGCTGAGGTTAATTTCGATGATTTTATAATAAACTATGGTTTGATGAGTTTATATGCCTGTGGGTTTAAATTGAAAAATGGTGATGAACCTATAGATAAAATAAAAATCTACCACACCAGCTCTACGTTGACTGATGTATCAGTCAGGGCTAGCCCTGACAATAGTAATAACTATGTTTTAGCTGATGATAATGTTACTGGAAGTTTAACTATTCCTACTAATAATCAAAACTACAATACTTATTTAGCAATTGATTTAGAGAAACGACATGATATAGGATTAATCAGGAATTATGGGAACAGCACTAATAAAGTTTGGATGAGTATTTCTTCAGCTGTAGGGTATTCAAATACAGATAGTTCTAATATATTAGATGTAGTTGTAGATAATAGTACTAAAGATGACGCCCGCTGGTTGATATGCGAATTATTTTGTGGAGATGGTACTACTAGATATGTTAGAAAACTAGGTATTTACCCAGATATAAGCTCGGTTTTTTGCCATGGCGGTGGGTATAACTGTGAATGGCAAGAGTTAGGCACTATATTGTCCGACTATACTGATCCACTAAATGTAGCTTATGGTGCAACTACTACTGGAACTAATTATTATTTTTCTATTTTTTATCCAGATAATGCTGTTGATGGGATATCCACTAATTACACTACTTCAGCTTGTTGGGGATTTCAAGAAGTAGATAGTGTTGATCCATATTTAGAATTAGAGTTTGATCAACTGTATTTAATAAATAAAACCATTTTATTTCACGGGTATGACCCCGAAGATAGTAGTTTTATTAACACCTCGTACACTTTTAGCGTTTCAACTACTACTAGTGGATCTTTTACCGATGTTTTTTCTATTAGTGGTAATACTAAACATAAAAGAGTTCATCAATTTGATCCAATATACGCTAGACGGGTTAGATTAACGATTACAGGATATGATAGTGAAAGTCAAACACTGGGTTTTGACGAAGACACTGGTCGATACATAGTTTTTAATGGTTGTTATTTAAGAGAAATGGAAGTTTATACATACATAGATACTGGTTATGTAGACAGCGAAACATGGCCCATAGTCTGTATGAATTTACAGGATCAATTTAATATAACTGGGCATGATGTAGTTAATAAAGATGTTACTGATACGAATACTGATTGGGATAATGGTGAAGAATTTTTTATGTATTCAGATGATGTATTAGATGACCCGCAAAAAGTTTCGTTCACCCAAGAAGGTGCGTATAGAACTGATTATCAAAAGACTGATACTTTTACTACGCAGTATGGCGGAGTGATGGAATATTTATTTAATACAGCCGAAGGAACTTATTTTTACGAGGGTAAATACTTTGTTGAGTGGGATGCTTATGCATATGCGGATTTATATAATGCGGATCATCCCTCAGATGAAAAAATTAGTTTACGTTTAGATGGGCTAGCTACAGTGGAGTATTTTGCTGATATAATCGCATCGGCAACTTGGATACATGAAACGGGGAGTATTGATATCCCTAAAGCCGGGTTTTATACCGTTAAAGGCATACAGCATATAGGAGCTGATTATGGTTGGGGGGTAAGAAATCCAATTATATATAGATCAGTAGGCTTACGTAAATGGATAGTTGCTAAAAGAGACACAGCAGAAAATTATGCTTATGATGGTGACTCAGGCAAGTATGGTGCAGACTATTTAAGTCTAGTAAAAGTATATGGGGATGAAAAATATAATCCGTTAGAATATAGTTGGTGGTGGAGTTCCACTTTAAGTGATTTAGAAAACGACCCTTTTAAAGTTAAAACAAGTGCGAAATCTTTAAAAATTTCATACCCAACTTCTTCAGGAATAGATGTAGTTTCATTTATTGAGGGGGATAATTTTGGTTCAGATACTTTTTTTGAATCTAAAGATATGCTTCATTTTTGGTGGTATATAGATGATGTGAATAAACTTAATGTTGATTATGGTGATATAACGTTTGGAATTATAAATAGCGCTAATCCAGCATATTATATGTGGGATATTAGTGGTACAAATTTGATTACTGGTTGGAATGAAATGAAACTAAAGTTTGAAGACGCTAGTTATTTTTACCCCGCGCTGGAAAATTATTACGCCTTATCAGACTACATAAGCGAGAAATTAGATTTTAGAAACAATGGAAGAGATTTGGCCTCATTTAGACTTAGGTATAGAGGCAAAGGCCAAGCTTTTACGATGAATATAGAGGATTTGAAAATAGAAAGAAACGTCTTTAAGGATGATGTAAAATTTGGTAAAGGGCTTTGCTTAACTGGGTATGATTATTTGGAAATTCCCTTGTCTAATCTCACATTAGAAAAAGGTACGATTGAATTTTGGGCAAAACTATATACAGATACATATGGAAGAAATAAATATGGTGATTTTAATTCTAGAGTGCTATTTAGTTTGGTTAACAACAATAATGATATAATATCGCTGGGTATAAAATCAGGTTCGTGGTTTGAGCCTTTGAGTGGCCACGTAAGAAAAGCTTTGAATATATTTGATATTTCAAATAACGATTTACCAACCTCCGCTTTTCATGATATTAATGAAGTAATTCATCTAGCCATGGTTTGGAGTAATGATGGTAGGTTTACAGATAATGGTGATACATTGAGATTTTATATTAACGGTGAATTAATTTGTAGAAGCGCAGTAATGTGGGATGTTGAAGATACTAAATCGGCTATATTGAAATTAGGTGGTGCAACAGCTCAGATGGCTCTTAATAAAGATGCTTATGGATCTGCAATTTTTAACAATGTTAAAGTTTATAACTATTGTAAAAGCGGATTTAATATTGAACAAGAAGGTATAAGTAAAGAAATTAGTTATACTCCGAATGAATTTCTAGAAGTATCAGCCAATAATGTGTATTTTTATAGTGTGGGGTCGGTAAATCTGCCTTTAATTTATCAAGCTGTTCCTGCTGGAGAAGCAAGAACTATATATGTGCGTTCAAACAAGAATGAAAATTTCGCGCAGAGTAAAAAAACTGCTACACTAATCATAGACTGGCTTACAACAGTATAAAAGAGGTGTTAACATGCAATACAATTTAATTCGTAATGGATATTTCACATCACTAACAGCATCTGGAACTGGAAATGTAGATCTAACATGGGCTGAGCTAGAGTTTTTGATGGACGGGAACTTGACCAGCTCTGGTGTATCTATCACTAGCTCGGGCGTACTTTATTTAGAGACCGATCTATCTCAAAGAATAAAAGTTGATGGCATTCGTTTGTATACTGGTGACTTATCTAAATCCGCAAATATAAAATTTTACTATAAAAATGCTGAAAGTGATTCTTATACAATTATTACTACTCATTCCGGGGCTTCTTATTATTATGCTACCATGGACTCTCCTAGTGCACCACAGTTTATACGAGTAACTGTAAGTGGTGTAGATATGGATATTTATGAATTTCAAGTATTTAATGATGACTATATAGTATCATTCGGACAGGATGGAAGCCAATACGCTGAATATCTAGATAATACTCCGGTAGGAGAAATCGGCGCGGTAGAATCAATTGCTATTTATAATAATAGTACTAGTCCTATGCCAGCTAATGCTTATACATGTATAGATTACACTGGAAATATTGGTGATAATTATATAGAGATAGGAGCAAGTTCAGAGGGACCTTTTTATTCTTTATCTGATGGTGTATTGCTTGAAGATAATCTAAGTACTTCAAAATACATTTGGAATGCAGGTGAGTTCAGTAGCACTGAGATAGTGGATGGACATACATTGCAAAACAATTTTTCTGATCCAGCGGTATCAGGTACTTATATTTCACCTATTTTTATGGTGGATGAAGTAGATAAAGCTAGTTATTTCATTATTGATGGAGAAACAGATCCTGCTACTGGTAGTATTAGTTGTGATTCTAGTGTATATAATGGAACTATTCAGCATAGAGCTACTAATACTGAGCCATTACATGATAGAAGGATTCTTTGGTCTACTTCTAATCATGATTCTCACTTAGATGTTCGCTATTTGTATTCAAATACTTCTTCTTATAGTGTGTATACTACTGTTCATAATTATACTACTTCTTATGTTTTCCCGGCAGTAAATCGTTGGAATGGTCTTATTGCAATATGTAATCAGACCTATACTGGTTATCCTGGGTATCTTGATATAGTTAATCCATCAAATTATGCAAAGATTAGTAGTTATAGTGCCTACGAGATTGGAGGAGGCTCTACTGCTACCTGGGCTGTTGCTTATAGTGCTAATGTAAAGCTTGAATTTGATATTGAGAATGGGTTGTGGGGTTATGGGAATACTGGTTATTATAATGATCTCTTTGGTAGAGTATTATTTCATATGAGGCCTGATCATCACTATGCTAGTTATTTACATTACGAAGGGGGGTCCAGCCGTATTGATTTTTTATATGATTTGGCGGTAGTATCTAATGGTACCGATGCTTGGTATACACATAAAATTGATAATGTTCTTAAAAGAATAAGTACTTCTGGAAACACAATGGTTACTATTAATGGCTTAGTAGAACCAAGAGCGGTATGTGCTTCACACGAAGATAATGGTTGTTGGGTTTGGGATACCAATCTTACTCTTTTATATCAATATAGTGAAGAAGGGGAAGTTTTAAAAACACTATCTGCTTCGGAATTAGGATTAAACAAAGCAGAGATTTGGAGACTAGATAGAGATTTTGATGAAGGCATATGGCTTATTAATAGTGAGGGTGTAGGGCATATAAATGAGTATGATAAAATTGATTTATTTATTGAAAAAAGTAATTTGTCACGTATACTACCTGGACATAAATGTTGTGCGGTGTATAGTTATTATGAGGACTATGTGGCTTTTGTAGATTTAAAAGAAGGGAGTGTAACTTCTTTATGGACTACTGGTAGTACTG
>Ga0315536_1001906_pt1 | contig 10250 bp, 27 predicted proteins | sample SalMarSW160230MG_FD_203093 | JGI IMG/M metagenome (GOLD analysis project Ga0315536, IMG submission 203093) | Salt marsh sediment microbial communities from the Plum Island Ecosystem LTER, Massachusetts, United States - Salt Marsh Sediment SW1602-30 ... | reverse complement strand
GGTGGCTGCTATTGACCTCCTTTATACCTAATCCAAAATCAGGTATTAATTTTAGCTATTGACAATATAAACATCTTCTACCGGAAACAGAATCCATAGTTGGTCTTTTGATTGCAATTCAAAATTTAACCTGCTGATAATTTCCTTCTCTGCGTCAGTTTCAAAGACGACTCTCACAATGTCTGGCTGTTCTTCGCTTTCATCATTATGATAATAAAACTCAATTGAGTTTTCATCTGAACCTTGGACATCGTATTTAACCCATCGTTCAAATGTATTGATGAACAATGAAAAAGAATAGCTATTTTCAGTATAAAAGGCAGATTTAACTATTCTGTTAGGGTTTTCTATTCCTAGTTTCATTTTTCCCTTTGTTAGCCAGAGCCATCGCCATAGCCATCGCCATCGCCATAGCCATAGCCAGAGCCAGAGCCATAGCCATAGCCAGAGCCATAGCCATAGCCATAGCCATAGCCAGAGCCATCGCCAGAGCCAGAGCCATAGCCAGAGCCAGAGCCATAGCCATAGCCATAGCCATAGCCAGAGCCATCGCCATAGCCATCGCCAGAGCCATCGCCATAGCCATCGCCATCGCCATAGCCATAGCCATAGCCAGAGCCAGAGCCATAGCCATAGCCAGAGCCAGAGCCAGAGCCAGAAAGTTTTTCTTTAATTTTGGGCATTTGGTTTAAGCTCCATGATTGATTTAAATGCATTGCTTGTACATTCTGTCATTGAATAATCCTCAATAATGGCTTTCCTATCAACTGTGCCTGACACTTTTGATTTTTCATCAAGACCTGTTTGGGCCACTCCTTCATACCAACTTAGGTTTTTGTCCAATGGTTTATGATACCAAATTCGTCTGCAATTAATTAGTATAACACCCGTGTCATCAGCAAGCTCTACAGTACCCGCGTTTATCCCCTCGTTTCTGCTTCTAACAAGCACATTTTTGCCAATCATGGAGCTGGCAACCGTTGCTTCTCCTGTGAATTCTATAACATCTCTTTTCACAGCATCTGCTCTGACATATTTAATGTCATCTATCATCATTGTTTCAGGTTTCATTTTTCTCCTTAAAAAAGAGTAGTAATCAAAAATCAAAAGTAAATTTATCAGCAGGAGTAGTTACCTCTGGACCATCTGAGAAGAACATTTGTTCATCAAATTTCTTCTGCAGATTAATTGGGATATCATCAAAATCAGGAGCTGTCTCAAATGCTTCTCTGACTTCTCTATCCATCTTCTTGTTCCTCTGCAGTCTTTTGCACTCATCTGAAATCATTGCTGTTAGCGATTGGAATTCCATATTATTTCTCCGAGATTAAAAATATAGAAGAAGATTATTTTTCCCATTCAAAAATAATTTTTGCGTCATTACCAGTATGCAATCTCCATATTTTCCCGTCAAATGATGGGACTAAGCCAGCGTTCCATAATTCAATACACGGTTGAAATGGATTTATCCCCTCTGTGTGATCAACATATTCCCATTTTTTAACATTAGGGAATATTGATGAAATATAGGCCCAAACTGAATCCCTGACTGAAGCCCAAACTGAAGCCCCAACTGAATCCCAAACTGAATCCCTGACTGAAGCCCCAACTGAAGCCCAAACTGAAGCCCCAACTGAATCCCAAACTGAAGCCCTGACTGAATCCCCAACTGAATCCCAAACTGAATCCCTGACTGAAGCCCCAACTGAATCCCAAACTGAAGCCCTGACTGAATCCCTGACTGAAGCCCCAACTGAATCCCAAACTGAAGCCCTGACTGAAGCCAATTCTTTGAGAAGTTCTTTTTCTTTTCTGGGAATTCGCATTCTATTTTTAGACAGGGGATTAAAAGGGAACAGTGCTTTTTCGAGAAAATACCCATGAGTTCCTGTCTTATCATAAGCTGATACCATCTTTTTTATCTTGGGGGTAGGAATTTCTTTAATCAATATTATCTTTTCAAACCTTTGTTTGTAAATATTAAATAAAACTTCTTTCCCAGAAACTTCGCATTCGAAAACTTTTCTGTCAGGTTCGTAAGAATAAGTCAACCCTTCTAAATCAGTTGCATAAAATCCTCGCGAACAATCTATCAGTTCGTTATCATCAAAATTTTCACAAAAGTATTCTTTCCCAATTTCATACTGAAAGCCCTCGAATGGTGATTTTAAGTCACTTTTCAGTACTTTGTATTTCGTTTTCATTTTTCTCCTGTTCTTGTAGTTATAATGGTATCAAAAGCGAATAAAGAAAGTCAACCTATTTGTTGCCGATTTCTGGCATTTTATTTCCTGTGAACTTGAACCACCTTTTCAGCAAATAGATAGCCGATTGTTTAGAAGCGATGTCCCCTTGGATTCTATCAAATTCAGAAATAGTGGCCGTTTTTAGCCTATCGTTCAAAAATTGTAGATCTTCAACTTCCCGTTTATATTTTCTACAAGCTGTTTCGTAATCCATAGCGTACCTCCATTTAGTATCTCCCGGAATTCTTCTTCCGATTAAAGATAGTGTTTTCATTTTTCTTTTAGGGCAATAGAAGTTCCTAAGAATATGATTGCAGCAAAAAATATTTTCCAGCACGATGCATGATAATCCTGGTTATACCCAATCAACATAGTAAGGCTAGAAGCCACCACCATTCCACACATAAACAATACAAAACAACCAAACAGATGCAGCAGTAAACGTTTTTTCATAGTTCCCCTCTTGTATTAATATTCTAAGGTTACTCTTTTTTTGCCCACATTTGGGTTATAAAAAGTGATGGTATTCTTAACAGCTTTTTTGAACGTATAACCATCTTTCTTCATTTGACGCTTAAGCAGTTCAAGTGCTTTTTTGCGTTTATTGAATTGATGTTTTGTTGTCATGGTCTTTTCTCCATTGGGTTATTCTTTCAATTATAAACTCTTCTTGGCCAGGAGAAAGTTTCCCTCTCTCCTTGTCATAGAGATAAAAATCATATTCTTCCCAAAAATTAGCATGGTCAGTGAATCCACAGATAGGGCACATCATAATTTCACCAGTTAACCATTCCCAGTTTAAAACATGAGGTTTGCCATTTTTATTCCTATAAGAAACGCAGTTTCGACAGGGGCATGATAAATCTATTTCACAGTTTGGGCATGCCATAATTTATCCTTCCTCTTTTTGGAGTTTAATTCCGGCCAAGACAGACCTGAAAATAGTTGCAGACATCTCTTGAGATTGCTTCCATCTATCATGAACATCCTGGTCAACTGCGGAGTGAATTTCCCTTTCAGATAGGGATATATCAAACGCGATATCAACCAATTCATCCGATATATACTTATTCCCAGTTCTCTCGAATGATGCTGCTAACCCCTCAAGATATTCAGCAATACCTCTCAACTTCCTGCATTCACCATGTATAATATCGAGATAATTATCGCTTTCTTTCGGTTTAGTATCCATATTAAAATCCCATTCTAAAGTTCCAGTAAATAGTGGCTACACTCATGCCAAGTGTAAACATTTGGAATTGCATACGTTCTTCATGATCTAAGAAGTATGCAAATGAAAAGTGTAGTAATCGTGTAGAGATAAAGTATTCATCAACCTCTTGGTCAGAAGGATGTTCCCCCAATTGGGGGTTTAATTCCCTTCCATCTTCGTTATCAATATTCTTTGTCTGGGTATTATCGATATAAGACGATACCAAATAAGCCCCTTCTACAGCTATTTCCTGAGTTGTCCAAGGCTGAAATGTTCGATATCCAGAGCATGAAGACACGCTTAATAAGATCAAGAATAATAGCATTAGTTTCATGGCTTTAGCTTCTGAATTGCATTATCAAAATGGGTACCAAACAGGCAGTCTTTTTCAGTGAAATATTTCTTAAACTCAAGCCACATCTCGAGCCTGGCGTTTTCTTGAGATATCAAGATTGCATAGTCTATATCATCGCTTCTGTAATACTCATAATTGCCAGCATTTTTTCTTACCTTTTCCCATAGTTCTGTTGTGCTCAAAATCTTTGGATCTGCCGGGATTATTATCCCTTCCATTTCACCGGCATTTATTAAATTTTCCAATGTAAAAGTGGCCCCATCGTCCCATTCAAAAAGGCTATCTGTTATTTTAATTATTTTTTCGTCTGCGTCTGTTTCAGAAAAACAAAACCATTCCCCAATATTCATTCTATGAATTGCATCTCGTAGTTTAATCATCTGTTTTCTCCAAAAATTAGTAAGATATGGCACACTTACTGCGTCTACTAATCCAGTTAGCTGCCTTTCGGTCTCGGATACTTCAAGCCGCAGTAAGTGCGCAAAATAGTTAATTAAACCCCTCAATAAACCTTCTCATTTCTTCTTGTGTTGAAAGTTTACCTATCATCATCATTTGCATTCCTAGCATTATTCCGGGGTGATTAGTTGTTTCAGAGTGTTTGTTTAAATCAGATCCCATGGAAGCAAAGGCATTAGTTATATCGCCTTGATCTACATATTCTAATGCTCTTTTTTTACACCACTCAACATGTTCCTTTCTAGTCATCTGTTTTCTCCAAAATTAGTTAATGTATTCAGTAAAGTGAACCAACTCAGTTACAGGGGAACCCGCACACCTCTGAGTTGGTCAATGGTGTACGGGTTATTCCATTAAACCAAGTTTGTGTGCGATATTAAAACAATCGTTGCATATCGGGTTGCTCTTTTTCCTCTGAGTCTTCATAAAATCAACTTGTGATTTCATTTTCATCATTGAATTAATCCCAGATTCAGTAAGATGTTGTTGTTCTGCTTTAGTTAGCAGTTTCTTAGCTTCTTTTGTTCGTAACATAGTAATCCCTGTAAAAAGTTATCAAATAGTTTTTTAAAAAACCACAGCATTACCATTTATTATATTCTTCAATTGCGTCATTAATAGAACTACCGTAATATTTTGTGGTCCCTGATTCGTCTAATAATGGTGAGCTTGTGGAAATGACAGTATATTCTAATTTATTATCAGCTGGTTTCGCTATCATTAATAGCCTTTTTATGCCAGATTTATTAGATAATGAAGCTAAAATATGTTCCACAGTCCAGTCTTTTAAATCTGTAATTTTTAGTTTGTGAGTCATTTTTATTCTCCATTGTAGAGTAGCCAAGGCAGTACAGGAGTTAACCCCCAAACCCTACCTTGGCTTTCCCCGGTTTGGGGGTTATCGGTGATAATCAACTGTTATCGAAAGCCAGTTATGAATATTAGAGAATTTTCTCACATACTCTTCACGGTACGTTTTTATCTGATCAATAAACATATCAACACAGCTTCCAATTTTCCCATCCCAAGTTGTCTCCTGGTGAACAACTCCGTTCCAAATCGAGTCTTGTAGCATATATTCAGCTTCATATTTCCCGCTGTATTCCTTGATATTCGCGATAATAACGTGTTTGCATTCAAAGTCTAGGCATTCTTTGACAGGCATGATATCGCCACATATGATACCATACTCATCATATTGGCTATTGCTATGGTTGAAAATTGGGCAAGATCGACCATCATTTTCCGGGAAGAGATCATTCCAAAGTTTATCAACCAACGGTATTTGGCTTTTTGGGTTTATTTCTTGTTTTCCGCATTGTACCGAGGAAACGGTAATTTTATTTTCTTTTAGAAGTTCGTAGAACTTATCAAGCTTATCTTTTTCAAAAGTATGAATAAGCTTTTGACCTGCAAACCTCCCTCCAATACTGTAAAAATCCCAGAACGCATTGGCAGAATCCTCTCCATTTTCATCAAATGGGTCCATGATTTCTGAAACTGCTTGTTTTATATCAGCAGTTTTATTTGGCAAAATGATTTCTAGTAAATAATGCATCTTTTTTCTCCTTTTAGATTTATAAAATTGGATTAAATCGGGTAATATCCGGTTTAATATTCTTTAACTTCCATCTCATTAACGGTAATTTCTTCCTGTCCTTCTGTCAATTTCAACCATTCATCGTGATGGATACCTTGTTTCACTTCATCAATGCCAAACTCATAAGCATTGGTTTGCATTATCTCAAGTGTACATTTTTCTGAGGCTCCCTGATCACTACAGATGAAATAATCATCTCCATGTCTGTGAGAATAAACCACTAAAAATACTGTTTGCATAGTTCCCCCTGTATTGAGATTAACAATCCATCACTGCCTAGCGTTATGCTAAGCAGTAACAGGCTGTTAAGCCTGATTTTTGATTTAATTAATTGTGCAATTCAATGCGAAGAAATGGCCCGATAGGGTCTACGCAATGAGTGATGGCGACTATTTTTAAGCTTCCATGTTTAGATAGAGAATTTATTCTTTCACCAATCACCGGCTTGCAGCAAACTTCATTTGGCCACCTAGTTAGATCAAATGCATCCAAATTAGTATGACATTTAATTCTGATATATTCCACAGTATCCTCCTGTTTTACCCAAGGTTAAATAATGCATCCTGTTTGCAATCGTTCCCACAAGCGACAGCGTCAAAAGTATCGTTGTATTCTTCAGACAATCTTTTGTACTCCGGATCTGAATTATCCCGAAGTTGAGCCATCAAAAAATGGAGTCTTTTAACTTTTTCAGGTCCGATTATTTGATGAACCTTATCATGAATTTGCATTTCTGTCATTTTGTTTCTCCTGTATGTGCCGGATTGCTCCGGTTTTGGTTTCTTTCTAAAATTTATAAGTTGCTGAAAGTTTTGGTCCATAACCTTTTGAATAGTTGCCTACCACTGTACCAGTTTCTAAGACTAAAAATGTAAAGCTCCACATCCCTCTGAATTCTTGCGGCAAGGCATATGCAATGAGAGTATGAGAAATAATAGCCAAGCCAATCAGGGTGTCAACCGTTTCCTGGCTGGGTTCTTTTCCTAAAATAGGATTTCGTTCTTTCCTTCCGTCAGCTCTAAACTCCTTAGTCTGAGCCCAATCAATACAAGTAACTAAAATATAAGTTCCTTGTAAAATCTTCTCTTCAGTGCTGAGAGGTGTAAACCATTCATAAGCGTAACAATTTAAGCTTATGATAAATGTGAATACTAAAATAGTTAATGTTTTCATACAACCCCCTGTAAGAAGGTAAAGGTAGCGTAATTACTACCAGGATCAACACTCTGATAAGTATTGACCCCACTAACAACTACAAGTACCCTTTTTCGATTCGCTTCGATTTTAGCTTAATTAAGTGGTTTATATGTCTAATATGATTCTTTTCTAACTTTTGGTTTTTAAGCCTTTCCTGCATATCTTTAACAGCTTTTTCCATGCTTGTTACTTTCCCCTGTTTTACTGCAGCATTCCATTCGGGAACCGTAGAAAAGTACCTTGCTCTTTTCATTGGAGGTAAACAAGAGTTTACTTGCCTTTTCCCCTCCATAACAACATCATAATCCACAAAAGAAGTGCTATCAATCATAGTTCCCCCTTCGGTTTGGAAAATCAATCCGTTTGTTCCCTTAATGCTTTCTTGACTTCCATCTCAAAAATATCAAGTCTATTATCGAGATGGTGTTTATGTCTTGTCTTTTCGATATGGTCAAGACAGACACTAAAACGGTATAAATTATTTTGATTCAAACCGCATTCCATGATCCACTTTCTTAATTTTTCAATTCTGGCCATAGTTCCCCCCCTGTAAGGTTGAAGGTGATTTAATTAACACCAGGAACAGCACTCTTAAGTGCTGAACCCGCTAACAATTAATTCAGTTCGTTATCCTCTAAATACTGAGCAACCTCATCAATGTCAAACAGCTTTTTAAATTCTTTAGTCTGCTTGATACAAGCTTGGTAAGTTTTTTCAGCTTTTCTGCTATCAGAATCAAACCCTAAATTGTCGCACCATTCTTCAAAATCATATTCCAAACAATCCGAATCGCTGACGAAACAATTCAAAGCTCCGAATATATCAGGATATTTATTTTCAACTTCCAATCTTTCTACTGCTTTCTTATGATCGGCAATTGTCATCTTTCCAAAGGAGAAAGGTTTTTTGTGAGATTGAGAAAAGTAACTTGTAAAAGTTTCTTTCCCTTTCTTGAAAATCAAAAGAAAGTTGAACTTTTCCCACGAGTCTTTTCCCCATGCTGGATTTTCTGGTACAATCCTGTATTCAAAATCAATGCCTAATGATTTCAGATAATCAATTGCTTTTTGATAATCTTCTTTTGCTTTTTCGTTTCTCATAGTACCCCCTGTAAGGATTTTAAAATAAGGCTATCATCGTCAGTTACCGTTGCCTAAGCGATAAGACCGGCTTGTTGCCGGTTTCGAATTATTTATTTTGGTTTAAGAGTTTATAAAGCTTTGTTGTGACATAAATATAGAGATCATAGTTTTCCATTTTCTTTATCCCCTGTCAGTGTTTAAAAATCGGAAAGACTTTTCCCCGGTTTAAAAGTTCGCCAAGTTCTTTTTTCCCATGAAAGCATTCTGGACCATAGTTCCGGGTAATCTCGCTTTAAAATAGCAAGCTCTTTTTTGTTTGAAAGAGGACAACACCAACACGAAACACGGTCAAACTTTTCATAAAGACCGGACCAATCAAAGCCTTTAGAATAGCAGTATTGTAAACAGTCTTTTTCTGTCATTTCCCAGTCAATCAAGGGATACTTGACAACCTTCTCCTTGTTTTTTTCGCTTCGTTCTTCCTCATCCAAAGCTATCCCGTGAAACTCAACTATATCGGAATCCTTACAACCGTACTTCCTTTTGATAATCGTTCTGGCTTTTTTAAACTCGTCTTTTTTCATTCGCTGAGTACACCATCTATTTGACATGTCTGGCCATGAATAGCCGATTTGCCCGTTTTTCTTTACGAATTCCAGCATTAAGAACTCAAAAGATTTAGGGGATCGCATTCTAATAATTTTCCGGCCAAGGTATAATTCCAATTTTTCAAGGTGTTCATACATTTCTGGAAACTCAACGCCAGTATCACAAAAGACGTATTCATCAAAATGCAATCCTTTTTCCTTTGCCATAATAACCATAGCGGTCGAATCTTTGCCTCCAGATAGGCTTGCAACGTTAATTTTCATTGGAAAGCCTTGACAAAAATGTTTGTATAAATAGCCAAATAAGCGGCTACTGCTTCAAGCGAATTCGCTTTTCTGACTAACGGTTGACCTTTTTCAAGCTCTTTGACAAACTTTCTGCTCAATCCATTCTCTTCAATCTCATGGATAAAATAATCAATATCTGCCAGTGCTTCATTTTTGGCAATTAGTAGTTCATTCATTTTGACCCCTGTAAGAAGGTTAAAAGGCATCTTAATTGATACCAGGGACAACACTCGATTGAATGTTGAACCCGCTAACAACTACACGGTAATTGGTCCTAAACAGGTTATTTTAAATTGTTCCCCATCATTCGTTAACACTTTGTACTTTGTGAGAAACTTTCGCCAAACATCCTTTTTTTCTCGATAAGAACTGAATTCTACATGCCAGTTTTTATCCTTGAAATCAGGGTGTTCAATCTTGTATTGAATTAAAACCATAGTTCCCCTTATAAATCTTTTTTGCGTTTAACATCCGTTACCGATGAAACAACGGTAAATTTTTCTTCTGGTAACTGAGAAGGATAAGAACACAATTCTGAATCAACAATCTTGTGCTTTTCCAAAATATCCATTGCCGTTTGTTCCCAGTGTGAACCGTAGCCATATGTATACGGTACTCTTTCAATCATAGTACCGTTAACATATACTTCAACTGAATGATAAGTATTGCCGTTTGTTCGTTCAAACCAGCGGCGACCGATTACGGTTATTGATGTTTTTTGCAACATAGTATCCCCTGTAAGAGAATTAACAATCCACCACTGACAATCAAAATGATTATCAGTAACAGGCTGTTAAGCCTGATTTTAATTAAGCATTGGATTCTAAAACCTCAATAGCTTCTATTAGAGCATCTTGTTTGTCCCAATGAAAATTACCAGTTACATCTTTCGGCACTCCTTTATGATTTGGGTCTAATAGATTTGCATTTGTGGAAACAAGATAACCATAATCTGGACCGGGAGCAGGGAAAAACGTCACTCTTGCCGTATGATCTGCTTTTTTTAATCGCTCTTCTAAATATTTTATACGATCCGCTTCTTTTTGCATGTCGGTACAAAGAGCTCCATTATAAACTCTTCGGTCTCTTGCGTGATATGGTTCTAAATGTTTATTTATGTCCATTTCAAAATCCTCCAATTGTTATTAACAACTAATCACTATCAACCGTTATTGATTGATAGAAAAAAATTGTTAAGGCAT
>Ga0315536_1001901_pt1 | contig 10267 bp, 9 predicted proteins | sample SalMarSW160230MG_FD_203093 | JGI IMG/M metagenome (GOLD analysis project Ga0315536, IMG submission 203093) | Salt marsh sediment microbial communities from the Plum Island Ecosystem LTER, Massachusetts, United States - Salt Marsh Sediment SW1602-30 ... | reverse complement strand
AGACCGTTCCCCAGGAAAATGGTGCTCACATGGACCGTGAGCCATATGCTCTTAAAGAGAGGTTTTACCGGCCCCGTAGCCCACGGCATAGCTGATGAAATAATCATCAGAAAAGCGGCGAAGGGGGCAACGAAGGATCCCAGTACCATGACCCTGAATTTCAAATGAAAGGCCAGAAAAACAAGGATAATGCACCAGGAAAAAAAGGATAAGGCCGACTTAAGATCAAGAACCGGCGCGGTCCCGAGAACAACATATTGCTTGCACAGAAAAATAGTATGAAAAACGAAACCGGTAAAAAGAAGAAAACAGGAAGCACTGCTCACCCATTTTTCCTGCTTTACCAGGTAGACGATATACCCTCCTGTTGCAAGGAGGTCGAAAACCAGGGCTAGAAAAAACCACGGATAGTGCATTACATCCCCCCGATTCCCAGGACCTGATCCAGGATGGTATCCTGGTTGAATTTATTGCCGAGAGCGCTTTTCAGAATATTCTTTACCCTCTCACGGTCTTTCCGTGTTATTGCTTCCAACATATCCGACTCAACAATTTTTTTGAAGATGCGCTTGTTCTCATCCTGCGGCAGGCCCCGTGAGATTACCTGGTCACGTACACTTCCCATGAGGAGCAGGAGCTTTTCGTACTCTTTTCCAAATTGCAGTTCCATTTCCTGCCGGAGCTTCCTGGCCAGGGCGGGGCTCTTTCCGGAGGTGGATATGGCCACCTGAAGATCACCCCTGCGCAGAATGGACGGGACAATAAAATTACAGTCTTCAGGCTGGTCCACCGCGTTGATCAAGAGGCCCCGTTCCTGCGCGTCCAGGCTCACCCGGTGGTTGAGCATCGGGTCATCGGTTGCGGCAATCACCAGAAACACGACCGCAAGATGGTCTTCAGTAAATTCGGAGCCCACAAACGTGATCCTGTGCGTTTCCACTAATTCCTTCAGCCGTGGGGTCAGGTGCCGGGAGACAATAGAGATCGAGGCGCCGTATTGCAGCAGTGTTTCCACTTTCCGCTGGGCAACCAGACCGCCTCCCACCACGAGCACTTTCTTGTCAGTCAAATTCAAGAAAACCGGGTAATAGCTCATCCACCTTTTACCTTCCGCACTCCGCCTTCCACCTTTCGTCCTGTGTCTCATGCCCTACGCCTTATGCCCTACGCTTCCCTCAAACATACCTGTCTACCATTTCAGTAATAAATTTCTCCACCCCGTCCCGGCCTTTTTCCGCCTTTATGTTCGCAATCAGGTTTTTGAGCTTTTCATAGGTTGCCGGGTCCTGCTTCAGATCCCGGGGGGATCGATAGGCCCCGCCACGTCTTCCCATCCGGTAGATCAGCCGTTCATCATCAGGGAGCGTCTGGTAATCCGTGATCACTTTGAGCATTTTTTCCTTGTCTTCCGGAAGCTTGCCCGAAACCTCTTCCAGCAGATTCATGATGTGATCGCTGGTGACCGTACTGGTAATTCCATCGAGTGTTTCGATAAATATGCGAATTTCCTCCGCCAGGATGTCATCTGTCTGCATGGTGAAACTCCCTTCCACCAGCTTCTGGTACAAGGGTACTCGCTGGGGGACACGCAGACTTCTCAGGCGAATGAAATGGGGGTTGATCTGATTGAGAACCTTCGCACTCCCAATGGCATGTTCTTTCCACATTTCCTGGCCACCCAGCCCCGGCATAACATACTCTGACAGTTCCAGGCCGGCCGCGACCATCTTCTTTCCCGCTTCAACCTGCTGGGCCGCGGAAACCCCCTTCTTCATTAATTTCAGCAGGGGGTCGTACCCGGTCTCCAGGCCTACGTGCACCCGGTCAAGACCGGCCTCATGAATTTCGCTGAGTGCTTCCACGCTCTTTCGAGCGGCGGTTCTTGACCGGGAATATGTGGTCACCCTGGTAATCTCCGGGAATTTTTCCCTGAGGAAACGCAAAACCTCCACAAGGTCAGACGTCTTCATGATCAGGTTGTCGGCATCCTGCAGGAAACAGGCTCCGGTGCCGTAATAAAGCCACATGGCAACACTTCGATAGCTTTCGCTGTACTGGGAGTTGCCGAAAATCGCACTGATGACCTGGTCGTCGACAACACCCCGGTTCCCCGATTTCCAGGAAAGCGCCTTGATATCGTCCGTGATATCCCGAGCCGTCTGGATATCCCCCTTTATTTCGTCGACGCTTCTCAGGGAAAATTTCCGTCTCTTATACACCGGGCAAAAAAGGCACTGATTCCAGGGGCAGTTCCTTGTTATCCGCAACAACAGGCTTCTTGCTTCGTTTGGCGGTCGTATTGGTCCTTGTTCAAATGTCAGTATTTTCTTTTCCATAAATTCTCTCACCCACAAACACAATCTTCCCGAATTTGAATGAACTGATAGGGAAGCAGCTTTCCTTTATTCATTGGAAATACTTCAGCCTTCACTCTTCATCCTAAATCGCTACTTTATTATTCTATACAGAAAAATGAAAAGATATCAACTCCATTTCTCTTTGACCACTGCATGCAAAAAACTCTCTTCTCTCTTGCGAAATGATTTTTCGTATGCTTAAATATGAGTCAGTTTCAAAAACCATATGAGGAGAAAAAATCATGACCCGTTTTCAGTCTTTTCTTTTCGTCATTATCAGCGCCGTTATTCTCGCCTTTGGTGTCTCAAGCTCCGCGCTCTCTCAGGATAAAACTCCTGTTACCGTGTCTGAGGCCTCTCTGTGTCTTGATGTGGTGGATCTTTCCTGTGTCGGGGAAAACGAGCAATTTCCGGTGGAAGCTGGAAAACTTTACTGCTTCAGCAAGATCGTTGGCGCGGAGAACCCCATCACCATTACCCATGTCTGGTATTACAAGGACCTTGAAATGGCACGGGTGCCGCTTGCGGTCAATTCTGCCATTTGGCGCACTTACAGCTCGAAGCGGATCCTTCCCTCCCAGATCGGAGAATGGCATGTTGATATCCTAGGTCCCGAGGGAGAACTCCTGAGAGAAATCGTATTCAACGTGACGCCGCAATGAATTGTTTTCGGTTTCAGACAGGATTCATAGATAAACCCTGTACATCCTGTCTAAGTTATCTCTATGTCAATTCTCATCCCGACGCCGGGATGAATTGTGTGTGGAGGAATTGATGGTACGAGTTGGGTTTGTTGGCTGGCGGGGGATGGTAGGTTCCGTTCTCATGGGCCGCATGAAAGAAGAAGAGGATTTTATTGGATTCGAACCTACGTTTTTCACCACTTCCAATGTGGGGGGGCACGGCCCTGATGTAGGGATGGATATCCCTCCCCTTCAGGATGCCTGCGACCTGGATCTATTGCGGGGCCTGGATGTGGTTGTGACCTGCCAGGGTGGCGCATATACGAAAGAAGTATACCCTGAGCTCCGGAAAGGCGGCTGGAACGGATACTGGATCGATTCAGCCTCAACGCTCAGGCTGGATGACAATAGTATTATTGTCCTTGATCCCGTCAACAGGGACGTCATAGACCACGCCCTCTCATCCGGTATCATGACCTATGTGGGTGGCAATTGCACCGTCAGCCTCATGTTGATGGCCCTTTCAGGTCTTTTCAAAGCAGCGCACATCGAGTGGATATCCACCATGACCTACCAGGCTGCTTCAGGCGGGGGCGCCAACAACATGAAAGAGCTGATCGCCCAGATGGCTGCCATCGGCTCTGCCGCCCGGGAACTCATGGAGGATCCAGCATCGACCGCAATTGCCGTAGATGCAGTCTCAACGGAAAAAATGAGAAGCGCTGACTTTCCGGTAGAACATTTTGGCGCTCCCCTCGCGGGGAGCCTCATTCCATGGATTGATTCCCCCATGGATTCAGGCCAGACCCGTGAGGAATGGAAAGGCGCGGTAGAAACCAACAAGATCCTGCAAGCTGATCCTCCTATTCCCATTGACGGCCTCTGCGTGCGTGTGGGGGCCATGAGGTGCCATAGCCAGGGATTCACCATCAAGCTTGATAGAAATCTGCCATTGGATGAAATTGAGGAAATGCTTGCAAAGGGAAACGACTGGGCCAGGGTGATCCCCAATGACAAAGATGCTATCCTCGCCCATCTCACGCCGGCCGCGGTGAACGGGACCCTTACCGTCCCGATCGGAAGGATCCGAAAAATGCTGTTAGGGCCCCAATACCTTGCGGCCTTTTCCGTAGGCGATCAACTGCTCTGGGGAGCCGCGGAACCGATCCGCAGGATCCTTGGCATCATTCTCGAACATCTGAGCCAATGACAGCCGTTGACAAAGCCTCCGAGAGCCCTTAAAATGGACAGGTATGTTCTGAATATGGAAGTGGAAAGCTCACTGGTGGGGCTCCCGGACTTCAAATCCGGTGTACCGGGCTAAAACCTCGGTAGGTGGGTTCGATTCCCATGCACTTCCGCCAGGAAAATCAAAGGGGGTACTCAACTATTGGGTACCCCCTTTCGCTCCCCTATTCCTCTGTGTAACCACTCAATTTCTCGAAACCCTTGTTCGCGGTCGAAATAGTCCTGTCCTCGTCCGTGATCACTGTCGCCGTGCCCGTGTGTTCGAACACGCTTAGGTAGCGTTCCTCGGATTCTCGCAAGAGTTGTCGGGCCTTGACACGTTCAGTTATCACTTCCGTGAACAGGATCAAGCCGCCGACCTCACCGGTGCTGTCGCGCCAGGGGTGCAGCTTTCTCCTGACCCAGTCGGTTCTTCCGTCAGCCCTCTTAAAAATTTCCTCCTCATGGGTGATGGTTTCACCTGAAAAACATTTTCTGTGATCTTCCTTCCAGATTTCCGGCAGGTCCGGGAAAACGTCATAGTGACACTGCCCTATGAGATTCTTTTCTCCCAAGCCATAGTCCTCGATCCATCGGTCGCTGTGGGCCAGATATCGCATTTCCCTTTCACACATGGCCACCGCCGCAGGGGTATGTCTCACCAGCATTCCAAGGAGTTTCTCACGTTCCTTCAGGGCTCTTTCCGCGGCTTTTCGTTTCTTCTCTTCACTAAGGACGGCAGATGCCCGAATAATGTAGTAGCCGAATATCAGACCAAACATCAGGAACAGGCCGGCAATGCCCATCAGTTTGTTTCTGAACCCATAAAGGGTTGCCAGGACATCTTTTTCAGGGGTGACCACCGCAATAGACCAAAAGGTGTTCCCCAGACGGATCGGGCAATAGACAGCGAGTTTTTTACGGGTTCCGTCGAGGTTCCTCCGATCCTGTCATAGACATAGGTGGTATTGCCCTGCCTGCCTTTCATCATTTCCCCGGCCATCGCAATGACGGAAGGGAATTTTTCGGACGTCTGAAAAACGGTTTTACCCGTATGGCCGGGAACAGGACAAAAGAGTTCGACGCCCTTTTCACTAATCATCCAGGCATATCCCCTTTCACCGATCTTGACGTCCTCAAGGTATTCTTTGGCAATTCTCTTAAAAGGGATCAGAATGGCGATACTGCCGTGGTAAACACCCTTCCTGAGGATGGGGACATGATAGGCCACGGTCCGATACCCCTGAACCGCCATAAAAACATCGCTGACAACCGGCTTGTGGGTGCTCAAAATCGTTTTGACGTGTTCCTGGTAGGAATATGTCTGCGCCAATGGCCTTTTTGTTGAACGGGACGGTGTAAGCGATCATTCCTTTTGCGTCCACGGCTGTAACCGCAAGGATATCGTCGGAATGCCTCTTCAAGAAGGATTTCATGAGTGCCCTAGTGTGTTTACTGAAGGGGATGAACGTATCAAGGCTCGAAAGATAGGTGAGTTCCTCATGGTAGTGGTCAAAAAGGCTCCAGATGCCCTTGGCAGCCTGTTTTGCAAGCAGCATCTGCTGTGCATTGAATTCGGCTGTGGTTCTATTCCTGACATCGTTGTAGACGGAAAAGACCATGTAGCCCAAAATCAGAAACAACAAAGGGAGGAGAAGATATCTTCTTTTCAATTGCATGGGATTCCTTTCCAAACAGAGAGCCCTCTACTTCGGGTATCCGGTGATTTCACGGATACGTTCGTACAGGGGTCTCAGCTTCTTGTACATCTTCCGGTAGACATCCCGGTAAAGGGCATCATACATCCCGTGCACCTCCGGCTCCGGTTCAAAAACATCACCCCTATGTGTCATGGACCTGACGGCCGAATTAAAATCAGCGTGAAGCCCCAGCCCCACAGCACAATCAATGGCCGCCCCAAGACCTGAAGTTTCATAGATGGACGGTCGAGAAGTGGGCAAGCCGAAAATGTCGGCGGTAGCCTGCATGGCTGCCCTGCTCCGGCTCCCCCCGCCCGATACCTTGAGTTCCGAAATGGGTATCCCGGTCTTTTTCTCGATCCGCTCCTTGCCTTCCCTTAATGCAAATGCTATACCCTCCAGTATGGACCGGTAAAGATGGCCCCGCGTGTGCACATCACCGAAACCGATAATGGCCCCTTTTGCTTCGGGTCCAGGCAGTTTGAGCCCCGGGGACCAATAGGGCTGCAGGATCAGGCCCATGGCGCCCGGAGGTATATCCGCAACCAACCTGTCAAAAAGGGCCTCGGCATCAATACCCTTGATCGCTGCTTCTTCGATCTCCGGGTGCCCGAATTCCTCTTTGAACCAGCTTACCATCCAGTAGCCGCGATAAACCTGCACTTCAATCGTGTGGTAGTCAGGGATGGCAGAGGGATACGCCGGTAACAGAGGTATGGCTTCAACATATTTTTGAGAGGTAATATTAATGGTGGCGGTGGTGCCGTAACTCAGGCACCCGATTGATGGGTCCAAACTGCCGGACCCAATGACCTCGCATGCCTTGTCGGCGGCGGCGGCAATCAGTGGAAGCCCGGGCGGAATGCCGGTCTCATCGGCAGCCCGGCGTGTGATAGCCCCCAGCGGTTGCGCCGGCGGCACGAGTTCGTGAAGAAGAGACGAGTCCATGGGGAGTGCCCGCCATTTCCAGTCCCAGCCGGAAGCCCAGCACAGGTGTTTATAATCAAACGGCAGGTACCCGACACAACACCCCTTGGAATCCCTGAACTCCCCCGTCAACCGGTAGGTGAGCCAGCCGGAGAGAAGGAGGTATTTGTGCGTCCTTTCCCAGACCTCGGGCTGATTAATGCGAATCCAGTTGGCCTCTGCCTCTGCCTGAAAATACCCTATCGTCTCCCGCAAGCCGAGGACTCTAAACAGGAATCCCCACAGGCCTCCCAGAGGTGGCAGACCGTAAGTCTTCCGTTGATCAAGCCAGAGCATGGCGGGACGGAGCGGTTTTCCATCCCGGTCCACGTTGATGACCGTGGCACGCTGGGTGGTGAGTGAAACTCCGGCAATTCTCTGCCGATCCACGTGATAATCGTGCCACAGCCCGTGACAGGCCTGACAGAGGGACTCCCAGAACACCTCCGGGTCCTGTTCCGCCCAGCCGGGTTCACGCGAATAATAAGGACTGAAGGTTACCTGTTTCTGTGCCACTAGTGCACCCCCCAGGTCAAAGACCAGGGCCTTGACACTCTGGGTGCCGTTATCAATAGCCAGCAATAGATCTTTTTCGCTCATGTGATATTCACTTCTTTCTGGAGGTGTACCGAATAGGAATTATTCATACCATTGAAACATCTCTAGAGCAAGAGAATGGGCATTTTTCAAAATAATTTTGACTATCGTGCGTATCTCACTTATATTGAAAGACAAAGAAGCGACACTGAAAAGCGGATCTTTTTCACAACTCTTTCCAGGAATTCTTGGCTGCCATGGAAAAGAACAACTACGGTTCTAAATTTTTCCTTCTCCTGCTCCTCCTGTCTCTGGTACTTTTCCTGCGGCTCTTCTGGACGTACATTTCCGCCATTGTCCTCGCGCTTCTCCTGGCCAGCGTCTTCTCTCCCCTGCATCAACGGTTGACCCGGGTGTTGAAGGGAAAGATGACCATTGCATCCCTTGTCGTGACCTTCCTCATTTTCCTGATCCTTATCGTTCCGGTGGGCGGCTTTATAGAAAGCCTTTCCAACGAGGCATTTGATTTTTACCAAAAGACCAAGAGCGCCGTTTCCGTTCAAAAGATACAGGAAAGTATCAACGGCCATTCCCTGTGGGCCGAGCAGTTACGGAAGTGGGGCAAAATGACCGGTATTGAATTCAACAAGGAAACCTTACAGACCGCTTCTACCACTGTGGGGAAAAAAGTCGGGCTCTTTCTCTATAATCAGCTAAGATCCGTGGCATCCAATCTTCTCAACTTTCTCATCCATCTCTTCCTCATGCTTCTGACTATCTACTACGTTCTCAAGGATGGGACCCGGCTAGAAAATTACCTTATCAGCCTCCTCCCCTTTCCCAGGGAACAGCTCCAAAAGGTCATTGGCAAATTTCAGGAAATGGGAAAGGCCGTTTTCGTAGGCAATGGGTTGTCCGGGGCGGTTCAAGGCATCCTGGGAGGTTTTGGATTTTATATATTCGGGCTCGAGTCCCCTCTCCTCTGGGGAACCTTCATAGCATTCATGGCGTTCCTCCCGGTTATCGGTGCTTCTATTATTTTTATTCCCGCCGCCATTATCCTTTTCCTGCAAGGAAAAACGGGTCTCGCACTCGGATTCCTGATCTATAACGTGGTATACAGTTCTGTTATCGAATACTTTGTCAAACCAAGGGTCATCGGAAAAGGAATGCAGATGAATTCCCTCCTTGTCTTCATTGGAATCATTGGAGGCATAAAGCTCTTCGGCATTCTGGGAATTATTTACGGCCCCTTGATCATAACCGTCTTCATTACCATGGCGGAGATATACCGGTTGGAATACAAAGAAAATATGTAACTATTCAGGTGGATAGACTGAAGTTGGAAGGCTGAAGGAAAGAATAATGCAAAATCATGGAGAGGTTCAAGGTTACACCGTTCCTGCACATGGAGAGGAGTCTTATGGAACCTGAAAAGATACTCAAGGGTAAATGGGTCCTCATCGTAGATGATGAAGAAGATATCCTCGAGTTCCTCACGGAAATCCTGGAAATATGCAAGGTAGACAGGGCCTCTACTTATGAGCGGGCAAAGGAATTACTGGAGAAGAACCAGTATGACATTGCCGTTCTCGATATCATGGGGGTCAGGGGATACGACCTTCTCGAGCTTGCAAAAAGGCGCGGCATACCCGCCCTGATGCTCACCGCCCATGCCGTATCCAAGGAAAACATGAAAAAATCCTTTGAAAAAGGTGCTGCCTATTACGTCCCGAAGGATGAAATCGGAAAGATCGACATCTTTGTCGCGGATGTGATCGAGGCCATAGAAAAGAACAAGAATGTTTTCGTAAAATGGTATGAACGTCTGAGCGGTTTTTGTGACAAGAGGTTCGGCCCCAACTGGAAGGATGATGATCCTGAATTCTGGGACTCTATTATCAAGTATTAACCTGGAGGAGGGAACAAATGAGGAAGGCAGGCGTCGGCATTACCATAACACAGCATATCCTGAATCAACAACGCCAGAGCCCCGAAGCAACAGGTGCCTTTACCACGCTTCTGAGCGAGCTCCTTGTCGCGGCCAAGGTCATCTCCAGGGAGGTGAATAAGGCCGGCCTGGTGGACATACTGGGAAGCACCGGCAAGGTCAATGTCCAGGATGAACAGGTCCAGAAGCTTGATATATTTGCAAACGGGGTTATCGTCGAGAGGATGCAGCATATCGGCGAACTCTGTTGCATGGGTTCAGAAGAGGTTGCGGACCTTATTGAAATCCCCGCCGAATATCCCAAAGGGAACTACATCCTTGTGTTCGACCCCCTGGATGGTTCTTCCAACATCGATGTCAATGTGAGTATCGGGACCATTTTCGGCATCTACAGGAGAATAAATATCGATTCAGACAGTGACGTCATGCTGGAAGAAGTTCTGCGGCCCGGCCTGAAGCAGGTGGCGGCAGGGTACTTCATCTATGGTTCAAGCACCATTATGGTATACACCACCGGGAACGGAACGGGCGTTCATGGCTTCACCCTGTATCCCAGTGTGGGAGAATTTCTCCTCTCCCATGAGGACATACGGATTCCTGAACGGGGCAAAATCTACAGTGTCAATGAGGGGAACTATCAGTACTGGGACGAAAAGACCCGTGCCATGGTGAATTATTTTAAAGGCTCAGGCAATGCACTGGGCCGCCCGTACACCTCCCGATACGTGGGAAGCCTGGTGGCGGATTTTCACCGGAATCTCCTGAAAGGGGGAATTTTCATGTACCCCGCTGACCTGAAGGATCCGAAAAAGCCCACCGGCAAGCTGCGCCTTATGGTAGAAGCCA
>Ga0315536_1001898_pt1 | contig 10273 bp, 16 predicted proteins | sample SalMarSW160230MG_FD_203093 | JGI IMG/M metagenome (GOLD analysis project Ga0315536, IMG submission 203093) | Salt marsh sediment microbial communities from the Plum Island Ecosystem LTER, Massachusetts, United States - Salt Marsh Sediment SW1602-30 ... | reverse complement strand
AGTAAAATCCGTCAAATTCGCCAATTCAATCGCCATTGAAGTACTGATAAGATTAGACACTTCGAGATAACTCTCAGAATAAAATCTAAATCATTTCTTTTCAGGCAAGTAAAATTCTGCTAAATAAGAGTTGAAAGTTTCCTTATTCATTGATCTTATTGATTTTAATAGATCAAGCGTTTGAACGCAATAATAAGCACTAACGATATTAGGTTCAAAGGCTCCTGTACTTAAACTTTCAAAATACATTCCAGAAACTTTAAATGATTCATCATTTTCAAAACGACCGTCATCTATTTGCAATCCAACAATAAAATCTATTATATCATTCTTTTCTGCTAAATAATCGTCCCAATTACCCATTAATATATTTAGGGTCTTTACTGCAAAATATGTATTATCCGCTGTGGAGATGTTAAAATATCCTTCTAAATTTGCTTCATATGGTCTACCAATGAATCCCGAAGTATATGGATTGTAACAACTCCATATAAAATTGATAAAACCTTCAATGTCAATCATGTCTAACTCGAGAAGTAAATTCAATGTAAGAATAGCATAACAATTTACCTCTAATAGCGTATTGAGTGGATAGTATGTGAGATCGAAATCTGTGTTCAAATAGCGGTTCGCATAATCATCAAAAAAGATTTTTTTATCAGTATCATAACAATTCATAATATAATTCGATATCTTTGATTCATTGATTAAACCACTTCGATTTAGAGCAATTAAATTGTAAATTACATGGTATGTTGCTTGTAACGAAGCAATATAAATTTCAGAAAAAAAACCATCATTATCATATTTAGAGATTTTATCAGTAAATACATGTTCTAATATTTCATAATTATTATAAATATCAGAAGTCTTTATTTTTTGATTCGGATGATCAATTTGCATTATTTTTTGATCTTTCTCAAGGTTTTGAAATATAAGAATGTTTGAAACAACTATAACCAAAAAAATTATCATTGTTTTCCAAAAAATTTCTTTCTTTCTTTCAATATGATTTAGACCTCTTTATTTTTAGAATTTGAATAAACGACCATTAAAATACTTGATAAAATCAAAGTAACACCTGGTATTCTAAAACCTACGATACTAATTTCAATTCCGACTAAAACCCCTCCAAGAATTATAGTCGTGAACCAGGACCATGGAAGGGGATCATCTGGTTTTGCAGCAACCAGAATTGCCAATCCTATGAAAATTAACCCCATCATACATAGAATAATTTCACCAATTTTACAATCTATTGGAAATAAACTCAATTCTCCAATTGTAAAGAAATAAATTAATGCAAATATTACTCCATAAATACAAGTTAAAATGATGAGCCCCCTAGCGACCCAATCAACAGTATTATTTTTATCCATATTAAATCATTTTGATAAATTGATCAATAGTAGTTAGAATTAGAATAAGTTCTTTGTTTTTAAAGAAAAAAAATTATTTTAGACACAAAGATAGAGATAAATCAATATTCTAATACAAAATATAAGATATGGATTTTTGAAAATATAGAATTTTATTCATTTAACAATAAAAAGAATAAAAAAAATAGTCTATAAAAAAGAATTCAGATCCCTAAAAGAATTTTTTACATGAATTCTAATTCTAATTTATCGACAATTTTTACTCCGAAATTCTTTTTCAAGAAATGTTGGGCTTCTGAACGTGAAACATAATGATGATAGGGGATTTTTGCTTGTTTAGGCTGTTTTCGATTCTTAACTCTCATTCCAGGGCGTATAATCCTACCTGTGACATCCAAACCCCATATCCCAATTTCCGCATCATAATCAATTCCAGGAATCGTTATATGTTCAATTATTCCAAATCCAAAATTTCCATAATTGTCAAAACTTTTTCTTAGCATTCGATTGTTATTGACAATTAAAAGTCTTTTAAGGAGCTTTTCTGCTTCTTTTTTTCTAATCGTAATTTTTGCACCAATTGGGCGGCCTTTTCTCAAATTGAATTCTTTCACGTTTTTTTTTGAAATTGTTTTGACAGCTGTCTTTCCCGTTATTGTTTCCAATACGGTTGCGGCTCTTTCTAATTCTTCTCCTCCTGAACCAACACCAATGTTAAGAACAATTTTCTCGAGAAATGGTTTTTTCATAGGGCTTTTCCATTTTTCTTCAAAAAGAGAGGCCTCTTGTTGCATTTTTGTTAATTTCTCTTTGGATTTAGATGACATTATCCCACCATTTTGCTAATTTTATAATTTAATTTCAGGTAAATTTATTTCAGATTTATCTTCTCCAATAACAAAAGTATATTCATACAGGGTTTCTGTATGTTCTTCATTTTCTTGCTCAATCGATACAGTACTTGCCTTTGGTCCAAATTTTTTTGTTATTGATCTTATTTTTCCTACTTGGCCAATGTTTTTACCATCCATAATATATGCCAAGTTTTCTCCTTTAAATTTAATAGTTTTTAATATTTCTTGTTCAGGTAATGATATTTTTAATACATCCATTTTAGAAAATCCCATAGCTTCTTTAGGATTTTTTGGATCTTTAACCTTTATCAGGATATTTCGTCCATCATGTAAATTTAATTGAATATTTCCTCCTTTAACGGATGTTTTATTATTGATCCTACATAATTTATATTCAGTATTTTTCTCGGGAATTTCGAATAAAACCAAACCATGATGCGAGTCTGGAAGTATCCTGTAATGTTTCTTCATTTTTTCAATCGAAATAACATCCATCAAACCAACAGGATATCCTATATCTCTTACTATTTTTTGATCAACCATAAAATGCCCGCGACCAATTAATTTTTTCGATTCTCTATAATCATCTCCAAGATGTAATAAATCTCTTACTACATGCAATAAAGGTAAGCAAAATTTGCTCTGGTGCGGACCTGATGAGGGTTTTACAAAAAATGTCCCATGTTTCCTAGCTATCTGAAGATGAGCTGGTGTATTTAGTCGTTTTAAACTTTTCGTACCACCATGTCTTGTCATTATTCCATATCTCCTCCTTTTAATTTTTCTTTTTTAGGTGCTAATAATTCAGTCTCGATTTTATAACCCGATTTCCTTTCAATCATTTGAGCCCTGTATGCGTCCATTTTTTTCTCCTTATAGAATTTTGTTATTACTAAATTTGAAACATGAATAGCTGGATAAAATTGAGTACCATCAGTTCTTTCAAATGTTGCTTCTTTTATTTTAGCGCGCTGAGTTTTTGTTATTTCTAACACTTCTCCTTCAAAATCTTTAAATTCTCCTCGTGTAATTTTCACCTGATCTCCAACCCTTAATGGAAGTCTCTTGACCCCATATTCTTCTTGAAGAAAATCAGCTACCCTTGCCGAATTAAGCTTTGAGCGTTGGTGTTGTTTTGAATTATATAACGCTTTCCTTTGCTTGCTTGGTTTTTTAGATACTACTTTCATTATTCTAACCTTTTATCTTTTCATATTATTAAAGAGGAAATTGATGCTAGACGGGGAAAAGCTTCTGCCGCTTCACGTGCAATTGGACCCCGAATTTCCGTTCCTTTAGGTTCTCCCTCTTTTGTTACTATCACGCCAGCATTATCTTCAAAGCATAATCTAGTTCCATCTACACGACGGACGATTCTTTTTTGACGCACAATGACACATTTCAAAATATTTCCTCTCAGTTCTGGACGGCCTTTTTTGATCGAAACTGTAACTACGGAACCTAAAGTAGCTTTAGGTAAACGTCTCTGACGTCCTTTGTAGTGATCTACTCCAATAATCTGTGCTATTTTGGCTCCAGAATTATCGGCTATAAAGAGACGAGTACCATTCTGGACCCCATAACTTAATCGGGGTCTTGATGTTTTTTTTCTTCCTGACTTACGCCTCGATCCCATTTAAATCGCCTCGATACCTTTTATTTTGTCTAAAACAATAAATGCTTTAGTTTTGGATATTTTTCGAGATTCTCCAACAATAACTAAATCTCCTACATTAATTGAATGACTTAAGCATTCAGGTAAATGACATGCCAGTCGTGCATTACGACGTTCATATCTTTGATATTTTTTAATGAATTGGACATAATCTTGTCTAATTATAACAGTATTTCTTGATTTTTTACTTACTACCACTCCCTTATTGATTTTTCCCCTAATTCTCGTTGTTCCATGAAAAGGACAATACTTATCATGACATTCCTCCTTTATTTTTGGAGGATTTACTCCGGGAATTCCAATATTTCTACTCATAATAATTTCTCAACCACTTTTTCTTTTTCAAGTTTCTTATTCTATTTTCAGGACGACCTATAATTTTTTTTCCATTTATTTCCAATACTTTTTTTCCATCTTGTTCTGGAAGAAGGATTTTAAAAACATTATCTTTTTTGATATACTTCTTTATTTTTTCATTCCATTCAATAACCATCATATTTTTAGACTCATCAATTATCATTCCAACATCTGAAAATGCTTGATTGCTTGATCTTGATGTTAATTTAACTTGGACGTTAAATCCAATCAGATCATGATATATCAAGAATTTTGTATTAATACTCATTTTTCTTCATTCATTACAGTTAATATTCGAGCTATTTGTTTCCTTATGGTTTTGGCTTTTGCAGGATTATCAGAAAGACCTCCGCCAGTTTGTAAACTATAAAGCATCATGAGTTCTTCTCTTAAATCATTTAAAGTTCTCTGTTTTTCCCTTTGATCCATTTTTCTTATATCTTCTGCTGTAATTAATCCCATATTTGATTCACTTCAAATATTATTTATTTTTTTATTTTATTGTTCTTTTTATTTTTTTTTTCATTAATTTCCTCAGAATCATTTACATTTTTTGGTTCTAGGGAAATATCTGAAATTTCAGTAATATCATCTTCGTCTACATCATCAATCAATTCTCTTGCTTCATCGGTTAGAGGAACTTCTTCTTCTTCAGTTTTGTAATGTTTTTCAGCTCTGGTTTTTGAAATATTTACTGCCATTTTTGCTTGAGCAGAATTCAGAGCTTGATGATTAATGCTTACTCCATCTCCTTGAATATAATCAGCTCGCATTATTTTCACAATAACCCCCAGAGTACCTGACTTCTGAATGCATTGAGCAACCCCCTTGTCTACACCTTCCTGAGCGGGCTGACCGCTTTTTGACATTGTTCCCGCTCTAAAAATCTGGGTTCTAGCTCTCTGTGAAGTTACCTTACCGGATATTTGAATTTCAACACCTCTCGCCAGCCCGGAGTCCATTACCTTTCTTAGGATATAATATCCAGCTCTCCGGTAATGCCTTCCACGATCAAGACTATAAGCAAGTCTTTCAGCCATAATTTGAGCATTAACATCGGGATTTTTTACCTCTTCTACTTCAATCTGTGGGCTCTCAAGATCATATACATCTCTTAAAACGTCAGTTATTTCTTGAATTCGTTTTCCACCTTTTCCGATCACCAAACCAGGCCTGCTGGTTTTTAGAGTTATTCTCACACCTAAAGGTGTTTTTTGTAAGTCTACTCCCGCAAATCCGGCACGTACTAGTTCTGAACGCAAATACTCATTTATTTGCATTAATTTAATTCCTTGTTCAATAAAATGTTTAGCCAATGGCATGCTTTCATCCAATCCTTTTAATTATCAATTTAATTCTAATTTTTAACTCGGCATTTCATAAATTACTATTTCAACATGTGATAAATGTTTAAATTTTGCTGATGAGCGTCCATGAGCCCTTTGTATATATCGTTTGATAATTCTTCCTTGATGAGCTGCAGCATGGATGATTCTACATAGTTCAACATCCAAACCTTTAAATTCACCATTAGACTCTACCGCAGACAGAATTTCATAAATCCTTGCTGCTGCCTTTCTCGGATATCTTCCAGCATACCATTTAAATTCTTTTAAATCGTGTCTATGAGCTTGTTTCTTTTTATAACGCCTAAAAGGGACTGATTGTTCCAAACGAATAACTTTTTCAAGAAAAGTCTTCGCTTGATCTACTTTCATTCCTTTAATTGCTGCACATATCTCTCTTGCATGCTTTGGTTTTACTCTCAAGTCTCTTCCTGAGGCTTTTGCTAACCTTTCAGCATCGTACTTTTGTTCTATAAAACTATATCCCCATTCAGGCATCTATTATCATCACGCGCGAGTTATTGTTATTAATTATTATTATTTTAATGGAACATATTTTGAACTTCTGGTGGCACCTATTCCTGGAGAACCATGTTGAACATGTTTACGTGTCAAGGAAAATTCACCAAGATAATGACCAATCATTTCAGGTTTTATTTCGATGTTTAAATATTCCCGTCCATTGTAAATCCCGATGGTTAATCCTACCATTTCAGGAAAAATGATCATGTCTCTCACGTGAGTTCTCGTAATCAAGTCTTTTCCTCTTTTCTTAGCCCTGTAGGCGCGTCTTAAACGTTCTAAAAGCTTTTTTTGACGTGGAGGCAATCCTCGCTTTAATGAACGTCTTGCTCTTGCAGGGAGCACTTGAATAAATTGATCTGCATTCATTTTTTTTAGCTCCTCTAAGGTGTATCCCCGATATTTAAAGCGTAATCTCTCCAGTTCAGCTTCGGTATCTAATTCTTCTTCATCGTAGATTTCTCCTGATTCCTCATCTTGGTCCTCTTCAGGTGATTTTTCTTCATCAGACTCTTCTTCTTCTCTTTCTTCTTGTTCATCTTCAGTAGGTTCTTCATTAGGAGTCATATATCCACCAATCTACTTGTTTAATTTTTCTTTTTTTAAATTATTTTCTTCATAAATTTATACATGTAATAGTTTTAATAATCGATCATAGAATTTTAATTTTGTTAAAATATAGTCTGTAAATGCCATAAAAAACATAAAACTTATAAGGTAAAAGTTAGTATAAATAGAAAAATCGTTTTTTGAGAGGAATGTGAATCTTAATGAAATGCTTGGCTATTAAATTTAAACTTCTTTAAAATTATTTGGATTAAAAATCCGTGTTATATCCTTCTCATCAAATTTACCTGTCCAAGTTTCTTTTAATAGGACAAAATTTTTTATGCTTGGATTTATTACAGAATGAATCGTGTTTATTGGAATTTCAAATTTGATCCCCTTCTCTACTTCATAATAAACGTTATTTCCAGCAATTATTATCGGTTCTCCTTCTAAAATCTCCCAAATTTCATTCCTATTTTTATGGACTTGAAATGAAATTCCTAATCCTGGTTTGATAAAAATCAGGTTATAATCGGGATAGGAAAATTTAAAACTATACCATTTTGGGAGTATAATAGTATAATTTTTAGGAATATCATATTGTTCAATAAAAAACTTAGCTAATAAAGCAGTTTTTTCAATGTTCTCAAATTTATATGGGTCATAAATAATTTCATGTTTAGAAATATCCTGATCGTAAAAAATTTCAAGATCAGATAAATTGCTATTGTTTATAATCATGTAATATTCATCAGATGGGACATGTAAATCAGATTTAGTTATCTTTTGAGATATTGTTGAACCAATTATCATTATAATATCATATAAAATCCCACCACCGATGGTTATTGCCAAACTTTTAGAACCATTTTTTCTTAGTGAAGTACCTTTTTTTGGTCCTATTTTTTCAATATTCATAATATATTTTTTTTAATTGATTACACGTTTAATATTTTATTCAGTTCTTTATAATGATCTTCAATCTCTTCAAAATATGGCATTGAATGTTGAGCACCTTTTCTAGTTACTGCGATAGACGCTGCTGCCATCGCATATTTTACTGCATTATTAACTGATTCTCCATTGCATAACTTGCTCGCGAAAACACCATTAAAACAATCTCCTGCACCTACAGTGTCAACAGCATTTACTTTAAAAGCAGGAATGAATAATGACACTTTTTTTTTCGCATCATATACATTACAACCTCTGCTACCTAACGTTGTTATGATAAATTTTGTGCCAGTTTTCGCAATATTCTCGGATAATTGTTTTATTTTATTAACATCATCTCTAACTATCTTAAATCCTAGAAACGAATTAAGTCGAACTAATTCTCCCTCATTTGGAATGATGATATCTATCATTTCAAAAATGTGTTTTGGAATTTTTTTTAACGGTGCGGGATTTAATATCTTAATACAATCACCTTGGGAAGCAATGTTAAATATTAATTCAATAGTCACCATTGGGATCTCCATTTGTACGACAATTACTCTTGCATTTCGAATCAATTCTTGGCAGTGATTAATATCTTCTTTAGAAAGTTTTGCGTTTGCTCCTGGAGCCACGCTTATCATGTTTTCTCCATTTTTATCTATTAATATAAATGCTATTCCGCTTGAATTAATTCTATCTCTAATTAAATTAGAAACATCAATGCCTTCTTTTGTTAATTGTTCAATCATGATATTTCCGAATAAATCATTTCCAATCCGTCCTATAAATACTGTTTTTGTTCCAGATCTTGCACAAGCTACAGCCTGATTTGCTCCTTTGCCCCCTAAATATTGTTGAAAAGTACCACCTGTAATGGTTTCTCCCTTTTCGGGGAATCGTTCTAAGTATATATTAAAATCCATGTTACTTGAACCAATGATCAATGCATATTTTACCATCATTTATCACTTCTTCGTTATTGATTAATATGTTGCTTCTTATATAACATATATTAGTCTTTTTCAACATGTTTAAATTGGAATATTATCATATTCAATTCAAAGCATTTATTAGTCATTTGACCAAAAGAGAGTAATGTGTATGGAAACTATAAAAATTCAGTGTCCTTTATACTTGAAAAAAGGATTTATAGAGATTGAGGAAAGTTTAGTTAAGACTAGTCAACGTGGAATTACAGCATTTAATGTTTTGGAACATTTAATTTGTGATCACTCATTTGTGGCATATATTGACAAAAATTTAATGGTCCGAGATAGTTTTATTGTAGATTTTACGATTGAATTACCACAATTTAGCATGGATGTGCCAAGCCAAAATAGTGAAATTCCTAATGAAAAAATGATTAATCTCTACTTATTATTACTTAATTTTAATGCTGATTGGTTTGCAAAAATTTTACGCTGCTGCTTTTATCGAACAAAATTAGTTATAATTAATGACTTAAATTTTTTAACCAGCCATATTATCAATTTACTTGAATTCATTTTTCAAAATGCTTTTGAAATCAACATTACCATAATGAGCTCCGAAGATTATAAAAAACATAAAAAAAACTATATAATGATCATGTTGTTCTTGATAAAGAAAAAGTCCTAAATGATAAAAAAAAAATATTAAAAACCAGATCCTTAAAAATTGAAAATAAAATAGTACAAAATTTTCTAAATGAAATAGAACAAAAAACAAGTCTCATTATCTTAAAAAATGATCTTATAAAAGCGTTCAGGTTATCTAACGAAACGGCAGAGTATGTAATTAATTTAGGAGAACAAGCTCCTTTGGATGCGAGAGAATTGAATGCTCATCTGAATCAAATTCATAATACCAAGATACAAAAATCATATTTAGAATTCCAAGTCGATATTGTGAGATATTATCATGGAATCAAGATCATAGATGCTGCAGACTTCATGGCAGGTTTATAATGTTGTTTTGAAATTTTAAAATTTTTTCACTTCCTCTATCGAATGGTTTTTATTTAAATCTATTTTAAAAAAACATACTGAACTACATAACTAAATTTTAAAGGTTAACGACATGGCTAAAGATAAAATAATTGGAGCTATTGTTATAATCGTCGGTATCTTAATTGGTGTTATTTATACCCTCGGTTCAGTGGTTGACTTGGCGTTACAAACGCTCTTTAACCAGCCAGAAGGATTCTATTTTCCAATATTTGGAATAGACTTCTTTGATTGGAGATTATTCACGGTAGGACCTCTCTGGTTAATCGTGATATTAATAGCAATCATTGCAATCTGGATTGGTTATTCGATGTTAACTACTCCCGCTCCAGTTCCATTAGAAGAACTGGAAGAAGAACTTGCCGCAGAAGAGAATGCCTAAATAAATTTAAATTTTTTTTTATTTTTTACATTTTAAAACTGACTAGACCTATTTTGATAACAAAACAATTCCAAACGTCTAATACTAGTATAAAACTAGGATTCATTTCAAAGTGAATTCAACTGAAAAGAATATAATGAACCATCATCATGACAACTAAAAATTAATTGTCTTTCACTCCAATATTTAACCGAGTTTAAACAAGAATGTTTTTTAATTTCTGCTAATATTTTTCCGGAGGAACAATCAACTAATATGACCCTTCCTTTTGTTGTTCCAACTAAT
>Ga0315536_1001892_pt1 | contig 10280 bp, 8 predicted proteins | sample SalMarSW160230MG_FD_203093 | JGI IMG/M metagenome (GOLD analysis project Ga0315536, IMG submission 203093) | Salt marsh sediment microbial communities from the Plum Island Ecosystem LTER, Massachusetts, United States - Salt Marsh Sediment SW1602-30 ... | reverse complement strand
TTCCCGGAAACGGCCCGTTTTATAATCAATCACTTCGATGCCTTCATCGGTATCGTCTATCCTGTCTATCCTTCCCTTTAAGAGATTGTCTTCAATCTTAATTTTAAAGGGCAGCTCCAGCCCCGGTCTTCCATTAACGGTCATAACCTTGGGAGGATGGGCCGTAAATCCTTCATAAAATTTTTTTATTATACCCCTCCCCAGCCTATGATATTCCTCTTTCTGCTTTTTGGTTTCATACCAGTCGTCAACCCAATTCTTCTCGTAAATATCTATTAATGATGAAAAATCAACAGCCGTTATCTTTTCTTTTTTTCCGTCTGTCTCTTCCGGAAAAAACAGGCCCTTTTGCACGAATTTTTCCGTGCCGTAAACCTTTTTTAAGAACTCAAAAAGAGTACCGTGTATGGTCTTCCCGAAAGAAAAGGAGGCCTTACCCCTGACGGGAACTTTCAAGATATGGGCAAACTTATACTGTAGAGGACATTTTTTAAAAGCGGCCAGTTGGGAAAAAGAAAAATAACCCGGGAGAACGTCGTCCCCGCCGTCAGCCTTCTCAGTATTCTTCCTGTTCTCCAGCGGGGGCGTTTTGCTTACTCCATCCTTAGAAACGGCTCCTCCCTTATCAAATCCCAATTCCAGGAGGAAACGCGACAATCTTTTTTTTCTGGCTCCTCCGTAATCGTCAGCCGAAGTGAAAAACAACCCCTTTTCGGCCCTAGTCATGGCCACGTAACAGAGCCTTCTCTCTTCCTGGAGATGTACGTCTCCTTCGGGTACCTCCTCCTTGATTAAAGCCTCGGGAATTTCAATGGGTTCTCGCCTTTCACCGGTAGGAAATCTCCTGTCAACCATATTGACCAGAAAGACGTATTTGAATTCCAAGCCCTTCGCAGAATGGATAGTCATTATTCTCACTATTTCAGGCCCTTCTTCAATGTCGAATTCCAGTTTCCCCTGCTCTCCCGATTCCAGTTCCATCTCTAACTGTTCCATAAAAGCCTTCAAAAGGGGGTCCAGGGAAGATTCTTCAAACTCCTTAAGCTTTTTATAAAACTGGTTGATAAGGCGAATCTCTGATTCCTTATTCCCATCTATCAGATATTTTAGATACCCCGAATCCTTGAGGAAAGATATCATGATTTCAGATACGTTTCTTTTCCTGCTATCCCGAGAGTGCTTTCCGATAAGAGAAAGGAGAAAATTTATCTTATTTGCTGTTTCGGAAGACAGACCGGAAATGAGAGGCAGTTCCTGGAGAGCTTCATACATGGATTTTGTTTTCCGACGGCAGTATTCCGTTATCTTCATTATCTCCTCCTGAGCAATTTCCAGAAAAGGCAGGTTCAAAACCCTGTAGACCGCGGAGCCTTCGTGGTAGTTGTCCAGGAGCTTTAAGTAAGAAATAATATCCAATATCACGGATTTTATATAAAGGCCCCTGGAAGCCAGGAACTGGTAAGGGATGTTCGCTCTCTCCAGCGCCCGAGAGAAGGAATTGGCAGCATTGTTGGCCCTGACCAGTATGGCAAAATCACCGAAATCAGCTTCCCGGTCTTCTTTTAAAATCTCCAAAATTTTCTCGGCTACTCCCCGGGCTTCATCTTGAGAATTCTTGTAGTGGAGGTGCCGGATAACACCCTCTCCCTTCTTCTCTGCCGCCAGCTTCTTATTTAATTTACTTACGTATTCCAGCCGGTTGGGATTGTTTGCCTGAATGAAATTGTAAGAAAGGTCCAGGATATTCTGATAGGAGCGGTAATTCTCCACTAGAAAAATCTCTCTGGCCCGAGGAAAATCTTTTTTGAACTGGATAATATTATTAAAAGAAGCCCCTCTCCATCTATATATCGCCTGGTCATCGTCTGCACATACCGTCAGATTGTTAGCAGGAGCAGCGAGCATTTTAATCAATTCGTATTGCGACCAGTTAGTGTCCTGGAACTCGTCTACCAGAATGTATTTGAACTTTTCCCGGTATTTCTCAAGCAAGTGAGGCCTCTGCTGGAAAAGCTTGAGGCAGTAGTTAATCAAGTCCCCAAAATCCAAAGCACTGTTTTCCAAAAGTAAGCTCTGATATGTATTAAAAGCGGCGGCCACCTCTTTTATCCGTTCTGATTCCGAATCTTCCGGTAAATCCGTAAGGTTGGTTCTGAGGCTTTCGCTGTATTCCAGATAATCTTCAGGGTAAATGCCTTGATCCTTACAGCGGGAAAAATGGGAAATCAATGCGTGTATAAAACGCGTAGGATTGCCTCTGGGACGATAATAATCAAGATTAAACCTTTCCCAATTTTTCCTGATTAACAGCCAAGAGGAAGTCGGCTCCACTATATTAAAGTCGTTGGGAAGACCTATATCCAGAGCATGGTCGTGAAGAATTCTCTCACAGAAAGAATGAAAGGTGGAAACCCAAAGGTCCGTATATCCGTAGGGCAGGAGGATATCCACCCTCTCCTCCATCTCTCCGGCGGCCTTATCAGTGAAGGTTACGGCCAATATCTCTTCGGGCTTGGCTTTTCCCTGCTCAATAAGGCTGGCAATCCTGTAAGTAATAACAGTTGTCTTTCCGGTACCTGCCCCAGCCACTATCAAGAGGGGTCCGGTCCCGTGAAGAACGGCCCGTTCCTGCTCCTTGTTAAGTTTTTTCATTTCCAACATGGCCCGGAAGAAACGCTTCTTTAGATGATAATAACCTGTATTATCTCTATGTTAATACTATATAATTCTCCCTCCTAACATTCAAGGATTGCCTTTCAAACCAAAAAACCCGCTTGAAAAACGGGGCCCCGCTGTTCTTTTATTTTTTTTCAGACATGAGAAAAAGGATGCCTATCAGGAAGGGAGGACCTGTAATTATAAGATGGGACAGGGAAGGAAAATCTTTATCATACGTCATCAAAAGATACCAGAATCCAAGAAGTAAAAAAATCAGGCCTCCTATCCTTTCTCTTTTCCAGGCAATTAACAGGGCTGCCGCCAAAAGAAGAGAAGGTATGAGGTGGATTAAGAACCCTAAAATTGTTTCCCAGAATCCATAATCCTCCTGAAAGACATCGAGACTGAACAGGCTTATGAAAATTATGAAAATAACGGCCAGAACCCTGGGCAACCAGTAAAGAAACTTTAATTTTTGAGGCATAAAAAAGAAAAGAGGTGTCAAATGACACCTCTAGTATGTTACCAATCTCCGTCTTCGTCTTCGTCGTCGTCGTCTTCGTCTTCTTTTTCGTCTTCTTTTTCGTCACCGTCCCATTCCTCTTCGTCCTGATTTAGGAAGAATAACTCGTTTTCCATTTCAGTTAGTTTGTACTTTATTGTTTAAATCGACCTTCGTCCGCAATTGTAACGGACATTACAAATTATACTCTGGTCAATATGCTTGTCAATACTTGCCCTATCCCGCTCCGCCGCCGCCTCCGCCCCCTCCGCCGCCGGCACCTCCGCCCCCTCCGCCAACACCGCCGGCTCCTGAAGAACTACCTCCAAAACTGCTGGATATGGAAGAGGTAAAAGAGGTCACACTGGCAGAAAAAGTTGTAAAAGACGGAGCAGTACCCCCGCTTCCCCTTCCGGAAAAACCCGGAGAGTAAGCTCCTGCGTACCACTTCTGTTCTTTATAGGGAAGTTCAGAAAATCTCTTAGCCCACTCCTTCTCCACTCCCAATACCAAAGCGTAAGGAAGAAATTTTGAAAAAGTGTCTGCGGTTTCCCTCTCCATTCTTATCTTTTCCACTTTATGAAGATATTCTTTAAATCCCAATAACTTCCACTTTGCCTCCACCCCCTTCTGGCTCATGACGGGCATATAGTAGGCGAAAACCATAATGATAATTCCTGAAACAACTAGGCTGGCTTCCAATATCAGGAAATATACGAAAAACCTGGCTCCCTGAGGGAAAAGAAAAACATAGATGAATCCTGTGATAAAAAGGAGTACGTTTAGGATGAAAATTTTCCAGGCTTGGCGGCTGTATGTCTTTCTTACTTCGGAAATATTACCCTCAAAATAGTCCGTCTTTTCTATCTCTTTGTAAATAGCTTCTTTGATATCGGATATTTTTTTGTAAAATTCCCTGCTTACCTCTTCTGCCGAAACTAAATCCCGGCCGCCAAATATGCCGCTTATAACTTTTTTTTCAAAACTCCTCAATCCCTGCACGTCCTTCTCCTTCACTTTTTGGAACACATATTCCTTGTTTTTGAAAAATCCGAACTTCTTCTCCTTTTCAATAATTTTAATATAGCCCCTCACCGCCAAATCAATAATGGTGGCAGTGATGTCTTTCATCTGTATTTCCTGGTCTATCAGAACTCCGAAAATTGCTGGAGGAAAATCCTCGGGAGGGGTGTACTCAGCCATGATAGTCTTTTTAATCTTTGGGTCCTTGCCTTTTTTCCTCCAGACGAGATACATATGCACAAACAGGAAAACAGGTAGAGCAAAAGCCGCTGCCAGCACAATCCAGTTTATTATCTGGTTGCGGTAAAGAAAAGGGCGGCGGATTAATCCCGAAGGCCAGCCCACCGCTATGGTAAGGTATTCTCCGGGTTTTATGTCGCTTCCCCAAAACTTGACTGTCTGGCCGTTAAGCACCTCCTGGGTCTGATTCAAAAGTTTGCTCCCGGCATCACCTATGAAAAGACTGGCACAGATATCATCCTGTTTGATTTCCTGAGGCAGAAGGACGGTCACTTCTGCCTTCTTAACTTCAACTTCTCTGTCCGGAAAAATAGCATTCCAGTAAAGCTCATCTCTGGCCTCACCCAAGTTCAGCCCTCCGTGCACTTTGTATTTGACTATCCAGGATTTAATTTCGTTGTTGAAAACCCTTCTTGGAAAATTCCACTTTACTACTTCCCTATTACCATCGTAGGAAACCTCGTATTCCCCCTTTCCCAGTTTTACTCCATCTCCATCAAGAACTTCTATATTGGAGAGATGGTCAAGGTCTTTCAGCTCTATTTCCCTGATGAAATAACCAAAATCTCCGTCCAGACGATAGCTTTGTTTCTCAGCGACATCAAAGGTGCTGTCCTCGTTTATCTGAATATTAACCTCTATAAGCTGGTAGTAGTAGCTCTTAGCTGAAGTTAATAAGGGAAAAGCTGAGGCTGCAATTATCAAAAAACCCAGAGAACTGAAAGTAAGAATTGATTCTGCTTTTTTCATTTATTCCCTAATCTTAAAATATTATTAGATTATATCAAAATAAAAAGCCGCTCACCAGAAGTAATTAAGGCAGGCGGCGGTTTCTCTAATAAAAATTATGGAAGTAACTATTCCCAAGTCAGCAGAAACTCGTTGTATTGGTCTCCCCTGAAAATACATTTTGTTTCCTTTACTGCAACCTTTGTCTTAACTATAATCTCCAGAAGTTCTGCAAAATAACCTCTTACCATATAACAATAAGTGGGATAGGGGGCGAAATCTTCAAGCCTCAGTATTACGTACTTTTTTTCGGCATCGTACTCCGGGGCGGTCAAGGTGCCGACTGTATAATAGCGCCTCCACATATTAGATACTTCCTTGGTTATCTTCTCCAAAGACACAAAATATCTCATAAAAAGCCTGATGACCAGAGAGAATTTGGCGTTAAACCTTCCCATATCCTCAAATTCAGCTTCATTGTAATGGAAAATCTTCTCAATGGCCTCATGGGTAAGAGCGTAAAGGCCTATTGGATAAAAATTGGTGTTTTTTATCTCTCCATATCGAGGGAGGCCTACGCCGGCCAATTCTTTTTCTATTTTTCCCAAACCCTCCTTTCCCTCTTTTTGAAGGATATAATCAAGGTGTTCTCTGATGGCAGCTCCTCTGGCCTCACCCTCCATCTTCATGGCCTTTTCCAAGTCTTCTTTTGGTATTAACTTTTCCATAAAGCTTAACGGTTCTAATTTATGGCAGTTCTTTGCCTGTTTATTGGTCTTTAAGTCCTAATGTTCTCTTTTTTTCTCTTTCAAACTCCCCCTGGGAAATAATTCCTTTCTCCTTGAGGGTTGATAGTTTACGTATCTCCATAAGATGCCTTTCCTGGCTGTTCCCTTTTCCTATTTTCGCTATCCTCTCTTCTATATTCCTCTTTATTTCTTCAAAATTGGATTGCTGAAATATATTGAAAAGAATGGTGTTTTCGTCCCTTATCAGGTCTCCGTATCTGGGCTTTATATATTTTAAGCTGTTTTTGCTTTTTCCTGAAAAAAGGAGGCGGATATAACCACTGGTAAGACCAGCGTCCTTAAACTGAATAGCGGAAATTCTTTCAACGTTAAACTCTTTTTTCCTTCTGGACCCAAAAAGAAACAGGGCAATCAATCCTCTTCTCCTGATTACTACTTTTTCGTCTATCAATTCCAGCTGTCCCCCAAATCCTTTTGCGATTTTGATTACCTTTTCCATAATACATATTTTTCTTCCCTTAATTCATTATAGGTAAAAAAGAAATGAAAGTTAAATTTTAGAAAGGACAAGCCATATTTATTTTAATTTTCGTATTAAAGATGGTATAATCTAAGAACGCCAAGGTCGAAATCACTATAATAAAGCAATAAAATCTCATTTTAAAAGCATGATTTTTTCTCTAATTTCCAAAATAGTAAACGGTGTCAAAGAGGGGGTAAAGGCCAGCCTCAAAGGTGTTGAGAACGTCGGAACTACCGTGGTCGGAGTAGTGCAGGACGTCGCTACTACCACCCTTGAAGAAACCGGAGAATTTGTTTCCAAGGGGATGGAAGCTGCTGCCTCCATTGTGAAAGGCTCCATTTCAGGAGTAGCAGACGTGGGAGCTTCCGTAGTAGGAAGTATAAAAGGAATAATTCAGGGAACCATAAGGGGTTTTATAGAGTCAGGAGGAGAACAGAAACCAGCCGTTAAGGGGGCCGTTTCCCAGGCAGTACACAGTGCCAAAGAATTAGGCCTAGACCTAGGAGAAGTGGCAGTGGAAGCGGTTAAGGGTTCTGTACAGGCGGTAAAATCAGTGGGAGGCGATGCAGTACAGGCTACCAAAACGGCAGTACTGGCCGCAGTAGACGCCGCCAAAGATATAGGAGAAGGAGCTGTGGAAGCTGTCAAAGGAGCACTTACCAGCAGTATAGAAGGAGCAGAAGACATCATTAAAGCTGCCAAAGAAGATTAGTTTGCCTATTTCAGAAAAAAAGAAGTTCTGATTTAAATAAAAGCCGCTCAGGACTAAACCCTAGCGGCTTTTTGAAATTTCCTGGCTTTTACAAATTCGTTACTTCTTGAGCCACTTGACAGCTTTTTCCTTGGAAACAAAAACTCGCACGTTTTCCAATCCGCTGGCTCCGATAATAAAAGATGCCACCGTGCGGGAAAAGACATTATCTTCGTATATAGCTGCTTTCTCAAATACCAATTCCTTAAACTTGTCTCCGACTTTTTTCCTAAGTATATAGGATCTGAGAACAGAATCTATCACCAGATTGACTATAAGAAGTTTTGGTTTTTCGGACAGATTTTCGGTTTCTTCCTTAATCTTTTCAAAAAGCTCCATGAATTCTTCTTCCCGGGCTGATTCTTTTATTTCTACATAGATTATGCCGTTTTCCCCGATATTTACGCTGCCTTTCTTATTTTCCCAAAGCGTTTTTGCCATAATAATAAATTGAGTAAGATATTGATCACAACCACTTCCTTACTTTCCTCTTATAGTCTTCGTACCTGCTGCCGAATGTTTCCTGCAGGTTTTTTTCTTCATATGGCACGAATAGGGAATTCAGCGCCAGGAACATGGCTAAGGGAGCGAGAAATGTGCTCAGACTGCCCAGAATCATCGCCCAGCCCAGCAAGGCGGTAACAAAACCCAGGTACATGGGATGCCTGCTTATCTGAAAGGGTCCCTCGACAATTAATGCCGAGGATCTTTCAAAAGGTTTCACGGTAGTACCGTGTTTGTGAAAAAGATAGTCTGCCCAAGAATTAAGTATTATTCCTATAATAATCAGGATTATCCCCAGAAGATTAAGCGGAAAAGGCACCACTTTGACCACCGGAAAGAAAAAATGAAGGGCGATGGCCGCTATAAAGCAGGCGAAGAAATAATTGGGTGGAAGAATTTGTTTATTTTGTTTCATAGATAGGTAAGCTGAACCAGAAGGCAGAGCCCTTGTTTTCCCTGCTCTCAAATCCGATTTTTCCTCCCGACATTTCCACTACCATCTTTCCGAAATAAAGGCCCAAGCCCAATCCGTCAAGCTCTTTTTTCATAATATTATCTCCTCTAAAAAACTTTCTGAAGATTCTATTTCTCTGCCTTTTAAGTATACCATAGCCGTTGTCCTCTACCCTGCAGACAATATTGTCCCCTTCCCGGGAAACGGAAAGAGAAACAGCCCCTCCTTCGGGTGTATATTTGCTGGCATTGGTAAGAAAATTTCTCAGTACCCTTTTAATGAGTCTCCTGTCAATTCCTATCTCGGGAAGGTTTTCCTCTATTTTTGAGGTTATTTTCTGCTGTTTGTATTCGAATTCAGGTTTAGTTTTTTCCAATAGCTCTCCAGCTAAAACGGCCAAATCCGTGGACTCTTTTCTGAGAACTAAAGAATTAGACTCTACCCTGGAAACGTTAACCAATAATTCAATCAAGTCTATCATCCTCTCGTTGAATTGGTTGATTCTTTCCAAATATTCCTCCTGTTCGGGGGTAAAGTGCTCCAAGCCCTCCTCTTTAAGTGCCAAGATACCCCATTTTATGCAGGACAGAGGCGTTCTCATCTGATGGGAGGCCAAACTTATAAGCTCATTCTTCATAACCTCCACCTCTTTCCTATGGGTTATATCTTTGCTCACCCCGCGGTAACCGACAACCCTGCTGTTTCCATTATCCTTTATAGGCGTCCAACTGGTCAGCAGACAGACTTTTTTACCCTTTTTGGTAAGTTCCCAAACCTCTAAGTCCTTTATCTGTTTTGCGGCAGACGCGGCGTCTTGAAAAATCACTTTTATTCTCCTCCCTTCCTCATCAGGCATGAAATCAAACAGAGAGGCACCGGTTAATTCCTGCGGATTATAGCCCAAAATCTTTTTAACGCCGCCGGATATGAAAGTATATTTTCCCTTTTCGTCTACCTCCCATATCCAATCGGAAGAAGTGTTGACCACATCTTCAAACCTCTGTTTCAGTTTACGCAATCTTCCTTCCATCTTCTTTCTTTCGGTAATGTTTATGAGCACTCCCTGGAGTCCCGTTATCTTGCCTTTTTGTTTAATGGGCCTGCTCCGGCTGTAAACCCAAACATTCTTTCCCGCCTTAGTCTTAATCCGGTACTCCGAAGGTTTGATTTTTCCGGAGATATTCTTTTGAAAGTCCCGCATTAGACCGGGGAGGTCATCTTCATACACAAAATCACTGAATTTTTCTCCAATAACTTTTTCCGACTTATATCCCGTTAATTCTTTTACCCTGGGACTGATGTAAGTCACCATTCCTTCATCATCCACGGTAAAGATAACATCGTTTATATCCTCCACCAAGTCTTTGTAGTCTATGTCTTTTCCTGTTTTTCCCTTTATTTTTACGGAAGTCATAGTAATAAGACAATGCCTATTATTAATTCTATCACAGAGGCATTAGACAAAAAATATTTTTGCCTATTCAAACAGCGGTGCATCCTGATTATTGTTTGATTAGGCGTTCCCTAACTTTTTCGCTGGTTAATTCCCTTAGGGCATCCGAAGCAATCCATCTGGCGGCCGGCGAACCTATCTTTCTTATTTCTTCGGCTACTTTAATCGCTTTTTTATTAAGCCTCAGATTTCTTTTTCCAATTTGCCTTAAGGCCCAATTCACCGCCTTCCTTACAAAATTCCTTTCATCTTCAGAACATTTTTTAATAAGTGGAAGAAAGCCTTCAAAATTTCTGTCCGGAGCCTTTTTGTCATGAACGCTGAGGGCAGCGATAAGGGCAAAACTCGCTCTTCTGACAAATTCGTCTTTTCTCCGGCTCCATTGAAACACTTTTTTACGAGCCAACCCGGTTCTACCGAAGAGATTACTACAGACCTGGTCACATAAATCCCACGAATCAAAATCTTCGACCCACTCCTCCATCTGATTCTCCGTTACCAGAGCAGGTTCATCAATTAAGGCTGCCAGAATCATAGCCTCATGGATTTTAGATTTCCAGAGACGAGCGGCCAAGCGATGGTCTTTTCCTATTGTCTTAGCCAATCTCCGCAACTGATATACTGAAACACCAAGCGCACGGCTGACGTTAATCCCGAACCTTCCCATTCCTTCTTTCGCCTCCGGGTCTGATAA
>Ga0315536_1001891_pt1 | contig 10283 bp, 6 predicted proteins | sample SalMarSW160230MG_FD_203093 | JGI IMG/M metagenome (GOLD analysis project Ga0315536, IMG submission 203093) | Salt marsh sediment microbial communities from the Plum Island Ecosystem LTER, Massachusetts, United States - Salt Marsh Sediment SW1602-30 ... | reverse complement strand
TCTGACGGTAATGGGGATACAAATTAAAATCCATGTCAAACTCAGAGAAAGTAATCTCTTCGTCGCCAACCCGGGCAACGATTTTATCTTCAGGATGTTTGCTGCAACTCAAGAACATAAAAGTGAAAATCAGGAGTGAAATAATTTTAAAATATTGCATTCGTTAATGATCCTATTTTTTAAGATATGATTCAATTTCATGTTTCAGCTTTAAGGAAGGAACAAAATTTTCCTGAAATCTTAATGATAAATTCAGGTACTTTTGAGCTTCATCCCAATTCTTAAGATTGGCATTACTAACACTCATCAGGTAATAAACGGTTGCCTTTTGAAGATCATTCAAATCAGACAGGCTTTTGTCATGACTGGTTACATTTTTAAAATAGGAGAGTGCTTCCTGAAATTTATTTTCCAGAACCGCCATCTGCCCCAGTTTAATCAGAATATTTAAATTTTGAGGATCATAATTCAGGGCATTTTTATACCAGTGCTGGGCAAGCCGATAATTCTCCTGCAGTGCATATAAATCTCCAATTTTCAAATGGGGATAATAATTTTCATAATAGGTGAGATTGACTGCACGGTATTCCTCAAATGCTTTTTGAAAATCTTTTTCCTTAATGTAATAGTCTGCCAGCTGATAGTGAGCTTCATCCCAGTTGAGATTCTTTTTTGCATGTGCCTTTGCAAGATTGGCAGTTATTTCTGACCCAATTGGCTTATAGAAACTAAAATCTACCGGAATACTGGAAAATGGCCAGCGATTCGTCAGAATAAAAGCCCGGAGGGAACCAAAATCCAAATCTAAATCTGTCACACTTCCCATTTCTTTTAAGTAGGTATACATAATGTTATTATAATTTGTCTGATCAAGCAAGTTCTCCTGAAATTCAATTTTTTTAGGTGGATTAATAAATTGAATCTTTTTTAAAACCTCAAAAAAGGTTTGGGCCATTAACCGGTAGCCATTAAAATTCGGATGCAGATGATCACAAAACAAATCATCACCGGGTACTGAATCCTTGCTGGCTTGTCTGAATACCTGATCCATTTTCACTACCGGAACATTGGTTTTTTGGGCTACTGATTCAATGATGATATTGAAAAGCGCCGGAGCCCGAAAACGAAGCATATCCAGATCCCGGGCACGTGAAAATTTGCTATAAGCTTTAACATAATGCTTTTGTTTAAGCAATAACTTTCCCCAGTAGAAGTTAAAATCAGCTGAGCCTGAGTCAATTTTGGCAAAGCGGGAGAAACACCGTGCGGCCCGATTATTTTGCCCGGCCGTTAAATAGCTTCTTCCCCGAATGAGTAGCTCCTGACACTCCTGACTTGTGTATGGATCGAGATCTGAGGAAAACTGAGAGACAAAGGGTTTCTGATCCTTTAGATTTGATACCAAGGTGCTCACTACCACTATAATGTTGTTATCCCTGGCCAATTTTATTATTTCATCTAAGTTTTCTTCAAAATTTCTGGCTGTTTTTTGAACCTGTGAAGACTGATACGGGATTTCCTGTTTCCTGGCCATGGTTTCCATCAAGGAAGTACCGTCATTATTTCTTTCAGAAGAAAATATACTTCCGGCAGAATGGATGAGATTTGAAATCAGCTGAACTATACGCAATCTTCTAAGCTTCAGGTAAAGCAGCACCACCTTTCGATTACTGCTGATGTACTGAGAGGATCCTGTTCCAAACGCTCCATAAAACTCATTATGCCCCATATAAATTAAAATTGCATCCGGTTTCAATTTTATAATCTCAGGCATCAGATCCAGCACGGAATAACTGTTAACGGCAGAAATTCCCAGATTTATAACTTCAACATAATAATCCAAAAGCGCATCTCTTAAACGGTACTGGAGCTGGAAAGGGAAAGTGGCATTCAGCTCATAAGGAAATCCGGCAGTGGTCGATCCGCCCAAACAAACGACTCGCACACTATTTGGTCTTTTTTGATAGTCGAATATTTCCTCGGAAGCTTCGGGAATCACATCATCGGGCAGGTTAAAATATCTTTTAGTCACCTCCCGATTGACCATATACTTTTCTTTTCCAAATTTTTTTACCTTTTTAACCAGAGGATAACTCTCCCCATAACCAACGATTCGCAGACCCAGCTCAAACATTATCAGAAGAAATAGTGGAAGAATTAATAGCAGCAGGTTAAAAAATATTCTTTTTTTTCGAGGCAAAGGTGCTCTTATCAAATCATTTTTAGTGAGATTGGCTTTCGGCATGGATAAAACTTATTTCTCCGATTCTAAACGTTTCAATAGAGACTGCAATTCCGGGTCACTATTATTTAAGGAAATCCCTGTCTCAACATATGTTTTGGCCTGGGTAAAATTTTTAGTCATGATAAGAATTCGAGCAAGTTCTTTATAGTAATCAGGCTCCCGTGGTGAAATATTTATGGCTTTCCTTAAATTTGCCGTAGCCGATTTTATATCACCTTTCTGCAAATAGACACCGGTCAGGCCTAATCGGGCATTTTTGTGGGAAGGATTTAATGACAGAACTTTTTGAAATGATAATATCGACTGATCCAATCCCTGCTTCAGCAAAGAATAAAGTGCTCCCCGATTATAATTTAATTCAATGTCATCAGGACATTCAGACAATCCCTGATCAAAATAGTAGGAAGCATTTTGAAAGTTCTGTAATGCAGCCCGGACATTTCCAGGAACTTTTCGCAACCGTTCCACTTCTCTGGAATACAGCAGAGAAATGAGATTATATCCTTCACAATTTGGTTCAATGGCTAAAGCAGCCCGGTATTCTGATAATGCATTTTTCAGATCATTTTTCATAAAGTACTCGTATCCCAAATCCAGATGTAACCGGATCAAGCTTCCCTGCCGATGAGAAGTATACGCCAGTGCCAGCTCCTCGGTTCTTGCAGTTCCTGTTTTTTGGTATTTTCGCTCCTGATTCGCTTTCGGAAATGGCCAATGAGAGGTAAGGCGGAAAATCGCGGCATTTACTATTTCACGGGATAAGAGACTCAGGTTATTCATCGCCAGGTAAGCGCTATCGGATTTATCCAGTGACCAATCCCAATCAGGTGCCACCAGGCCGGACTGTGACATGGTCGTGGCAATAACCCGCGCCATAAGATAATAACCACGCTCAGTCGGATGGATATGCTCCAGAATGAGGTTATTTCCAATAATTTGATGAGGGGAATCATTTTCGAATGCCGATTCTACATCGACCAGGGTACCCGGATATTTTTGGCATATATTTTTGATAATAACATTAAATTGAGAAGGGGCCCGAAAACGAATTACATCCAGATCTTTTGCTCTAACAAACTGAGACTTTGCCATGGAAAATTGACCGAGAGTGTAATAACACTTACCTAAAAGGTAATGTGTTTCTGCAAATAGTGAATCCTCATTAAGCACCTTATCAAGCTCATCCAGTGCCTGATCCGGTTTATCCTGCTGCAATAAAATTCCAGCACCTTGCAGTTTGGTATTATATTTTTGTTGGGCAGATTCGGGAAATTCCGGAGCATGAAGAGATTCAAAAGGTTTAAGATCTTTTAGATTATCCACCAGGTTACAAACTAGGATATCTTTCTTGGCCCTCTTTGCAGCAATAATCAGAGCCTCAATATTCTCACCAAATTGATCCGTTGTCCTTTTGAAAACTGGGCTATTTTCCGGTATCCCTGCCTCTCTGGCTACAGTTCCCATAAAAGTCCCCGGATCAACAACAGATTCCCGGGTAAGTTTTTCTCCAAAGATCTTAATATAAATATCCCGGGCCAGAAGAAAAGTCCTAAGGCGCTGCAGCTTGAGGAACCATTGTGTCAACGTTCTGCTCCTAAACAAAGACAACCTGGATGCCTGTCCGAAGACACCATAAAACTCATTGTGTCCGGAATAAACAACCAGTAAATCCGGGTCATAATCGCTTATTATCTCCCTCCCCATGTCCAAAACGGAATGACTGGTAATGGCAGTTACCCCACAGTTAATGACCTCGAAATTTTTATCAGGATGCAGGGTTTGCAGAATGTTTTTCAGCATGGCTGGGAAAGCAGCGTTAGGCGGATAAGGAACACCTTGGGTGGTGGATGCCCCCAGACAAAATATCCGATATGTATTTTTATCTTTTATGTAACTAAAGATCTGGGTACGCGGATTTGGTGCTTCGATACCCTTTTTAAAGAAATAGCGGTGGGTAAAGTTTTTGTTTAGTAGGTATTCTTTTTTGCCACTCTGCTCGTGGGTGATAAATATTTTCAAATTACCGCCATAGTTCACCATGGTAAGGAATAATTCCATAATCAAAAATAAAATCGCCGGCAGAAGTAGCATCACTCCAGTAAAAATAATTCGCTTTGATTTTGACAAGTTTATTTTATCTACAGACATTCTATTAAACCTCGAGCATCAAAAATAAGCCTTTAATATAAACTTTCCAAGTGTGCTTGGGAATTATTAAAATATTTGTTTCCAAGCTAAACTTTTTCATCGATAAAGCATTCTATTAACTGTTTTGTGCGCTTGCCTTTAATGGGTGAGCATTCTAAATTGATTTCAATTTTACATGAATTAGAAATGATACAAACTGAAAAGAAAAAGTCGACATCCAAAACTGCTCTTGAATTAACAAAATCTAAGACAATAGTTTTCAGATTCTTACTAATCATATCTCCCTTACTTTTTTTTGTGATACTGGAGGGAATTTTAAGATTAACTGGTTATGGGCTCGAAACAGATCCTTTGGTCGTTTCAAAAGTAAATCCTGACTATTTAGAGATTCAAAAAGACCTGGGTAAAAAATATTTCCCCCGAGAAAAGCTGAGTCCAATTGTTGCCGCAGATAAGCTTCTGGTAAAAAAACCAAAAAATGGATTTCGGATATTTGTTTTCGGCGGGTCAACCGCAGCCGGATATCCTTATATGTACAATGGCAGCTTTTCGACCATGTTACGGGTTCTTCTGCAAAAGAGTTATCCGGAGATCCATTTTGAAGTATTAAATTTTGCTATGACTGCCGTTAACAGTTTCACTGTGGCCGATCTGGTACACCGGACCTGGAAGTATTCTCCTGACCTAATCCTGGTTTATACTGGCCATAACGAATTCTATGGTGCGCTGGGGGTTGGATCCGTTGAGTCCCTGGGACAGTCCCGTAAGATAATTAAGGCATATTTATACCTCAGTACTTACAAAACCCTTCAACTGGTACAGAATTCTGTAAATTGGGTTATTCAACTCTTGCAAAATGGCCAGTCTATACAAGACAATTCAGAAGGTACGTTGATGGAACGGATCGTGAAGAAAAAAGAGATCCGTTATCGGGATAACCTTTATAAAGTTGCACTAAAGAATTTCCGGGAAAATATCACCGAGATTATTCATGAAAGTAAAGAACAGGAAGTGCCATTAATTATTAGTACAATCTCAAGTAACATACTGGATCAGGAACCTTTCACCAATGAATTCTTGTCCCAGTCAGATAGCCTGCTATGGCAAAAAAATTATGACAGGGGTATCAATCTGTTTAATCAGGATAAATTCGATTCTGCTGCCTACTATTTCCAGAGATGCGTAAACATCGATTCGCTACTCGCCTCATCAAACTATATGTTGGGACAAATCTTTTACAAACAGCGGGAATTTGAGAAAAGTTATCAAAATTTATATCGGGCAAAAGATTATGATGCTTTGCGTTTTCGGGCCAGTGAGGACATTAATAAAATTATCAGGCAATCCGCCCGCGCAAAAAATGTCCCATTAGTTGATATTAAAGCACAATTTGAAAACGCCTCACCTCACCGGATTCCGGGAAGGAACTTGTTTCTCGAGCATCTGCATCCTAACCTGGATGGCTACACTCTTATTGCCAAATCTTTTTATCAGTATATTTTAAACAACCATTTTATTAAAGAATCAGCTACTCAATTGGATTTGGACAAAATAGATTGGAAGGACCTGGGCGTGACCGATTTTGATCTCGAAGCCGGTAGACTCCGGATTTCTGTTTTGACCAGTGGATGGCCTTTTAAAAAAGACAAAATTGGCAGCCTGGAAAATATTAACTATGTTCCGGTTAATTTTCTTCAGGGACTGGTTCTTCAATATTGGAAAAACGATATTACCTGGGAGAAAGCCCATGTGGAACTTGCCGAGTATTACAGTAAAACCGGTCAACCGGATTTGGCAGAAGAGGAATACAAAGCTTTAATCATTGCCACCCCCTCAAATCCCTCTCCCTATCGCAGGCTTGGTCAAATATTAATTCAACAAAAGAAATATGATGAAGCTTTCTATTATCTTCACGCATTATTAAAATTTTCGAACGATATCTTTGCCTATAAATTATTGGGATCCATGTTTGTTGAAAAAGGGGAAATCAAACGGGGAATCCTCTATTTACAGGAAGCCATGAAACTAAATCAAAATGATGAGCAAAACCTCTATCTGCTGGCATCAGCTTATCAAAAGGCCGGGGACCGGGAAAACAGCAGAAAGATACTAGCCTACCTGCTAAGTCTCAATCCAAATTATCCGGGGGTGAGTATCGGAAAGCCAGAAGGTGAGGGGGGCAATTCTTCCAATTAAAACAGGGTATAAATAAACGGCGCGATGGCCGAGCCTTCGGTTAATACAATAAGCGCCCCAAGCAATATCAGAATGAATACAATCGGTGCCAGCCACCATTTTTTCCTGACTTTGATAAAGTCCCAAAATTCTTTAATAATGACTAATTTGCTCAATTTATTTCCCCTGAATTCTCTCAATTAACCATCTTACTAAAACTGTTTCTCAAAGTTCTCCCGATTATTTTTATTATCTTTCACCGGTAACCAATAGCTTTCTTTCGATCGGTCGAATCTAAGATCCAAAAACCTGTTTCCAAATTTCCTTGCCAATATACTAATTGGGGTGATAAAAAGATAAAATAAAATGAACAGAATAATCCTGGTCATCACCCAGCCCATTCCGAAACCGATATACGAGAATACTATAAATACCGGTTTAATGAGAATCGGTAAAACCAGAGCGGAGAGTAAAAAAAGAACGCTGGCCACGAGAAAATAGGAATAGAGCTCTATCTGTTTAAAATATTGCACGGCAGATATGATGAACAACAACACTGCCAGGGCAATCCCGAATTTCCGCCATTCTCTTTTATCATTGAATTTTGACTTATCCATTTTCAACCTTAATCAAGCTCGTATTCTTTTTGCCACTCTTTTTCATCAGCGAATGCCGGTTGACCTGATTTATCAAGCAGGAAATTACCCAGCACCAGATAATCCATTTCGGTGCGCATGAAACACCGGTACGCATCCTCCGGTGTACAGACGATCGGTTCTCCCCGCACATTAAAGGAGGTGTTCACGATTACCGGATATCCGGTTAACTCCTGGAATTTTTTAATCAGCTCCCAGTAATCTGGATTGGTTTCTTTATGAACGGTCTGAATACGGGCAGAATAATCCACATGAGTAACCGCCGGAATGGTCGAACGTGCGATATTCAATTTATCAATTCCGAACAATTTGAGTTCTTCCTCAGTCATCTGATGCTGCAATTCTTTTTTTACTTCTGCCACTAACAACATATAGGGGCTTGGCCGGTCTAATTCAAAATAATCCGACACATCTTCCGCCAAAACCGAAGGTGCAAAAGGTCGGAAAGATTCCCTGAATTTTATTTTGAGATTCAGCTTTTTCTGCATTTTGGGTGATCCGGCATCGCCCAGAATACTTCTGGTTCCCAGCGCCCGAGGTCCAAATTCCATCCGTCCACGGAACCAACCGATCACATTCTCCTGGGAGAGTAATTCTGCGGTGAGTTTTATTATTTCATCTCTTTCTAATTCCCTGAATGGAATCTGTTTGCTCTCAAGATACTTCCGGATTTCACCATCCCCGTATTCCGGTCCCAGGTACGATCCCTTTTGAAAATCAAGATTCCCGTTCACAGTGCGGGAAAATCCCAGGTACTGATACCACACCTCCAGGGCAGCTCCCAATGCGCCACCGGCATCTCCGGCAGCCGGTTGGATCCAGATATTGTCAAATAGGCCTTCACGCAATATTTTTCCATTGGCCACACAATTTAAGGCCACACCCCCGGCCAGACAGAGATTCTTTTTCCCGGTCTCTTTCTTGACATACCTGGCCATATTGAGCAAGGCCATTTCCGTCACTTCCTGAACAGAACGGGCTAGATCCATCTCCTTTTGGGTGAGCAGGGATTCCCTTCGACGGGGCGGGCCACCAAACAATTTGTGAAAACGATTATTGGTCATGGTTAATCCAGCAGCAAAATTAAAATATTTCATATTCAGCTGAAATGAACCATCATCTTTCAAATCCAGAATGTTTTCCAGAATTAACCGGACATATTTGGGCTCACCGTAAGGAGCAAGACCCATCACTTTGTATTCGCCCGAGTTCACCTTAAAACCGGTATAGTAAGTAAAGGCGGAATAAAGCATTCCCAGCGAATGGGGAAATTTAATTTCCTTGAGCAATTCTAAATTGTTTTCTTTTCCGACTCCGATGCTGGTGGTGGTCCACTCCCCTACGCCATCGGTGGTGATGATGGCTGATTCCGGAAAGGGGGAAGGGAAAAATGCAGATGCAGCATGCGATAAATGATGTTGAGGAAAAAGGATCGGACCTTTAAAATCGCCCAAAGCATCCTGGATGAGGGATTTCATCCACACTTTTTTCTTGATCCATAATGGCATTGCCTTGATAAACGACCGAATCCCAATGGGTGCATACTGCAGGTAGGTTTCCAGAATTCTTTCAAATTTCAAAAAAGGTTTATCGTAGAAAGCCACATAATCCAATTCATCCGGCTTTAGTGAGGCATAGTCCAGACAGAATTTGATCGCATTCTCCGGAAAACGATAATCATGTTTGATGCGGGTGAACCGTTCCTCCTGGGCAGCGGCAATAATTTCGCCGTCCCGGATAAGGGCAGCAGCGCTATCATGATAAAATGCGGAAATTCCCAGTATGTTCATGTTTCAAAAAGTAAGTATTCTTGAGTTCACTCTAAAAAGTCCAACTTCTGTCATTCCGTCCCGCCCCTTGCGGGATCGGAATCTCAAAGCTCAATAATAACAAGGGATTCTGAAACAAGTTCAAAATGACAAAATAAGCCTAAATGACTTTTTAGAGTGGACTCATTCTTAATATATCAATCTTTTTGTTCAAGTATCAAAATCTGATACGGTTCCAGCGTGATCTTAAAATTTTCGTCAGACATTGATATTTCCCCACTGCTCACCAGATCCCGATATTTTTTTGCCGGAATTATCTCGTGGCTCAACTCAATTCGGTCTTGACTGACTTTATTGTTAATCAATATAAATAATTTCTGATTCGCTTCCTCGCGGGCGAAGCCCAATATCTGTTTCTCATTCGCGATCATAAAATATTCTGTCTTTCCCGTCCTCAATGCATTATTTGATTTCCGAATTTCAATGAGATGTTTGTACCAATTGAACAATTCCTGGTCAAAGACAACCTTATCCTTCGGTCTGGCCAATTGAAAAGGATGCGAAACTTCCTGATCATAGTTGAGTTCCGGCCAGATCATCGGTTTCCGGCAATCCGGATCATCGCCGCCCCACATGCCGGCTTCGTCCCCATAATAGATCATCGGGGCGCCTGGTAAGGTCATCTGCAAACCGGCAATTAATTTTTGTTTATCGATTTCAACTCCCATGGGTTTCCGCACACTAAATTGGCGATCCTGTGCCGGATTTCCACCATGATCGATCCAGCGATCGGGATTGACAATCTGGGATGCCAGCCGCTCCATATCATGGCTATCCATCAGATTCTGGAGCGCATATAAATTTTCTTCAGGATAATCCCGCGCAATGTTTTGCAGACTGTCCACAAAGGCCTGAACACTGATTTTTTCTTTTTGATCGATCACAAATTTTTTCACCGCCCGGGCGAACCGATAATTCATCACCCCATCGAAGGTATCTCCCTGCAGCCAGGGAGCGGCATTAAACATTTTATTCCTGGGCCAGTCCTCCCACCAGATTTCCCCGGTGATATAGGCTTCCGGATTCAGTTCCTTCACCCATTGCCGAAAGACCCGCCAAAAATTGATATTGACCTTTTCCGCCACATCCAAACGCCAGCCATCGATACCATCGGATGGATCACCATCTCCATCCGGATCTATCCAGCGTTTTAGCACATGATGTACATGGTCGGCAAAACCACTCACCAGACCATTTTCATCTTCCCGTATTTCCGGCAAATCCTTCACG
>Ga0315536_1001890_pt1 | contig 10284 bp, 11 predicted proteins | sample SalMarSW160230MG_FD_203093 | JGI IMG/M metagenome (GOLD analysis project Ga0315536, IMG submission 203093) | Salt marsh sediment microbial communities from the Plum Island Ecosystem LTER, Massachusetts, United States - Salt Marsh Sediment SW1602-30 ... | reverse complement strand
AATGCAGGAGGTGTTCATGAACCTCCTCAGAAATGCATTTGAGGCAATAACGGATGGGGGTACTATCACTGTGGTCACAAAACATAAAGGCGATGACATTCAAATTGACTTTACCGATACAGGAGATGGAATTTCTGAAAGCGATATGCAACAAATCTTTGATCCATTTTTTACAACAAAAGAACACGGCACAGGCCTGGGTCTCTCCGTCTGTTATGGAATTGTGAAATCCCACAATGGCGATTTGAAATACACCAGTCGATTGGGAGAAGGAACCACAGCAAGCATCCAGTTGCCAATATCCGATTAATTCGATCTCCTTTTTCCTGTATAAATCTCATGATAACATAAACTGATCTTCTGCAATATTCTGGCATTATAGATGCAGCATTAATTGTGGATTCTTAAAATAGCTCGACATTGATATTGGAAAAAGTCTATTTTATCCTGAGATAAGTGAATACTATCGGTAGATTTTTCCTATCCAGAAGGGACAATCTTTCAAAATGATAACAACAGATTCAGACATCGATTTAAAGTGTCTTCAAGCCATTATCGAAAAAAGCGATGAGGGCATTCTGGTGGTCGACAAAAATCGCGTTATAAAGTACATGAATTCCGCAGCATCCTTGATTTTGGGCAACAGCAATCATGCGACTGTTCCCGGAGACCGGTTTATCTATACGTTGGAAGAAGAGGAAACTTACGAAATTTGCATTACGCGAGAAAATGGTAAAACGGGTGTCGGGAGGCTTCGTACAGTCGATATCGAATGGGAAGGCGAAAGAGCCTTTTTGGTATCTATTCGAGATATTACACAACAAATCCTGATTGATCAGCTAAAAGATGAATTTATCAGAAATGTTTCTCACGAACTGCGTACTCCACTGACGATTATTCGGGAATCCGTGGCCCAGGTGCACGACGGCATTACAGGGAACGTGAATGAAGACCAGAAAAAATTCTTGTCTCTATGCATAAGAAATACGGATCGCCTCAGACGTATGGTGGATGATCTTCTCGATATCTCAAAAATCGAAGCTGGAAAAGTCAGACTTGAAAAAAGAAAAGATAATTTACTTGATGTCATCAAATTGGCAGTGGATCCGTTCATTCCTTTGGTCAAGAAAAAGGGACTGGAACTTAAAACAATCCTTCCGGAAAAATCAATGGAAGTCTATGTAGACAGAGATCGGATCATTCAAGTAATCAATAATTTAATCGGGAACGCCGTCAAATTTACAGAAAAAGGTTTGATTGAAATCAAAACACAGTGTGAAAATGAACACGTGGAATGTATCGTTTCTGATACCGGCATCGGAATCTCCGATGATAACATCCCAAAAGTTTTTGACAAATTCGAGCAATTTTACACAGGAATTCAGTTAGAGCAAAACGGCTCAGGTCTTGGGCTTTCCATTGCAAAGGAAATTGTTCAATTACACGACGGAGAGATTTTCGCAAAAAGTAAAATCAATAAAGGAAGTTCATTCGGTTTTATTATTCCGAAATACAAACCCGGGATTGAATTGCTGGAAAAAATTAAAAGAAGAATATCCAGCTCCAACCAGGCATTTGTCTTATTGTATTATCATATTCACAACTATTCTGATATACGAAAAAAAATAGGACAGGACAAGATTATTGAATCACAAGAAAAAATGATTCAGATGATTGAAGAGCAGGAAAAACATATTGCGCCTTTCATGCAGGAAACAAATGAATTAATCATGCTGATCGAGAAACCGCTCAAAGAGATCACCAAATTAAACAAACATCTGATCCGAATGATCAAGGAATCCTTTGTAGAATCAGCTTCGGACTTTGAACTGGATTTTTCATACGGAATGAGCACATTCCCAAAAGACGGTCAAATTGCAGAAGCGTTGCTGGACAATTGTCGAAATCACATTCTCAATGAAAAAGCCGAAAGACTGAACAAGAAAATTCTGATTGTGGATGATGAAATCGAGTTGACCGAAGCGACAAAAATATTAATCGAATTCTTTGGATACAAGAACATCGATATTGCGAACACCGGCGAGGGCGCTTTCGAAAGCATTCAGCGAAAATTACCGGAATTGATCATCCTTGACATGAAGATGCCCGGAATGAGCGGTTATGAAGTAATCGGCCGGTTGAAAGAAAATTTTGAAACCAAGGACATTCCCATTGTCATCATGTCCGGATATGAAGTGGAAACAGGAAGATTCCATGAATACATCAACAAGAAGGCTATCTTAACAATCAGTAAACCGGTCGATGAAGAACTTTTACGCAAAATGATCTACTATCTGATCTAAGGGGTATGAATCGAAAAGGCAAATAAACCACGGAAACAGGAGGAAAATAATGAAAAAGATTTTGATTGCAGATGATGATCCCGATATTCTCACACTTTTGGCATCGAGACTTCGCTCCAACAACTTGCTGGTGGTAACTGCCCAGGATTGCAATCAGGCCATTAAAAAGGCCTATTCAGAACAGCCGGACCTGATTTTGATGGACATTCGCATGCCAACCATCGGCGGTCTGAGCGCATTCAACAGTCTGAAAATGTACACGAGAACAGAAAACATTCCGGTGATATTCATCACAGCCTATCCTGGTAAAGAAGTGCAGGAAAAAGTCATGGAAATGGGCGCAACCGATTTTGTGGCAAAACCATTCCAGACAGAAGAGCTATTGTCCAAAATCAACAGGGCAATGGAATGTCAGGTGAACTGACCGTGGCGAGTCAGAAATTGACGGGATTTTAAATTATTCTATTTAATCGAAAGGGGTACAATGACAGCGGAACGTATCCCGGGCGAAGGATTGCTTTATGTTTTAATATGACGATATTTTTATTTAAGGGATCATATATTTTTACATTATATAGAATTTTGATATGATAAAAACACCCATTAAAGACTATAAATATGGGTGTTTTTTATTGGGGGAATTCATGTCAATTGCTATCGACTAATTTAAAAAGTTTTTAACTGCGTCAATCAGCATATCCATATCGAAAGGTTTTTGTAAATACATATCCGGCTGAGGTCCGCTCGGCACATTCTTTTGCAATTCTCCTTCGTAATCCATTGAGCTAACGCCAATGACAGGAATCCCTTTGAGATTTTCAATCGTACGGATTTGCTCGATCAATTTCCATGTTTTGCCGGCAGGGAAATGCATGTCCAGCAGGATTAAATCCGGAACTTCCCGCAAAACGATTTTCATCCCTTCTCCTGTTTCAATGGCTGCTAAAAGCTGACAACGGATACCTCCATGTTCCAGAATACGCCGAGCCAATTCAATCGATTCGGGAGACTGATCAATGTATAATATTTTTTTCTTGGGCACGTTTCCTGTTACTGATTTCATATTTGGGAATGGACAGTTATTGAAATAATTTTCATTGAAATATACAATATGAATTCTGTTATTACAATCAAAAACACAAATATGACTGAATTTTAATTTTCATATTAGTATTCCTAAAAAAAATGCAGAATTATAACGTAAAACAAAGTTATGGTTTCGTCAGAAATGATAAGGGCCCATTCCAATTTTCCGGAACAAGCCCTATCATAAAAAGAAAAATTTATACGCTAATACCACACACTCATGACTTCTCCGATATTGCTGAAAGATTGGAAATAAATATTATTTTTCTACTGAAAATTTATAAATAGTTGTGGTTTGATATTTCTCGCCCGGATTCAGCACAGTAGACGGAAAGTCCGGCTGATTTGGAGAATCCGGATAGTGCTGTGTTTCCAGACAAAATCCGTTTCTGTACTTATATACTTTTCCCTCTTTTCCTGTGATTGATCCATCCAGAAAATTACCCGTATAAAGCTGAATGCCGGGCTCTTCTGTCAGGACCTCGAGAACGCGTCCTGTGGAAGGATCGACAGCTCTGGCCGCAAGGCGAAGCGTACCCGATTTACCATTGAGAACGAAATTATGGTCATATCCCTGACCGTTCTTTATTTGTGGATCATCGTTATTAATATCCAAACCGATCTTTTTGGGTTTCCTGAAATCGAAAGGCGTGCCTGCCACTGGCATTAATTGAGTGGGAATGGATGTTTCATCGATTGCTGTAATGGAATCCGCATCGATCATAAGCTCGTGGTCAAGTATCGAAGAAGCGCCTCCATCGGCAAGGTTAAAGTAGGTGTGGTTGGTCAGGTTGCAAACAGTAGGCTGATCGGTGGTGGCTTCATATTGGATTTTAATTTCATTGTCATTAGTCAACAGATAGGTGACTGTGACTGATAAATTTCCAGGATAACCCTCTTCCCCGTCCTTGCTGAGATAGGAAAGTTTCAAACCGACATAATCCCCACCGCGGACTTCCTTGGCATCCCAGATGACCTTGTCAAAGCCGACAATACCGCCATGAAGATGATTGGGGCCGTCATTAACAGCAAGTGTATATGTTTTACCATTGAGCGTAAATTTTCCTTTTGCAATCCGGTTGCCGTACCGGCCGACAATACAGCCGAAGTAGGGACTCTTTTTCATATAATCATCAAGATTGTCGAATCCCAGCGCGACATCACCCATATTGCCATCCTTGTCAGGAACGATGATGGATGTGATGATACCGCCATAATTTGTGATATCGACTTCCATCCCATTTGCATTGGTCAACGAATACAAATCGGCAGAAACACCGTCTTTAGTCTTCCCAAAATCTTTCTTCTCAATTTTCATACCGGACATCTCCTTATTTTGACATTGAATAAACAGTAAACAAACCATCAGAACCATAGACCATAAAATGAAATTGTTTTGTGAACGTTTCATGGGTTTCCCTTTCTATGTTTAATTGCTGTAATAATATATTGGAAAAGAGACAATATTCCAATAAAAATATTTATACTCTATTTATATTTTCAAACATCCGCTGTTCTAATCAAAGCCATTATTGGCAAAGACCATTCATTAATGCACTGTACGTTTTAATAACTTCGATCGTCAACGAATCGGTCGCAAAAACCGAATTCCGTCCCTGCGGTTCTTGCGGAGGATCTCCTGTGAATTCATCTCCTCTGCGCCATACTGCTCCATCGGGATCCCTCGCTTTGCCAATCCCTCCCCACGTCCAAAAATTACTTCCGATAAAAGGTCCCCCGGCTTTTACATTCCTGTAAATCAAATCGAACACGGTATTATAATAGCGATTTCGATAAATTGTTCCGGAATCCGGCGAAAACGAATGTAAATCCCAGGAAATACCAAACTCCTCAAGAGCGAGAGGTTTGCCGACTTCTTCTGCAAAACGGATGTGCTGATTGAGATCATTGACGGCTTTTTTCTCTGCCTCTGGATATGATTTCTCTGGATGCAATGGATCGAACCGCTGCCAATTTAAAATCCACAAATGTACGGCCATGTAATCAATGTTTTTCAGACGATGGATATCCAGATAAACTTTCACGGAACCGAGGCATCCCATCGTACCTTCGTTTCCTGTGGATATTAAATGGTTCGAATCGATCGAACGGATATAGTCCGCAGTTTCCCTGATCCATTGTACAAAGACTGTATCATTTTTATTTCCCGACCCTCCGGGAGCGGGACGTGGTTCATTGGCCAGCTGCCAGGACATGATCACTGGATCATCCCGATATTTGATTCCAGTAACCGTATTCACACGGGCGATCAGTTTTTTAATGTATTTGCGATAAGCCGAGTTGGCTTCCTGACGGGAATAGAACCGGGCGCTGAACACCATAAATTCGGGCCATGAATATTGTCTAAGGAAAGGATTCGGGACGGGCACTTCTTCAAACCAGGAGAGATACTGCACCATTCCGCCGGACCAGACCCAATAATGGATCACCAGTTTCAGGCAGTTGAATCGGATAGTCCCAAAATTGAAATCGATCTACACCGGATGTACTTTCAGCTACGGCAAAAAAGGATTTACGGTCAACCCCTTCCACGCGTGCGATAAGCAGAATTTTTCCATCAAGTTCGATTGCTCCCGGATTAAATGCGCTGTTGATCCCGATGCGTTCCATTAAAAAAGGATTGGTTTTATAATTTAGATCATATCGCCAGAACACAGGGGTATGTTGCCCTGTCAAAACTGGAAATTGATACCGCTGAAATAAACCATTACTATACTTGACTGGTTTATTTTTTCTATTGATGAGTGTTTGATGTTTTTTCAGAAGCTGTTTTATATTTTTACTGAATGTTTGATTGTTCATAAGAAACTGCATTCTCCATTTCTATCCCAACAGCAAAACATCCAATCGGTTTATAATCTCCATACACGCCCGTGCATTGTGATAGGGCCCCTTCCACTCGGAAACTTTGTAATCACTCGTGACAGGCTTTCCTTCCTTTGTAACTCTCCAGATCCATTCACCGTTTTTTTGATCCACAATATATTTTTCGATATACTTCCAGGAGCGGTAAGCAATATTAAGAAAATGTTCTTCTTTTGAAATCTGATAACTGTTTAAAAATCCGACCACTGCTTCTGCCTGAGGCCACCAGTGCTTGTCCGTATCGATGGGACCCTCGGGACTGCCTTCATACTGAAGTCCTCCATCCTTATCCAATCCATAGGCTTCGACAGCCGTAGCCATTTGAATCACTCTTGCTTTGACTGATTTTATTATTTCCGGATCCCCAAGCACTTCTGCGGCTTCTATTAAAAGCCAGCCGCCTTCTATATCATGTCCGAAAGAAATCATATTTGTTTTTGACGTCCACTTTTCGTCAAAAAACAATCTGAAACAATTCAATTGAGGATCAATAATACGGGTTAAAAAAATTTCGATCAAACTTTTTAAAGCGATTTTGACTTCATCCGATTTCCAGATTCGATACAGATTGGTATAGGCCTCCATCATATGAAGATGGGTATTCATCGACTTCTTCTCGTCCATGTCTTTGTCACTGAGACGTAAATCTTTTGACAGCGTCCAGTCGCGGTTGTAGGATTCAAAATACCCCCCGTATTCATCATCATGAGATTTGGTCTCAATCAGCCTAAAAAGATCCCTGGCCATATCAACGATAGATTGATCCTCTATCGCCATACTGTATTCGGACAAAGCATAAATCATAAAAGCCTGTCCGTAAATTTTCTTTTTATCATTCAGAGGTTCCCCGCGATAATCCAGCATCCAGTAATAACCGCCGAAATCCCTATCCTGAAACTTTTTTATCAAATATTCAAAAGCGCGTTGCGCGATTCTTAAATAATCCGAATTCTTGAAATACCGGTACAGGGCGGAAAATGTCCACAGAATTCGCGAATTCAGGATCAATCCTTTTGGAGCCTCCGGCTCGATACGGGAATCGTGTGTGATTCTTCCGACAAATCCGCCATAGGATTCATCGAGTGTCCGCCCTATCCAGAAAGGGACAATATTTTCAGTTAATTCCCGTGATATTTCTTTTTTGAATTGATCCAGTGTTTTTTTATTCATATCGGATTTAATCCCATATTTTTACTTTAATTTTCTTTCAATTTATCGTACCAGTTTTTCTTTAAAAAGACTGAAGCCATAAAGAGAATCCCGACTGCAATCCACATGGCCTTCATCTCACGAATAACAAGATAAACCGGAATCACAATAAGCGTCATTTGCCAGACAATGCCGACGACGACATTGATCAAATCCCGCTTGAAAGCCCTGTTTTGTTTGAACTCGGGTGCTTCCTGAATTACCTTCTGATGAATTGGACTCCAGAATCCCCAGGGCCGAACATTCCTGTAAAATGACTTGAGAACTTTTTCATCTTCCGGCCGGGTTAACAAACTGGCGATAATACTCGCTCCTGCCGAAATAAGTAAAATAAAAGGAAAACTAAAAAGAGGCGACAATTCTGGAAATACAAGCGGAAAAAACAGAGCTGCAGCCGTTCCGGAAATCATCCCCCAGAAAAAGCCTTTACCATTTAATCGCCACCAGTACCATTTCAGAAGGTTAGGCGCGGCGTACCCCCCATACAATCCAGCAAATAGCCACTGCATTACATCATTGATCGATCTCGCCATAAAACCAAAAATCATCCCGACAATGACAATCCCTATCGAGCTCAGATAGCTGATGGTTACGTATTTTCTATCAGAAGCTTTGGAGTTGATATACCGTTTGTAAATGTCATTGACAATATAGGCTGCACCGGCATTAACCGTAGCATCAAACGTGGACATGAATGCAGCCAAAAGACCGGCCAACAGCAAACCCAAAAGGCCTGTCGGGATGAAATTGTTGATGATATACGGGAGAATCATTTCAAAATCTATATTCGATCCCATTGCCTTGATCTGCGGGCTGAAAAAAACAAGTGCTAAAATCGTAATGCCGCTGACCATGATCCATCTTGGAAAGAGACAAATAGAAACAATTCCGCTCATCAATGCGGATTCCTTCGGCTTTCTCGTGGCAAGCACGCGCTGCATATCGTAATTCGGTGCGGGCCCGGCCATGCTTTGGAGCACTCCCTTAAAAAGCATCATCATGATGATAATTGTGATGAACGAATATCCATCCGAATTGATCTGATTATTAACAAAATTGAGTACTCCCGACCAGTCTAAGTTGAGCTTCCATCCGAAGAATATATTTTTCCATCCCGCCGGAATAACTGCGGACAGCGCCTCCGGAGATACTTTATGGATAGCGATGATTCCGATAAAAACGGACGCAATTGCAAGAATCGTAAACTGAAGCAGATCGGTCAGGACCACACTGTACATCCCGCCGACAATGACATAAACAGTCGTGATTGTCATAAAGATGACCGCATATGTGTTCGGCGAAATGTCCCACGGAAAGAAGACTGAGGCGAATTTTCCAATGCCCTGAAAGGCATACGTTAAAAAACCGATAACACTGATGATAGCAAATATAACCACACTGATCCTTGATAACTCTCCTCCCTTTCCGCGGCCGAAACGTGTGGAAATCCATTCGGCTCCGGTCAATACATTGGAACGGCGAATCCAAACGGCCAGGTAAATCATTAAAAAGATTTGATTGAATGTCGGCCACAGCCAGGGCATCCAGCATCCCTTCAATCCGTATACGAATAGAATGCAGACGAGCCACATTGTTCCGGTGATGTCAAACATCGAAGAAGCATTGGCAATCCCCAGCACGTACCACGGCAGCGTTTTCCCTCCAAGAAAATAGGAGTCCATATTCTGACCTGCGCGACGGGAGACCAGAAATCCTATCACAATGACAGCAATCAGATATATTAGAATAATCGCAATATCAAGAGCATGGATTTGCATCGCCAAGATCTTTCAACTTAATACAAGAAAACAAAAACGGATTGATACACCTGCTCCACTTGGTTTTGATACCTGCAATGAAATGAAAATATTGCGAAAACGTTTTCGCATTCATCCAAAAAAAATATATTTTTAATTCTTAAAACTGCAATCTGGAATCAGAATTCAGAACAAACGTAAATTAATATAATAAAACTTGACGGGAAAATGCAAGTGCGAAACCATAAAGATTAATATTAGTTATTATAATTATATTTTGGGAAAGTAAAATAAAGGTAGAAAAACATATATTTTCAACCTGACAAATCTTAAATATCTTTTATAATGATGATTTTTGATATTCACGAAAATGACACCTTCATTGCTCATTTTCGTAACACTTTCTCAATTCATCCTCGGTCCATCTTTCTTTGGTTGCTTTACGATACGTCAAATGTCGATCCAATCAGTAGAATTCCTTTATAATTATGCATGCCACAAAATTACTATGTTATATTAAATAGTAAATGAATAGAAGTCAATTTTTCTTTGCATACTTTTCAATGTTTAGGGAATGAAGAAATTTTTCCATTGTATTCAATTCTGCTTCTTTTTCATTGGCAGAAGAAATCCAGGTGGTTAACTCTTTGCCCGGTTTCGAAATTAACAATATTTGCGTTCCGTCATCTTGTTCATCGATATAATCGGAGGGTTGATAGATAATGGCTGCGCCCAATTGAATCGGCTCGGCCGCGACATCTTCGGGATGTATGCCCCATGTCGCAATTAATCCATCATAATTTTGAACTTCCTCTCCCTTATGATAGTTGATTCCTGTAACAAATTGCACCGGTAAATCAGTTAAGGCAAAGGCTTCAACTTTGGCTTCTCTGACCCCAGAAAAAACCGTCACACGAACTAAAATATCCACTGTTCGATCCTTGCAGGGCACACCTTCCGAAAGCATTTCCATATAAGATGAGATTTTTTCTTTTACAACCCGGGCGGTCCGGTTTGTCACTGGATTAAGCGGAACGACCTGT
>Ga0315536_1001888_pt1 | contig 10296 bp, 8 predicted proteins | sample SalMarSW160230MG_FD_203093 | JGI IMG/M metagenome (GOLD analysis project Ga0315536, IMG submission 203093) | Salt marsh sediment microbial communities from the Plum Island Ecosystem LTER, Massachusetts, United States - Salt Marsh Sediment SW1602-30 ... | reverse complement strand
AGGCCGATTCCGCCGGCGGCGAGGATGATGTCCTTGCCCTCCAGCTGCTCGATCGGCCAGTGAGTCCCAAACGGGCCGCGTACGCCGACCGTGTCCCCGATCTTCAGGCGGCTGATGGCGCGGGTGACATTGCCGGTATACCGCACGGTGTGCCCAATCCGGTCAAGATTTTTCAGATCGGAACAAATCGAGATCGCCGCTTCACCGTATCCTGGCAGATAGAGCATGTTGAACTGGCCGGGCTGGAAGGTATAGGACTTGCGCAGGGCGGGATCCTTAAAGCGCAGCCAAATGGTGGCGATGTTCTCGATTTCCGGCTGGAATTCAGCGACCTCGGCCAGACTGGGCGCGAGCAATTCTTCAGCCGACGCGGCAGCCGGCCGATGGGTTGCAATAGGCGTGGTCATGAACGAGCCTCCTTCCGCAGCGCGGCGATCTCTTCGGTGATATCGATCTTAACCGGGCACCAGGTGATGCAGCGGCCGCAGCCGACGCATCCCAGAACGCCGTACTGTTCCTTCCACGTTCCGAGTTTGTGGGAAAGCCATTGGCGGTACCGCGATCGCGTATTCGGACGCGTATTCCCGCCGGCCTGGTAGGAGTATCCGGGATTGAAGCAGGAATCCCAGACCCGCTCGCGTTCGGTTTCGTTTCCACTAAGGCTGGTATGGTCCTGGGTATCCCAGCAGAAACAGGTCGGGCAGACGAGCGTGCAGGAGGCGCAGGACATGCAGCGTTTGGCAACCGCCGCCCATTCGGGATGATCCAGGTTTTTTAGGATCAGATCCGGAAGGTCGCGGATATCCATCCGGCGGCCCATTTTTTCCCTGGCCGCGGCCAGGCCTTGTTCGGCTTTCTGCAGAAGGGAAGCATCCGCCGGTTGAAGGGTCAAACCGCTTAGGATGTCCTTGCCCGACTCGGAACCGACTTCCAAAATGAAAACATCGTCCAATTCAGTCAACGCGAGATCGAAATTTCCGGCGGCCTTCGGGCCGGTTCCCATCGAGTCGCAAAAGCACGTCCCGCCCGGATGAAGGCAGTTTACGGCGACAATAAAGGCGTTCTTCCGCCGGTTACGGTATACCGGATCGGTGAAATCTTCTCGCAGAAAAGCCAAGTCCTGAACGTTAATCGCGGCGATTTCGCACGGGCGAACGCCAATCATCGCGATGCGCGGGGCGGGCTCGGAAACATTCCGCATTTTCCAATCGCCGTTCTTGCGCGCTGTAAAAAGCGACAACCGCGGCGGGAAGAAAAACTGCTTCCAAGATTGCGCGCCGGGTGTGATGTCGAAATAGCGGGCATTGCCGCTTTTTACAACGCGGTATTGGCCGGTGTTTTCTTCACTGGTAAAACCCTGCGGCATGTCCGCCAAGGTCGTCACCGGGGCGTACACCACCGCATCGTCGCGGATTTGGGGACCGACGGTCTGCCAACCCTTCTCGCGCAACCGCGCCAGGATAGTGTCGAACTGCGCTTTCGGGAGCGCGGCGGTGGAGCCGACGTGCAGTTGCATTTCAGCCATGAGGTGCCTCCGAGGACGGTTGAGAAAACATATCTAAAAGCTGCAAACGCGTGGCGAGCAGGCGGCCGGCAATCACATTGGCAACATGGTGCATGACGGCATACCCCAGGACGGGGTCCTTCTCGCATGCCTGATGGAGTTTGGCGGCGTCGATGGCGAGGATTTTACCGGAGCAGACGGCACACGCGGTCACCGTCCGTTTCGAGGTAACTTCCAAAACGCTCGACCATCCCAGGACTTCCTGGGGCTCTACGGTCAGGATCCGCAGACGGCCGCGGTTGGGGATGTGCATTTCCAGCGCCACGCGGCCCTCCAATACGATATACAGAAAACCGCGCGCGTCGCCTTCGTGAAAAAGCTCCTGGCCTTCCGAAAAAGGCTGGATCGCAGTGATCGCGGCGATAACTCCCAAATGCTGATCGGTGAGATCGGAAAAGATCGGCATCGAACACAACATGGATGCGGTAACGGGAACGGACCCCATGAAATACCTCCTTGCCGGATGATCACACGGTATTCGAGGCCGAATTGTAGCATTTTTCACAAATAGTGCAATAGCTTTTCGTATGGAAAATGCTTGCATTAAAATATATTTGGTATAATCACTCTAAGAAATTTCCGGGAGTCTATTTATGTATCGAACAATTGCTGTTCTCCCGTCCCTTCCGGGGCCCACGACCACTACTACTACTATCCGCACCTGAGCGCGATACAGGCACTTTGCCCGCCGCGCCGGATGCACATACACCGGAAGCGACGGGCTTTTTTTGTTAACCCAACGGTTGGAGGAGATGATGGCGGAACGCACACTGGTCATGAAATTCGGCGGGACATCCGTGGGAAGTCCGGATGCGCTGCGGGGTATGGCGGAGATCGTTTGCAGCAATCGCAAGGAATGGGCAAGGACGGTCGTCGTGGTATCCGCCATGGGGGGCGTGACCGACTTACTGCTGGAGGGAACGGCTGCCGCCATCCGGGGAGATGCGGACTCGGTCAAGCAGGCCGTACACGCCATCGGTCAAAAACACTCGGATGCGATCCGCGAGGGAGGCCTGGACCCTGAGACAGGAAACGCGATCGCAGCAGCCATCCGGGAGCTGGAAAACCTCTATCACGCCGTTACCGTTCTGCGCGAGGCTTCCCCGCGCGCGATGGATGCGATCGCTTCCCTGGGGGAAAGAATGAGCATTCATATCGCCGCGGGTTATTTAACGCGGGCCGGAGTGCCGGCCATTCCCCTGGAAGCGTCCACCTTCCTGCTGACCGATTCCAATTTTCAGAATGCCTCACCGATCATGCTGGAAATTCCGGCCCGGGCCAGGCCGGTTTTCGAGCCGATGTTCGCACGACGCGAAGTGCCGGTCGTCACCGGATTTATCGGCGCCACATCCCAGGGTGTGATCACCACGCTGGGGCGCGGCGGATCGGATTACAGCGCGGCGATCGTCGGGGTTGCGATCCAAGCCGACGAGGTATGGATCTATACCGACGTGGACGGCGTCATGACGGCCGATCCGCGCGTTGCGCCGGCTGCGCGCAGCCTGCCTTCCCTCTCCTATCGTGAGATCTCCGAGATGGCGTATTACGGCGCAAAGGTGGTGCACCCGAAGACCATCCGCCCGTGCGTTGAGCGGCAGATCCCGCTGTGGATTAAAAACACGTTTCACCCCGATCATTCCGGAACAGTGATCCTGGCCAACGGACAGCCCGCCAATGGTGTGATCAAGGCCGTCACCGCCATCCGCGACCAGACGATGATCACGGTGCAGGGGGGCGGGATGATGGGCGTACCCGGCATTGCGGCGCGGGCTTTTGCCGCGGTGGCCCGGATGGGCGTCTCGGTGACGCTGATCACGCAGGCATCGTCGGAGCAGAGCATCTGTTTCTCGGTGCCCGGCCCTCATGGAAAATCCGTCCAGGATGTTTTGGAAGAAGAGTTCCGACGGGAGATCGACCGGGAAGACATCGATGCCGTCGACTTGCTGGAGGATTGCGTTATCGTGACGGTCGTAGGAGCGGGTTTGAGGAAGACCCACGGCATTTCCGGAAGGATCTTCACCGCGCTTGGTAATACGACGGTGAACGTCATCGCAATCGCCCAGGGGTCGTCGGAATGCTCGATCAGCATGGTTGTCGGCAAGGACGACGAAATTAACGCGGTTCAGGCGATCCATGCGCTGATCGTCTCGAAGGAAAACGTTCAATAAACCCTCCTCACCTCCATCCCCCATTCCTTTCCCTTTTTCCTGCAATTACCGCAGGAGAGGGGGAAGGGACCAGGGGTGCAGGGGTTTGGGGAGAGGAAATCCTGGAGGACTCATGAAGAAAATCCCCGTTTCAATACTCGGCGCCACCGGCATGGTCGGGCAGCGGTTCGTGCTGCTGCTGGACCGGCATCCCTGGTTTCAGGTTGTCGCGCTGACCGGTTCAGACCGGTCCATCGGCCGAACGTACGGCGAGGCCTGCCGCTGGGTGATACCCGAGCCGATGCCGGAATACGCGCGGATGATGACCGTTCAGCCGACCGAACCGGACGGGGAATCCACCCTGGCCTTTTCTGCGCTGCCGGCAGATATGGCGCGCGAGGCCGAACCGAAGTACGCCCGGGCGGGGAAGGGGATCTGCTCGAACGCATCGGCCTTCCGGCAGGAGCCGGATGTGCCGATCCTGATCCCGGATGTCAACCCGGAGCATACTCGCATCATCGATACCCAGCGAAAGAACCGCGGGTGGAAGGGCTTCATCGTCACCAATCCCAATTGCACGAGCACGGGGTTGACGATGGCGCTGCGGCCCATTCTGGATGCTTTTGGCATCCGGCGCGCGTTCGTGGTATCCCTGCAGGCGATATCCGGAGCAGGGTACCCGGGTGTGGCGTCGCTGGATATCCTCGATAACGTTATACCGAACATCGGCGGCGGGGAAGAGGAAAAAGTGGAAAGCGAACCGCGCAAGATGCTGGGGACGCTCTCGGATGGAAAGATCGAACCGGCGGCGTTTCAAATATCCGCCCATACCAACCGGGTGGCGGTATCGGACGGACATACGGTATGCGTCAGCCTGGAACTCGGGAAGCGTGCTGCGCCGGATGAGGTTCGCGCCGCGTTCGCGGGATATGGGTTTCCGGACGCTGTCCGCGGACTGCCCAGCCTGCCGAAGGAATTTATCGAAGTACGCGAGGAACAGGACCGGCCGCAGCCGCGCAAGGACCGCAATACCGGCAACGGCATGACCGCCGTCGTCGGCCGCATTCGACCGGACCCGGTGTGGGATATCAAGTTCGTTGTGCTTTCACACAACACGATTCGCGGCGCGGCCGGAGGCGCGCTGCTGAACGCCGAGTTACTGACGGCGCAGAAATATCTTGACCGCTAGGACGGAAAACCGCCGGAGTTTTTTCCCCGCCCCGGCGGTTTTTTTTTATCGGAAGGGGACAGCGGGATTATGGAAGATAGTTATGCGGATTGACGAGTCCGAGGGTGGCGCTGCGCATTTCGAAGTGCAGATGCGGACCGGTGGAATTGCCGGTGCTGCCGCCCAAGCCGATGACCTCGCCCCGAGAAACATCATAGCCGCAGCCGGCATAAATCACACTCAAGTGCGCATACACCGTCTGCCAGTCGTTTCCGTGATCGATTACGATCAGGTTGCCGTATCCCCAGGTGCTCCATCCGGAAAATACGACCACGCCGGTATCGGATGCGTATATGTTGTCGCCCATATGAAGCGAAATATCAATCGCGCGATGCCAGTCGGCGTACGGATTTCCCTTTGAGGTATCGTGGCTGTCGGTGGGCCATATGAAATAACCCGTACCCTGGGCGCTGCTCAGGTACGGTCCCTGGCATGCCCCCGAACCGCCCCACGCCCATTTCATTTCATCGGTGCGGCGTAAAATCGGAACCTGCCACTGGACGAATTCCCGGGAACCGCCGGGAATGACCAGCCAGGTGCCGGAGGTGATATCGGGATTCTTCGGATCAACACTGGAATCGAGGTAATTTCCCGGCCAGGAGATGATATCGACCAGATCCACCTTGAACCGCTCGGCGATGACGTCGAGACGGTTGCCCTCCTGCCATTGGTAATACACCCCGTCGACCGGCAGGATAAACAACTCCATCCCCGGCATCAACAGGTCGGGATCGTCCTTGAGCGCATTCTGGTTCGACCAGAAGAGGGTTTCCGGTTTCAGGTTGAACTTCTGGGCGATCCCGAAGAGGGTATCGCCGGAAGTGACCGTGTAGATAACCACATCGGAACGCGGCTGGTCGGGAAGGTATGTTTTAAAATTAATCGACCGTGAAATAAAGGCGTTCGGTTTTCCGCCGGAGGAAGCCGGCAATGCCGCCGCCGACCGGATTGAGATTGTCGGCGTATGGGCTTCCGCGGAGGGATTTATTTGGATTTTGGCCGGGAGCAGATCCAGGATCGACGATCGGGCAAGCCAAGCCCCCACGGCAACCACCAGCAGAATCAGAGCATGCCCCGCATAGCGCATGACGGGCGCGCGCAATCCGGAGTGGGTGATTGACTCCCAGAATGAGGACCATCGCGGGGATTCCGGCTCCTCGACTTTTCTGGGTGGAAACGGCCAGGACGGTTTAGATGAGTTCATGGTCTTTTCGAGTGTCCATATTAGGCCTGCCGGGTACTGCGGTCAAGTGCGCGTAGGGGAATGGTAGGGTTTACGGAAGCAGGCCCCAAGGATTTTGTCCCACACCGTTGTATCGCATCTCGAAGTGCAGGTGCGGTCCGGTGGAATTCCCGGTAGTGCCACCCAAGCCAACGACGCTTCCTGCATAAACCTGCTGACCGCAACCCACATTCCATTGACTCAAGTGGGCGTAAAAAGTATGCCAGCCGTTAAGGTGGTCGACGATGACCAGGTCGCCGTATCCGCGGTCGCTCCACCCGGAGAAAACGATGACACCCGCCTGGGCGGCGTAGATCTGCTGGCCGATGTAGACCTGGATATCGATCGCGGGATGAGTGGGTCCGAAATCGTATCCGGAAAGGTTGTGATTGGCGGTCGGCCAGGCCCAGGCGTCGGTGCCCGGTGTGCCGTTGTATTTTCCCGTACAGGTTCCGGGCCCCAAACTGTATGTGCGGGATGATCCCCCCGTGGAAACCGGCGCTACTTCCCATGCAAAGGGACGCCAACCACCGGGAATGATCACCCAACTGCCGGGCAGGATGACCGGATCAAGCGGATTGATGTCGTTCCCCGGCCAGTCGATGATGGCATCGGGGGTGACATGGAATTCCGCGGCGACGGAATCCAGATGGTCCTTCTCCTTCCACTGATAAAAAGCGCCGTCGACCGGCAGGATGAAGAGGACTTTGCCGGGGATTAAATAGTTGGGGTCGTCTTTCAGCGTCTCCGAGTTTCCCCACAAGATGCTTTGCCAGGTCAGATCGAATTTTGCCGCAATCGCTGAAAGGCTGTCCCCCCGCTCAACGGTGTATTCTGTCACCCAGGAAGAGCCGCGATCCGGAATATCCGTATGCGGATCGACGGCGCGGTGAATCTGGAAGGAATAGGAGGATGCGGAAACGTTGGGAAGCGCACCCGGATCGAGAACCACCGTGGCTATGGGAGCTCCCCCGGCGGAAACCAGAGTCGGGCTGGAAAGGTTATACGGGCTGGCCGTGAATGCTTTCCACGCCCAGAAACCGAGCACCGAGACGGCGGCCAGGGAGACCAGGCTGCCGGCCCAGAATTTCCAATTGCGCCAGGCGGGGGATTCTTCCGCCGCGGACGGGTCGGGTGCCGTTTCCGACATCAGTACTTATCCTTCCCCAGGCTTTCCAGAAATTCCATGTTGTCGTTGGTTTGTTGCAGCCGCTGCAGAATGGATTCGGTTGCGGTGCTGATGTCCAAGCCGGCGCCGCCGGGGGGCGGGGTGACCATCTGCGCGACCATCCGGCGCATAAGCCAGACCCGCGGCGTGATATCCGGCCCGAGCAGCAGCTCTTCACGGCGGGTGGAGGAGCGTTCGATGTCGAAGGCCGGGAAGATCCGCCGCTCCTGTAGCTTGCGCGAAAGTAACAGTTCCATGTTGCCCGTGCCTTTAAACTCCTCGTAGATCACATCGTCCAGCCGCGAGCCGGTATCGACCAGGCAGGTGGCGATGATTGTGAGCGATCCGCCGTCTTCAATGTTGCGCGCGGCGCCGAAGAACCGTTTGGGCGGATACAGCGCCGCCGGGTCGAGGCCGCCGGAGAGAGTCCGTCCCGAAGGGGTGACGACCAGATTATACGCGCGTCCGAGCCGGGTGATTGAATCCAGCAAAATGACCACATGATGGCCGATTTCCACCAGCCGTTTGGCGCGTTCGAGGGCGATCTCGGCCACCCGGACGTGCGAGCTGACCGGTTCGTCGAAGGTCGAGGCGATCACCTCGGCGTCGACCGAGCGGTCCATATCGGTCACTTCCTCAGGCCGTTCGCCGATCAGCGCCACCATCAGGTGTACGTCGGGGTATTTGATCGAGATGGCGTTGGCAATCTGCTTGAGGACGGTGGTCTTGCCGGCTTTGGGCGGGGAGACGATCAGGCCGCGCTGCCCGCGTCCGATCGGCGCGACGAGGTTGAGGAGCCGGGTGGTTAATTCGCGGGGATCGGTCTCCAGGTCGAAGCGCTGATCCGGGAAGATCGGCACCAGGTCCTCGAAGATCGGCCGTTGTTTGGCGGCTTCCGGATCCAACCCGTTGATCGCTTCCACCCGCAGCAAGCCGTAATACTTCTCGGTTTCCTTCGGCGCGCGCACCTGGCCGATCACCATATCCCCGGTGCGCAGGCTGAACCGCCGAATCTGGGATTGCGAGACGTAGATGTCGTTCTGCCCGGGGAGGTAATGATCCGCCCGCAGGAACCCTATCCCCTCGTCGACGATTTCTAAAATCCCGCCCCGCAGTTCCAAACCCTGGCGCTCGGCATTCGCCTGCAGCAGGCGCAGGATCAGGTCTTCTTTTTTCATCCGCGCGCCGCTGGGAATTTCAAATTCCTTGGCCATGCGGCGCAGATCGACAAGGGATGTTTTTTCGAGTTCGGATATGTTCATGAATGGACTCTCATTTCTGGATTGGGAAGAATGGAAAAAAGTGCGGCTGGATGATTAGCAGGCGGAGGGTTTAATCTTCCAATTATTCCGAAAAGGGATGTGGTGTTTCACGGATGACGCCAAAAAAAGGCGGCCTCTCAATGGGAACTGCGGCGTTTGAAAAAACCAGTCGGTAAGAAAGGGTGGTGACCCACGGGGGACTCGAACCCTCAACCAACTGATTAAGAGTCAGCTGCTCTACCGATTGAGCTAGTGGGCCAGATTGCTGTCATTCGACCGGGCCTGCGTATTTCCCCGGCAGGTGAGTGTGCGGTGAAAGTTAGCATCACAATATTACCTGAATCAACCGGAGTGTCAAGACCGGTGCAGGAGGAAAAAAACGGGAATCTCAGATAATCGATAAATCCCTCCGAAATCCGGATTTTGGAAGCGACGCGAATTTGTCCATGGCAAACCAACGCCTGGAATGCACTTTATTATCGATTCCCGGATATGTGCATTTCCCGGGAAGTCATCCGCCGCGCGATTGCCGTATGCGCGTGGTTATCCAACCCTTGCGCGGAGAAAAAAGAAACGCCAGCAGGAAAAAGCCGGTCGCGGAAAGCACGACCGAGGCGCCGGATGCGATGTTGAGGTAGTAGCTGGCATACAAACCGGCGATCCCCGCCAGGAGTCCGAATAGGGCGGAGAGCAGAACCATTTGCGGGAAACGCCGTGTCAAAAGATAGGCGGTTGCGGCGGGGGTAACCAGCATAGCGGTCACGAGCGCCACCCCGGTCACCTGCAGGGAAACCACGATCGTAAGCGCGATGATGATCAGAAAGGCGGTTCGTAAAAGGTCGATAGGAAGGCGTAACGTCGCGGCCAGGATAGGGTCGAACGTGACGACCAGAAGCGGACGATAGGCCAAGAACAGGAGGACCAGGATGCCGGCGCCGAGCACGCCGATCCCAAGCAGATCCTCCGGGCGAACACCGAGAAGGTTGCCGAAGAGGATGTGGCTGAGGTCCGTGGCATAGGAACGGATGGTGCTGATCAATGCAATCCCCAGCGCCAGCGCGGAACTAAAGAGGATCCCGATGGCGGTATCCTCCTGCAGCGCGCCTTTCCGGGAGACGAAGGCAATGCCTGCCGCAACCACAACGGCGGCGATCAGCGCGCCAAGGGTTAAATTCGCTCCCACAAGATATGCCACGGCCACGCCGGGAAGAATGGAATGCGCGATGGCGTCGCCCAGGAATGCCATCGAACGGAGGATGACGAAACAGCCGACGACGGAGCAAAGGACGCTGACAAGGCCCACGGCAAAGAATGCACGCTGCATGAATCCGAATTGCAAAGGAGCGAGCAGGAAATCGATCATCGGCGGCTCACTCCGGGCAGCATTGATCCACCACGAATAAATCCCCGAGATCGAGCGCACTGCTTCCAAACGCCTGCCGGATGATATCCTTGCGCATCACCTGATCTGGTGGACCGGCGGCTATCAATTTATGGTTGAGGAGGATGACGAAATCGAACCGGCGAGCCGCCAAATTCAGATCGTGGGTTGCCACCAGGGTTGTGACGCAAATTGTGCGGAGATGGTCGAGGATCTCAAAGACCTTTTCCTGGGTTGTCTGATCGACGCCGTTGAAAGGTTCATCCATCAACAGGAGGTGAGGTTCTTGGGCCAGTGCACGCGCGATAAACACCCGTTGTTGCT
>Ga0315536_1001887_pt1 | contig 10298 bp, 7 predicted proteins | sample SalMarSW160230MG_FD_203093 | JGI IMG/M metagenome (GOLD analysis project Ga0315536, IMG submission 203093) | Salt marsh sediment microbial communities from the Plum Island Ecosystem LTER, Massachusetts, United States - Salt Marsh Sediment SW1602-30 ... | reverse complement strand
GTACTCAACCAGGTCGCAGAATTTTCCTTATCCCTGCTTCCCATTTCCCTGGCAAGCGGGGCGGCCGCCTGGGCGCTTTTCTTCCGGAAGGGGGATACGCTGGCTTCCGCCCTTCCATGGCTTGCGCTATGGTTCGTCTCCCCGCTTGTCGGATGGATCCTTAACTCCAACTTTCGGCCGAAACCGAAACGCTTCTCGCTTTCCAAGACAGACCGTGAATTCCTCCGCACCGTCGCCCGCAGGACATGGCGCTTTTTTTCGGATTTCATCGGCGAATCCACTTCCGGACTGCCGCCTGATAATTATCAGGTTTCCCACCAAAACCGGATCGCCATGCGGACCAGCCCCACAAACATCGGCCTGGTGATGATCAGCACCCTCACCGCCCGGAATTTCGGATATCTCACGGCCGATCAGGTTATCCAGAAGCTGACCCGTTCGATGGATACCATCGCCAAACTGGAACGGTTCGAAGGGCATCTGCTGAATTGGTACGACATCCAATCCCTCGCTCCGCTGGAACCCCGCTACGTCTCGACCGTGGACAGCGGAAACCTCCTGGCCGCCCTGTATGCGCTCGATCCGGGCCTGGACGAGCTCATCCGCAAGCCGGTCCTCGACCCGAGCCTATTTGCCGGCTTGGCGGATACGATCACGATCCTCGCGCAATCCTGCGCACAGGAAACGCACTCCGGAAAACTCGCGCACGCCCTCCGGCAAATCTCACGGGCGATCGAAAGCCCCCCTATTCGGGCAATCGACGCGCTGAATCTCCTCCGGCTCACGGGCAAAAACGTCGCATCCATCGCGGTTATGATCCGCCAGGTTGCAGGCCCGAATTCGGTTTCCTCCGCCTGGGCGCTTCAATTGGAGGACCAGGTAAAAGCCTGGCTCCTGACCGCCGACCGCTATCTTCAGTGGATGGAAATCCTTGCGGAAAGGCAGGGACTCGAAACCGCCGCTCCCGGACCCGATCCGCTTTCTCTGCTGGCGTCAGCGCTGGAGGACATGCCGAGCCTGCTCGACCTTGCCGAAGGAAATGTGCCGGGCCTATCCGCCTGGCAATCGATTCGTGAAACTCTCCGCGATCCGGATCCTCTGCTGCTGGAATGGCTGGACCGTCTGGGGCAGGCCTTTTCTGTTTCCAAGTGGCTGGCGGGAGAGATGGTCGGGTTGGAAGGAAAACTCGCGGGGGACCTGCGGACCATACGTGAAACAGTTAATATGCGTTTCTTATACGATTCGGACCGCAGGCTGTTTTCGATCGGGTACAACGTTTCCGAGGGCCGGCATGACACCTCCTACTACGACCTTTTAGCCAGCGAAGCGCGGTTGGGGAGTTACCTCGCCATCGCCCGCGGCGAAGTTTCCCCGGAACACTGGTTTTCCCTGGGCCGTCTCTTCCGGGAAGTCAACCGGCAGCAGGTGCTGATCAGCTGGACCGGCACCATGTTCGAATATCTGATGCCGCTGCTCTTCCAGAAGACCTACGGGAATTCACTGCTGGAACGGATGACCCGCAAGGCTGTGGAAATCCAGATCGCCTTCGGAAGAAGACACCACGTACCCTGGGGTTTTTCGGAATCCGCCTTCGGGGATCTGGATATCAATCGGACATACCAGTACAAAGCCTTCGGCGTGCCCGCCCTCGCCTTAAAGCGCCAGCCGGAAGAGGAGATCGTGACGGCCCCGTACGCGTCGATCCTGGCGGTGAACATTGCGCCCAAGGAGACGGTGCAGAATCTCCATCGATTGACCGGCTTGGGAGTCCTCGGCGAATACGGCTTTTACGACGCGATCGATTTCAGCCGACGCGCCCGACCGAAGGACCGGCGGGGGATCAACATCCACACCTTTATGGCGCATCATCAAAGCATGTCGTTCCTCTCCCTGGGGAATTTCCTGCTCGGGAATCCCGTTCAGCGGTGGTTTCATGCCAATCCCCCACTGCGTGCGGCCGAACTGCTGCTCCAGGAAAAAATTCCCCTCTCGCCGCCGCTGTATGTCGTCTCGTCCCGCGACCGCACCGCCATCCTCCCGCGCGTCGCGGAAACCGCGCCGACCGAGGGGCGGTTCGATACGCCGCATTCCGTCCGGCCGAGAACCCAGCTGCTCGGCCATGAAAATTACAGCGTCATGGTGACCAATTCGGGCGGGGGCTACAGCCACTGGAACCGCCGCGATGTCTCCCGCTGGCGGTCGGACCGCACCCAGGATTCGTGGGGAACCTTCTGCTACATCCGCGATACTGAAACGGGAAAACACTGGTCGGCCGCGTATCATCCCGTCGGCGGAAAAGTTCCGGAGGATTATTCCGTTCATTTCGCACTGGACCGGGCCGTCTTCGGACGCAAGGATGAAGGGATCACCACCGGGACCGAAGTCTTCGTCTCGGCGGAAGACGATGTGGAGTTCCGGAGAATTACGCTGATCAACCGGTCGGATTACGTCCGCACTCTGGAACTCACCAGTTACCTCGAACTGGTCCTGGCCCCTCACAGCGCGGATCTGCAGCATCCGGCTTTCCAGAAATTATTCATCCACACCGAAGCGGTCGGCGTACCGCGCGCGCTGCTGGCCCACCGGCGGCCGCGCAGCCCCGACGAACCGCCGATCTACGTCGCCCACCGGTTGACTACCGCGCAGCCGGAGAACGGTCCAATGCAGTTCGAGACCGACCGTCGGCGCTTTATCGGCCGGGGAAGGACTCTGGCCGATCCGATGGGGCTCTCCCAACCGACGGGAAACAGCCTGGGGTATGTCCTGGATCCCATCTTCAGCCTGCGGGAAAAAATAATCCTGGAACCCGGCCAGCGGATCCAGGTCTCCCTGGTGATTGCCGCTGGTGAAACGCGGGAGAAAGTCCTATCCCTGATGGCGGAGTACAGTGACCCGCTCGCCATCGACCGGGCGATGGATTTCACCTGGGCTGCCGCCCAACTCGAGCTGCGATCCCTGCGAATACTGCCCGACGACGCCCGCCATTTTCAGAAGCTGGCCAACCATCTCTTATATGTAAACCCGCTCCTGCGCCCTTCCACGGAGCGGTTGGAAGAAAACCGGAAAGGGCAGGCCGGATTGTGGCCGTACGGTATTTCGGGGGATTTACCGATCGCGATGGTGACGATCGGAGAATCGGGCGATTTGGGTTTGATCCGCCAGCTGCTCCAGGCCCACAGCTACTGGCGGAAACACGGCTTCTGGGCGGATCTGGTCATCCTTAACGAAGAAGCCGGGGGGTACGAACGCCCGCTCAAGGATGAACTCGACCGGTTGATCCATGCCTATGCCATGTATACCGGGATCGATCAACCCGGAGGAATTTTTCTGCGCCACGCCGACCAGATTCCGAAGGAGGATCTGAGCCTGCTTAAAGCAACCGCGGGGGTGGTGCTGGTTGCCGCGCGGGGCGCGCTTCCCCAGCAATTGGGAGTCCATTTGGATATCCCCGAACTGTCGGATCCGATCGCCAAAAAACGTCCCGCGCGCGATCCGTCGGCGCAATTACCTTTCATGGAACTGCCCTACTTCAACAGCCTGGGCGGTTTTACCCGGGACGGCCGGGAATACGCCATCTACCTTGGACCGGATGCCAACACTCCCGCCCCCTGGATCAATGTGATCGCCAACCCGGATTTCGGAACCATCGCAAGCGAATCCGGCGCGGGATCCACCTGGTTCGGAAACAGCCAGCGCAACCGCCTGACCGGCTGGTCAAATGATCCCGTCGTGGATCCCCCCTCCGAAGCGGTGTACATCCGGGATGAAGAAACGGGCATATTTTGGACTCCGACCGCCTCCCCCATCCGCGAGGATACGCCCTACCGTGCCCGGCATGGGTCGGGGTATACGGTGTTCGAACACAACAGCAACGGAATCGAACAGGAACTTACCATGCTGGTTCCCCTGGATTCCGGCGGAGGGACGCCGATCAAACTTCAGCGGCTGCGCTTGAAGAACGATGCGTCCAGGGTCCGCAAGCTCTCGGTGAATTATTATGTCGAATGGACTCTGGGGGAACATCGCGAGACTTCCCAGATGCACATCGCCACCCGCTGGGACGAGGAATCCCACGCCCTGATCGCCCGCAACCGGTATCATCCGGAATTCGGCGACCGGGTGGCGTTTGCGTCCATCCATCCCCGGCCGGATTTTTACAGCGGCGACCGCACCTCGTTTATCGGCCGTAACCGGACTCTGCGCAATCCCTCCGCCATGGATCGTATCCGGCGCTCGCAACGGGCGGGCTCCGGCCTGGACCCATGCGCCGCCTTGCAGATTAACCTTGAGCTGAACCCGGGCGAGGAGAAGGAAGTGATCTGCATGCTGGGGCAGGCCGACTCGCTGGAACAGGCCCGCGAATGGATCCGCCGGTTCCGCGTGGAGGAAAGTTTCGAAGAAGCCCTGCACCAAACTCGGAATGCGTGGGATGAACTGCTGGGCGGAATCGAAATCCACACACCCGAACTCTCTGCGGATCTGATGGTCAACCGCTGGCTGCAGTATCAGAACTTAAGCTGCCGCATCTGGGGACGGTCCGCTTTTTATCAATCCGGCGGCGCCTACGGATTCCGCGACCAACTGCAGGACTGCCTGGCGCACCTGTACACCCATCCCGAACTGGCCCGCGAGCATATTCTGCGCGCGGCGAGCCGGCAGTTTCCGGAAGGGGATGTGCAGCATTGGTGGCATCCGCCCGGAGGCGCCGGCGTGCGGACACGGATTTCCGACGATCTGTTGTGGCTGCCGTTCGCCGCGGCGCAATATGTCCGCGTGACCGGGGATGATGCCGTCCTCCAAACCGAGATTCCATTCCTCGCCGCTCCGGAATTGGAAAAAGACCAGCTGGAGAGTTTCAGCCAGCCGGAGACGACGCTCGAACAAGCCACCCTGTTCGAACACTGCCGCCGGGCCGTCGAACGGCAGCTGACCTTCGGCGCGCACGGCCTGCCCCGGATGGGCACGGGCGACTGGGACGACGGGATGAACCGGGTCGGGGCCGGCGGGGAAGGAGAAAGCGTCTGGCTGGGATGGTTCCTGACGGACGTCCTGGAGGGGATGATCGAGCTCTCCCTGCGGGTATCGCAGCCGGAGCTCGCGCAGAAATACACGCGCATCCGGACCGCTCTCATTAAACAAGTGGAAGAAGCGGCCTGGGACGGCGCGTGGTATCTGCGCGCCTTTTTCGACGATGGTACGCGGTTGGGAACCTCCGAATCCACGGAAGCCAGGATTTTTTCCCTGCCGCAATCGTGGGCTCGGATCTGCGGCGCCGCCGATCCGCAGCGCATGGAAAAAGCATTGGAGTCGGCCTGGAAGAACCTTGTCCGGGAAGAGGACGGTCTGGCGTTGTTGTTCGATGCCCCGTTCCAGGATTTCAAACCGTCTCCCGGGTACATCCAGGCCTATCCGCCGGGCGTCCGGGAAAACGGCGGCCAGTATACGCACGCCGCCGTCTGGCTGGCGATGGCAATGGCCCGGGCAGGAAAGGGGGGCCGCGCGGTGGAAATTTTACGGATGATCAATCCGGTCGAACGCGCGCGGGATCCGGATACCGTCTGGCGATTCGGGCTGGAGCCGTATGCCACCGCCGCAGATATTTATCACGCCGAGGAATATACCGGCCGCGGCGGCTGGTCCTGGTACACGGGCTCCGCGGGATGGATGTACCGGGTATGGGTTGAGGAGATTCTGGGGATGAAAATCCAAGCCGGAAGGATGCGGATCGATCCGGTGATCCCCGGCGGATGGGACGGATTCCAGATCCGCTACCGCTACGGGGAAGCGGTGTATGAAATCCGGGTGGAGAACCCGGAGCATTGCGAGCACGGCGTTGCCGCGGTGGAATTGGACGGCCAGCCGCTACCGGACGGCGAGATCCTCCTCGACCGCAGCCTGGTGATACACAAGATCCTGGTGCGGATGGGGAAAGATAAACCGAATTAACCGCAAAGCCCGCCCTCGGTGGTCGGGCCGGGGGGGCGCAAAGAACGCCAAGAATAATTGTATAAAAAAAAGCCCTCTGGCGAGGGCTTTTTGGTTTATTGCTTAAAATCCTACTTGACTTCCACGCTCGCACCGGCGGCCTCGAGCTTGGCCTTGGCGTCGGCGGCGACTTCCTTGCTGACCCCATCGACCACCTTGGCGCCGGCCGTTTCGGTAAGTTCCTTGGCTTCCTTGAGCCCCAGGCTCGTCAGCTGGCGAACGACGCGGATGACGTCGATTTTCTTCGCCCCGGGGTCCTTGAGGACGACGGCGAACTCGGTCTTTTCCTCTTCCGCTGCGGCGGCGCCGCCCGCGGCGGGCGCCATCGCGACCGCGACGGGAGCCGCAGCGGTAACGCCCCACTTCTCTTCCAGCGCCTTGGCCAGGTCCGCCGCTTCGATCACGGAGAGCTTGCTCAGCTCATCCACAAGTTTCTCTATATCAGCCATTTCAAAACTCCTTTTTTCGGTTTGGGATCGCCCGAAAAGGCTTCCGCGGCAAGCGACGGATCAATCCCTGGACAGGGAGACCCTTCGCTTTACGCAGAGTGACTTTTCTTGCGATCGAATTTTTCCAGTGTTGCCGACCGTTCAAACGGCCGTCAGGCGGCAGCCTGTTTCTGGGAGTACGCTTTGCATACACCCACCATGTTGCGGGCCGGGGCGGAAAGCACGCCCGCAATCTTCCCGGCCGGGGCTTTAAGCACGCCCGCCAGCTGTGCGCGGATAACCGGAAGCGGCGGCAACGCGGCAAGCGTTTTCACCTCTTCGGGACTCAGCAGCTTCGCATCCAGGAATCCGCCTTTAATGCTGACGAATTCGGACGCCTTCGCCGCGTCGACGACCGCTTTCGCGATCCCGACGACATCCGAAATGCCGAAGGCGATCAACGTGCTGCCGGCGATCTTCTCCGGGGGGATGTTCAAGCCCGCTTCTTTCAGGGCGAGCACGGCCAGGGAATTCTTCACCACGTGCACCTCGCCCTGCCCTTCGCGGATCTTATCGCGCAGCGTGTTCATGCCGGGGGCGGCCAACCCGCCGTACTCCGCCAGGACGATGCCCTGGCTTTTCTTCAGTAATGCGACGTACTCGGCCACGCGTTCCTTTTTCTCGTCTTTTGTCAGCGCCAAGAGCCTCACCTCCTTTCCAAAAAAAAGTCTTTGCTTCGCGCACCGAAGAAGCAAAGACTTCCACTTGCCGGTTTCTGGCAGGAAAGGAAATCTTCACCTCGGCAGGGAGCTTATGTCCTTCGAAGAACCTCGGGACGGCCTGCTGTCTTAGGCGAAGCGATTATTCTTGCAACTGAATTATATCATCAAGCCCGAAAGGTTCAGTGACCGTCATGTCCGCGTGTTTCTAGCGGGCATCCGGAGACTTTGCCCTTCGTGATCATGTATTTTCTGGCGAGCCTTCTCTCAAATCAATCCCTGGATTCCCGCTAAGATCACGCGGGAATGACGATCTCAGACCGCTAGACTTCCAGCGATTGCGCCCCGGCCGGGTCTACGTGCACGCCGGGACCCATCGTCGTGGTCATCACGATCTTGCGCAAGTACACGCCCTTGATCGTAGCCGGCCGTGCGCGCTTAATGGCATCCATCAGGGCGGCGAAGTTCTCATACAGCATCTGTTCCGAAAAGGACGCCTTGCCGATGATGACGTGTAAATTGGCGGTTTTATCCAGCCGGAATTCCACCCGTCCGGCTTTGGCGGCCTTGACCGCCTTGCCGATATCCTCGGGCGGGACGACGGTACCGGCCTTGGGGTTGGGCATCAGCCCGCGCGGCCCGAGCACCCGCCCGAGCTTCCCGACCTTGGCCATCATTTCCGGCGTCGCGATCGCCACGTCGAAATCGGCCCAGCCGTCCTGGATCTTCTTGACCATCTCATCGCTGTCGGCGATGTGCTCCGCCCCGGCCTCCTTGGCCGCCTTCGCGGATTCGCCCGCGGTGAAGACCAGCACGCGGATGTTCTTGCCCAGCCCGTGCGGGAGGCCGACGACGTCGCGCACCTGCTGGTCGGCCTGCTTCGGGTCGACGCCCAGGCGCATGTGCACTTCCACGGTGGCGTCGAACTTGGTGATCGATGTGGATTTGGCCAGCTTGACGGCCTCCGCCGGGGAGTAGAGCTTTTCCGGATCCACCAGCTTGGCGGCGGCCTGGTACTTTTTTCCATGTTCCGACATTTTTTCTTCTCCTTGTGGTGCAAACGGGCCGGGGAACGGCCCTCCCACGCTATCCTTCGACGGTTATTCCCATGTTGCGGGCGGTGCCTTCCACCATGCGCATGGCGCCTTCGATCGATGTGGCGCGCATGTCCTTCATCTTCACTTCGGCGATCTCGCGCACTTGCGCCCGGGTGACCTTGCCGACCTTGTTGCGGTTCGGTTCGCCGGAGCCCTTCTCGAGCCCGGCCGCCTTGCGCAGGAGAACCGGGGTGGGCGGAGTCTTCAGGATGAAGGTGAACGATCCGTCGGTGAAGATGCTGATTTCCGCCGGAATGATGTCCCCCGCGCGCGAGGATGTGCGCGCGTTGTATTCCTTGCAGAAGGCCATCAGGTTAATTCCGTGACCCGCGAGGGCCGGACCGATGGGCGGCGCCGGATTCGCCTTTCCGGCTTCGATCTGCAGACGAACGACGACTTTTAGTTTCTTTGCCAAGGGATTCTCCTTGTGGTATTAGCGGGCCGTTGGGCAGCCCTCCCACGAAATAATGGGGGCCGCGTCAGGTTTTTTCCACCTGCAGGAAATCCAGTTCCACAGGCGTTTCGCGGCCGAAAAAGGATACCAGCACCCGGACCTTTCCGCGGTCCATATCGATGCTGTCTACGGTGCCGACGAACTCGTTGAAGGGCCCGTCGACGATGCGCACTTTCTGCCCGGCCTTGTAGGTGGGGCGCACGGTCGGGGTGGTGGTTTCCATCCGGTGAAGGATCTGCGCCACTTCCTCCGAGCGCAGCGCGGTCGGGGTGTTGCCCATGCCCACGAACCCGGTTACACCCGGGGTGTTGCGCACCACGAACCAGGATTCTTCGGTCAGGATCATCTGCACCATGAGGTAACCGGGGTAGACCCGCTTTTCCACGGTGCGGCGTTTGCCGTCCTTGACTTCAATTTCTTCGACGGTGGGGATGATGATATCGAAGATCTGATCCTTCATGCCCATCGTCTCGATCCGCTGCTCCAGATTATGGCGGACCTTGTTTTCCTGTCCGGAATAACAATGCACCACGTACCAGGCGCGGTCGTCCGCCGGTTCGGCGTGCTCGGCGGGCAATTCCGCCGCCGGAGAGTCCGCGCCCTCCGGAGCCGTGATTGGTTCACCGGAGGCCGCCGGGGATTCCGTGCTTTCCGGAGCCGCGATTGCTTCGGCGGGCGCCGACGGGATGGAGGCGTCAGAAACCGGCTGCTCGGAAGATGTGCTTTCCGAACGTTCCGCTTCCGGCTGGAGTTCCTGCTCCACGCGTTCCGGGTCTTCCAACATGACGGCTGTTTTCCCTCTCTCAGACAAGGATCAGTCGGAAGAAATCGGTTAAGAGCGCATCGATGGCGCCCAGGAAGAGGCTGCTGGCGATCAGCACCATCATGACAATCGCCGTCAGGCGCAGCGCTTCATCCCGGGTCGGCCAGCTGACCTTGCGCAGCTCCCCGACGGTTTCACTGATAAACCGCGTGAGAAAATTCTGTTTGCGTGCGGGTTGCGTTTTCGGCACGAGTAACCTCACTGTCTGGGCGGGCTGTTTGCCCGCCCGAAGCAGGCATCTGGCCTGCGCTAAAATTCCGTTCGGGCAGACCTTGTCTCTGCCTTTGAAAGAGCGGATCGTTAATCCGCCCCTGCGTCAGGCAGGCCAGGTAGGAATTGAACCCACAACCCCCGCTTTTGGAGAGCGGTGCTCTGCCAAATTGAGCTACTGGCCTGTGTTGGGGCGCACGGTTGCGCGCCCGGGCGCACAACCGTGCGCCCCTACGAACGCGTTATTTGCCCTCTTTATGCACCGTGTGTTTGCGGCAGCGCGGGCAGAATTTCTTTATCTCAAGCCGGCCCTGGTCGTTGCGCCGGTTTTTCTGGGTCGTGTAATTTCGCTCCTTGCAGTCGGAGCATGCCAGTGTGATCACCGGCCGGACATCCTTTGATTTCGCCATTGCCTGTTCCTTGGCCCCGCGGAAAAATCCGTGAGGGCTCCTTTCAGTCGATGATCTCGGTGATCACGCCGGCGCCCACGGTCAGGCCGCCCTCGCGGATCGCGAACTTCGAACCCTTCTCGAGCGCCACCGGCACGATCAGCTCGACATTCAGGTTCACGTTGTCCCCCGG
>Ga0315536_1001886_pt1 | contig 10300 bp, 8 predicted proteins | sample SalMarSW160230MG_FD_203093 | JGI IMG/M metagenome (GOLD analysis project Ga0315536, IMG submission 203093) | Salt marsh sediment microbial communities from the Plum Island Ecosystem LTER, Massachusetts, United States - Salt Marsh Sediment SW1602-30 ... | reverse complement strand
TTTCAACCTTTCTCATGTTTTCAATTCTAGATGGTATTTTAAGCACTTTTTTCATTTATAAGTTACAAATTCAATTGTCATACCATTATACTTAGTATTGCAGAAGAATGTTTCCTAATAGAACAATATTCAATAATATTTATATGAAGCTTCCCAAATTTACAACGAATCTATTAAATTTTTACATCAATTACTCAACCAATCTTCAGGGTTTTGTTTTTCCAACTCCTTCCATACTTCAAAATGTAGTATAGATTGACCATTGTTTACATCAGCATAAACTTCACCTATATAATCTTTTGTATTAACAATATCACCTGTTTTTATCTTAACGTTAATTAAATTATGATAAACAGTATAATAATTTCCATGCCTTATTATTACAGTTGTATTTGCTCCTTTTATCGTAAAAACTTTAGATACTTCACCATTAAAAACTGCACGAGCACGGGTTTTAGGTACTGTTGTAATATCAATCCCGTTGTTTCTTATTTTTAAATTTTTTATGACTGGGTGTTCATGTTCTCCAAAATGATCTGTAATAATACCCTTTTCTGTTGGCCAAGGTAATCGACCTTTATTTGAAGCAAATTCATTAGAAATAATTCTATCAGCAGGAGTTAGCATTTCATATTTGCTTTTTGAAGCTTCTTTTCGAATTAAATCTTCAATCTCTTTATCAAGCTTTTTGGCTATCTTTTTTTTCTCCTCAATTTGTTTTAATAGATCCTCCTCCTGTTGCTGCAATTTCTGGATAATAATACCTATTTCATCCTGATCACTTTTTAATAATGCCTTTTCTGCCAGACTTTGGTTAACCATATTTATCATTTCATACTTTTTCGTCTTAAGCTCTTCAATATTTATTTCTATAAGTTTCTTTAAACGTGCAATTAATTTTATTTGAGTTAATCGATACTCCTTATACTGTTGTAGGTAACTAAATCTTGCATAAAACTGACTAATATCCTCACTAGCTAATAAATACATAAAATTAAGATTTGTATTACTATTCTTAAACGCATAATAGATCAGTGCTGCATATTCCTTTCTCGATTTTTCTAATTCTCCTTTTAATGATATCAGCTTGCTTGTATTCTCCTGTATTTCTCCTTCAGTTCTTTCAATATTATTATTCAACTCAAATATTAATTTATTCCTATTACTGATTTTTGATTTTAGTAATTTGAACTCTTGTAATGAATTATTTCTCTTATTCTTTGTATCATTCAATAATCTGTTTGTGAATTCTATTTCCTTCTCAATTTCCTCTTTCTTTCGAATAAGCCTATTCTTATCATTATCTTGTACAAAAGCCTCAATTACAAACAAAAGTAAAATACCTACCGCAATACTATTTCTTACTTTATTTTTCACTCACAATCATTTTTAAGATCAACAATTTTCTTTTTAAGTAATTCTGAACTATCCAATTCATAAGCATTTTCATAAGCTTCCAGTGCTTCCTGACAATTATCAAGTTTATCCATTATATCACCATAATGTTCTAAAACCTCTGAATTAGTATAAGCTCCATTCCTAATAGCATATTCAATAAAATTTCTTGCTTGTTTATAATCACCCATTTTGTATAATATCCAACCATATGTATCCAGATATGTTGGATTTTTGGGTTCTTTTTCTATAGTAAATTTGCTTAACTCCTCAGCTCTTTGAAGGTTATAACCTCTTAAAGAAAGATAGTAAGAATAGTTATTTCTAACAATCAAATTCTCAGGCTCAATTGCTAAAATAGCTTCAAAACAACTATCTGATTTTTCAAATTCTTCCTTCCCCCTATAGATCTCTGCAGCTAAATTGTATGCCTGAACTTTAATTTTATTATCTGTACTAGTCATCAATATTTCCTTAGTATCATTTATGGCTTTTTCACCTTCATTTAATCTATAGTAAGCACTTGCCCTAAATAGGTAAACATTTGGTCTATCTTCAAAAAAATTAAGACATTCTGTAGCAATAGATATTACATCTTCATTTTCCTCTAAATAACTATTTATAATCATGCTTTGCTCCCAAAGCATAAAATTAGATTTCTCATATAATAACGCACTATCCAAAAAGGGTTTTGCCTTTTCATATTTCTCCATATTAATATAAATATCAGCCTTTGCAGCATAATAAGGAAATTTCCTATCCTTATTTTCAATTTCATCTAATAAGTTATCTATCCGCATATAATTTTTTTGTAGAAACTCTATATTATTTATATACCCAACAACAATAGAAATTTTATCATTCAATGTAAGATCGGAACAACAAAATGCTTTTTTAAAATAGTAAAATGCACTATCCAGTATATTATCTTTTAAAAAAAATTCTCCGAAAGATAAAATAGCTATGCCATTACTTGAATCCTTTTTTAGTATTTCATGATACACTTCCTGGGCATAATTATTTCTATCTATTTCACTTAAATATTCAGCAAGCATACCATATCCTGTAATATCTTCCGGGAAATATTTTGTAATCAGTTGTAATTCATACACAGCAGAGTCATATTCTCTTTTCGCATGAAACAAATTATGTTTTAAAAGAATAACTTCTTTACTTTCCTGGTTTTCCTCTTCCATTAAACATAAAACCCTCATCGCCTCATCATTACTTCCCTCTTTACTATATAACATAGCCAGATTATACCTTATCTCATCATCTTCATTTATGTCTAAAATTCTTTCATACAATACAATTGCCTTGTCAACTATATCTAAATACTGATATATATCGGCTAATCTGAGAAGATACCATGTATTTGATGAATCCAGTGAAACAGCCATTTCGGCATAACTTTTAGCCTTTTCAATTTCTTTTTCTCGAAGATAAACCGAACTTAACTGGTAGTATGGTGCAGCTCTTTCAGGAAATATATTTATGCACGTATTATAAAGTGTTATCGCATTTTTATTATTCCCAAATAAGGCATGCTTGGTTGCATCAGTGAATAATTTATAATATTGTGTTTCTAAAAGACTACTAGCCTTATCTTGATCCCTGGATGTTCGTTCTTTCGTAATAAAGCAACTAGCCGGAACCAATACCAGCAGTGTTATATATATAATTCTATATGCCTTCATATTCACAATAATCTCCAATATTTAATGTTCCACTGGCTTTATTAATTTTGCTAAAATTCCCGACCAAAGAATTCTTTATCATACTTGAATCAACAACCGTATTCATTCCAATAATCGATCGTTCAAGATTTGAATTCTTTATAACAGAATTATCCTCAATACAAACAAATGGTCCTATTACAGAACTTTCTATTTCAACATTCGATCCGATGTATACAGGTTTAATAATTCTACTTCCTTCTTCTTCGGCCTTAGAAACGAATTTCTCCCTAGTAAGAACGCTCTCTGTACTTTTTAAAAACTCAGATTTATTTCCGCAATCCAACCATTTCTCAATAACTTTACATTTAATTCGTATTCCTTCATTTTTCATAGCCTGTAATGCATCGGTTAATTGAAATTCGCCTTTAACTGATTTATTCTGTTCAATTAAATCTTCAATTTTTTTCTTTAGTATTTCTGCCTTTTTAAAATAATATATCCCAATAATGGCTTTATCAGATACATATTTTTTAGGTTTCTCAGCAAAATCAGTAATGTAATCATCTTTATCTGTTAATACGACACCGTAATTTTCCGGATTTTTAACCGGAAGAGTCCATATAATTGCTTTGTCTGAAGTATTAATATTCATACTTCCTACAAACATAGTGTCAGCAAAGGCTATAATTACTTCATCTTCCAACGCACTCTGAGCGCAGTAAACTGCATGAGCTGTTCCTAATGCCTCTTTCTGATAGTGAATAAAACCTTTTGCACCAATCCTTTTAGATATATCTATCAGTTTCTTCTCAACATTACTTCCAAAATTACCAATAACGTAATGTACCTCCTCAATTTTCTCACCTGTAAATTTTTTCAAATCACTGACAATTCTTTCCACTAATGCTTTGCCTGCTATTTTTAATAAGGGTTTTGGAGTAATAAGGGTATGTGGTCTCATTCTTGTACCCATTCCCGCCATTGGTATAACTATTTTCATCTTTATTTATTTCTTTCCAGTATGTCCAAATCCTCCCTCTCCTCTATCAGAATCTTCTAATAAGCTAACTTTTTTCCAGTGAATATGTTCGTGTTTCGAAATTATCATCTGGCAAATTCTTTCTCCATCCTTTACAATAAAATCTTCATTTGACAAGTTAACCAGAATAATTTTTATCTCACCCCTGTAATCAGCATCTATGGTTCCAGGTGTGTTTAAAACTGATACTCCTTTTTTTATAGCCAATCCGGATCGTGGACGTATTTGAGCCTCATATCCAACAGGTAATTCAATAAAAAGTCCAGTTGGAACCAGAACCCTTTCCATGGGATGCATGACTAAATCTGCCTCTATATTTGCCCTAAGATCCATTCCAGCGGAATATTCTGTTGAATATTCAGGTAACTCATGATGTGACTTGTTTACTATTTTTACTTCCATTAAAAATTAACTTTCTTATATTAAAACCTTCACTGCTCAATATTATAATTGAATATGTAACTATCAATATAAATGAAAGACTATTCTTTAACCATACAGTAAAATTACATATTAAAAAAAACCGTAAAGCAAATATTATTAATGCAATTCCTATATATTTTGATATCCTAATAATTTTATAATCAATTCTATAATATTTTCTGCCAAGAAAGTAGGAAACTACCATCATAGTAGAATAAGCTACTAAATGACCATATGCTGAGGCTAAATAAGAAAATTTTCTAACAAATAATACATTTGCTAACACTGTAATTGAAGCTCCAATAACTGTTAATAGTATAGCATAAAAAGTATGTTTAGTCAGTTTATACCAAATCGACAGATTAAAAAATATACCATAAAAAACATAAGCCACAAGCACTATTGGTACAACAATAAGTCCTTCGTGATATCGGGGTGAAATAAAATATTTTATATAATCGAGATAGAATAACATAAACATTACAATTATTATTACTACTCCGATAAAAAGTCGCATTATTCTGCTAAACACTTCCTTATCGTCTTTCTGCTTATAATAATTAAAGTAAAAGGGTTCAACAGCATACCGGAACATTTGAATGAAAATAAACATGAGTACAGCAATTCTATAATTGGCTCCATATATTCCCAATGCATACATTGCTTCATCCTTATTCAGAATTAAATGTTTCAGTAAAACCCTATCTAGCGTTTCATTTATGGTACCGGCAAGTCCAGCTATTAATAAAGGAAAAGAATATATTAAAACCTGTTTAAGTATGTTCCAGTCAAAGTGAATTTTATCTTCGAAAATTTCAGGAATCAGCAATAACAATATGCTTCCGCTTGCAATTAAATTAGCAACCAATACAAAGCTTATATCCTTATCAAAATTGATTCCCAATTTATCGAGCCAATCTAATTGAATATTTGGCAATATCTCATAAAACAATATAACAAATACTATGGTAATTACAACATTGGATATCTTTAATAATGAGAATTTTAACGCTTTCTCTTCTTTCCTTATTTTAGCAAAAGGTATTGTGCTAAACGCATCAATGGCTACTATTATAGTTATCAACACAATATATTCTACATTTCCACTATATTCCATTAAGGTAGCAATACGCTGCCTGAACAGGATAACTCCAATAATAAATATAAATGATGTAGTTGCAAGAGAAGTTAATAGCGATGAAAACACAAGGTTTTTCTTGTCTTCGATTGCAAATCTGAAAAATCCAGTTTCAGTTCCATAGGTTAAAATCACCATCAGAAAAGTAACGTAGGCATACAATTCTGTTATAACTCCAAATTCCTGTACACTAAAGAGTCTAGTATAATATACGGTTAGAATAGAATAGTTAAGTACTTTAGGTACAATTGTGCCTAAACCATATATTATTGTTTGACCGGCAAGCTTTTTATAAAGTCTCAAGCATTTAAATATTAATCATTTTTTAACTTTGTATCACCAAATATATATTCTTATGAAACATTTCTACATTTCTGTTATTCTTCTAAGCCTTTTCATTCCCGTATCCTCTCAAACATTATTTCCTAAAGTAGTTTTTGAAACAAGTTTAGGTAATATGGTTTTTACTTTATATGATGAAACACCTTTTCATTGCGAGAACTTCACAAAATTAGTCAATGAAGGTTACTATAATAATCAACTTTTTCACCGAGTTATTAAAAATTTTATGATCCAGGCCGGAGATCCCGATTCAAAAAATGCACAACCAGCACAAGCTCTTGGAAGAGGTGGCCCAAACTACACTATACCTGCAGAGTTCGTTCCTTCTTATTATCATAAGCGTGGTGCGCTTGCTGCTGCCCGTCAACCTGACCAGGTTAATCCTAAAAAAGAATCGAGCGGATCACAATTCTATATAGTTCAGGGCAGAGTTTTTTCTGAAGCCGAATTAAACACCATGGCTCAACAGGGGATGCATATCCCTTTTACAAAAGAACAAATTGAAGTATATACTACTATTGGAGGCAGCCCTCATCTGGACTATGAATATTCAGTTTTTGGAGAATTGACCGAAGGATTTGACGTACTTGACAATATTGCTATTACATCGGTTGATAGGAACAACAGACCAATAAATGATGTAAAGATTATTAAGGCTTATCTCTTAAAATAGGTAGTATGATCGAAAAGATTAAAGATTTAAGACAAGAAATAGAGACTATTCAAATTAATACGCAGGAAAATCTTGAAGCATTTCGTTTGAAATACCTAAGTAAGAAAGGAATTATTTCACAATTATTCTCGGATTTTAAAAATATTCCTTCCGAACAAAAAAAAGAGGTCGGTCAACTTATTAATGAAATTAAAATAACAGCCACTTCAGTCTTTGAGAATTCCCAAAAATTATTAAATACGAGAAAGACTCAAGATCAGGGAGTTGATTATACGCTTACACCCTATCCGATAAAATTAGGTTCACGTCACCCTGTTTCTAAAATCCGTAAGGAGATAATTGATATATTTTCCAGGATAGGTTTTGCAGTATCTGAGGGTCCGGAAATTGAAGATGACTGGCACGTCTTTTCTGGATTAAATTTTCCTGAAGAACACCCTGCCCGTGATATGCAGGACACTTTTTTTATTTTTAAAAATCCTGACCATTTATTGCGCACACACACCTCTTCAGTTCAGATACGAGTTATGGAAAATACCAAACCTCCTATCAGACAACTTTTCCCTGGCAGAGTATTTAGAAACGAATCCATTTCGGCACGATCACATTGTATCTTTCATCAAATTGAAGGATTGTATATCGATACCGATGTATCTTTTGCTGATCTAAAACAAACACTGCTGTATTTTTCACAGGAATTATTTGGTTCTGAAACCCAGATCCGTCTGCGACCTTCCTTTTTCCCTTTTACCGAACCTTCTGCCGAACTTGATATTTCCTGTTCAATTTGTGGCGGACCAGGATGTAATGTCTGCAAGCATACTGGTTTTGTAGAAATTATGGGATGCGGTATGGTCGATCCCAATGTACTGGAATCTTCAGGAATTGATTCTAATAAGTATACGGGATTTGCTTTTGGAATGGGTATTGAACGTATTGCGATGCTCAAATATCAGATAAACGATATTCGTTATCTTTTTGAAAACGATATACGATTTTTATCACAGTTTACTTAGTCAAATAAGCGTTGATTTTTTCCGAAATGATTTTTATTCAAATGTTTGTAAGCTAATTCGGTAGCTTCACGTCCCCTTGGAGTTCTTTTCATAAATCCTTCTTTTATAAGGAAAGGTTCGTATACATCCTCAATTGTTCCAGGATCCTCACTTATAGCAGTACCAATTGTATTTAAACCTACAGGTCCCCCACCGAATTTGTCAATTATAACCGTAAGAATCTTATTATCCATTTCGTCTAATCCCCTCTCGTCAATGTTCATTTCATTCAAAGCATATTTTGCAATCTCATTATTTATGGTACCATCTCCTTTTATCTGAGCAAAATCACGCACCCTTCTCAACAAGGCATTGACAATACGGGGAGTACCTCTCGAACGACGACTTATTTCATAACCAGCATCTTTTTTTAAAGGAATATTTAATATTCTTGCCGATCGTTTTGCTATTGAACTTAATACTTCAGCATCGTAATAATCCAAATGAAATTTTATTCCAAATCTCGATCTTAAAGGACTTGTGAGTAATCCGGCCCGAGTTGTGGCGCCAATTAAAGTAAATTTATTTAAAGTAAGCTGAATGCTTCTTGAATTAGGACCTTTATCAATAAGTATATCAATTTTATAATCTTCCATGGCAGAATATAAAAATTCTTCAACCACAGGACTCAGCCGATGAATTTCATCAATAAACAGAATATCCTTTTCTTCCAATCCTGTAAGCAAACCAGCCAGATCTCCTGGCTTTTCAATAACAGGACCTGATGATACTTTTATATCCGATCCCATTTCATTTCTTATAATGTTGGCCAGCGAAGTTTTACCTAATCCAGGAGGTCCTGATAATAAAACGTGATCAAGGGGTTCATTTCTTTGTTTAGCCGCTTCTACAAATACTTTTAAATTTTTAACAATTCTGTCTTGTCCTTTAAACTCAAGAAATGTCCCGGGTCGAATAGCAATATCGTACTCCTTTTCCTCATCGTATAAACCTGTTTTTCTAATATCAAAAGAATCACTCATTGCTATCTGATAATTTTAGTATCATCATCCGGTAAATCTATCCTTACTCCATTAATCCTGTATTCTTTTCCCCCCTGGTAAGTTATCGTGACAACCAAATTCCCCTCTTCATCAAAACGTTTCCAATGCTTATCAGGAATTCCGCTGGAATAATATTGTTCTTCTTTAATATTTCCGTCAGGGTAGTAGTATTTATGTTTTCCATCCGGATTACCCTGTATGTATACTCCTTCAAAAAGTAAGGTTCCGTCGTCATAGTAATATTTCCATTTACCATCGCGTAAACCAGTTATAAACTGACCCTCAGCTTTCAGGTCGTTTATTTCCAAGAGCCATGCTCCTTCTTTTTCACCCTCCAGGTAATCTCCCTGTGTAATTATTTTTCCCTCTTCGTTGTATTCAGTATAATAGCCATCCTTCTTACCATTGTAGTAGCTCTCTTCAACAAATATATTACCATTAGTATAGTAACGAATCCATTGTCCGTTTTCCTGGTCGTTTTTAAAATATCCTACTTGTTCAATTTTTCCATCAGGAAAATAAAAAGTCCACTTGCCCTCCCTTTTATTATTCATATAATTACCTTCAGCTTTTAAATTTCCTGCCCGGTATAAATCTTTCCAGCCTCCTTCACGCTTTCCTTCCTTATCAATTATTCCTGTTGCAAGAAGCAGACCCTGATCATCGTAGATTTTTGATCCCATTATATTTCCATTAGTATCGAATGTTTTATGAATACCAACAGGGATATCATCTATATAGGGTCCACTTTCAACTATATTTCCCTGATCATCATGTTTTTCTTTAACTCTAATTTCTTTGTTCTCTTCATTGACTTTTTCAACCAGAATTCCGTTATCATAAAGTAATGTCAGAATCAGTATTCCACTCTGATTGTACTCTTTGTAGTAACCATGTAATAAGCCATTTTTATAGCTGGCTTCTTTTCTTATTTTTATTCCTTCATAAAATTCCAGCCATATTCCCTCTTTCTCGTTATTATCGTTGTACCTGTTAATTTTTTGACGTTCAACAATGAAACCTTTACTATATTGTTTAATCGTAATTATTCTTCCATCCTCAGCATATTCGATGCTAACTCCGTTTTTCTTATCATTTTCATAGGTAACAGTTTCACTAAGTTTTCCATCATCATAATAATAGTAACCTATTCCTTCTTTTATATTATTAACATATAATTCCTTGCTTTTTATTTTCCCAATAAATTCAGGTCTGGACCTGTCAGTAACATATTCATAATAATATCCGTTTCTTTTACCCAACAGATAGTTAATTTTTATGGTAGTATCTCCTGTGCTATTGTAGAATATCCAGATGCTATCCAATAATGAGTTTTTCCTGTTTCCTTCAGATTTGATGATACCGGTTGTATAATAAGTTTTCCAATATCCTTCAGGCTTCCCATCCTTCATATATCCTTCACTCAATACCTTGCCGTTTGGATAATACATTACATTATAACCATCAGGATCAATTGATGTATTATTCTGAGAAAACAAAGTGGCATTAAAAGCAATAAACATGTATAAAAACAGTATATACCTTTTCATAT
>Ga0315536_1001885_pt1 | contig 10312 bp, 8 predicted proteins | sample SalMarSW160230MG_FD_203093 | JGI IMG/M metagenome (GOLD analysis project Ga0315536, IMG submission 203093) | Salt marsh sediment microbial communities from the Plum Island Ecosystem LTER, Massachusetts, United States - Salt Marsh Sediment SW1602-30 ... | reverse complement strand
GGCCAGCGTCTTTTTCGAGAACCTGCGCCTCTGGCCCTTCGAGCACAACGAGAACTACCTCGACGACGCCTACGCCGTCTGCTGGACGCCTGACGGGCCGGTCACCGGGCCGCAGGTTCAGTTCCCACCCGCCGCCGATCCGCCGCAGGTGTCGGTCGGGACCTTCACCACTCAAGCCCACGACTCCGGGCAGAGTGGCGGTGACGTGGTGCGGGTCGGGGATGAGTTCTGGATGTACTACACTATCAGGGACGGGACTTATCGCATCGGGCTGGCGACCAGCGACGACGGGCTGTCCTGGACGCCGGTGGGTGAGGATGGGACCGTCTTCGAGTCGGCACCGGGCGGGCGCTGGGATTCGGGGGGCGTGTACTCACCCAGCGTCCTCTACGACGCCGCGAGCGGGCGGTTCGAGATGTGGTACGGCGCGACGACCATCGGCGGGACGAACTACGACATCGGATTTGGTTACGCCACCAGCCCGGACGGCATCCACTGGACGCGCGTCCTGGCCGACCCGGTGATCACGCATGGGGCGCTGGGCATGTGGAACGAGGAGCGCATCGGCCCGCAGGACGTGGTGAAGGTGGACGGCGTATACTACATCTACTATAGCGCCACCACGCTGCTCCCCGATTTCGAGCGCCAGATCGGCTGTGCAGCCAGCCTGGACGGCATCCGCTGGCAGGACTGCCCCGACAACCCCGTCTACTCCCCCGACAAAGACCAGGCCTCGTTCGAAGGCGTCGAATCGGAATGGCCGAACGTGATCTACAGCGATGGCCTGTGGCTGATGGCCTACACCGGCTATCTGGGCGGGCAGGGGCCGTTGTTCCGGATCGGGCTGGCCGCCTCGGCAGATGGACAGCACTGGCAGCGCCTCAGTAGAGATCCAGTCATTCCGACCCTTATCGGGGACGATACACATTCCACCGCCAATCCGGTGCTCTACCTGGATCGGGAAGCCGGGAAGCTCTGGATGTGGTACGGGGATAACGAAGCCGGGTGGGTGACCAGCACGGCAGAGATTACTCTGCCTTAGCGGTCGTCTGAGGGGGAATCGTCCACCGGCTTGTTAAAGCCGACCGGTTGATGAGGCCGCGTCGTGTCGCCCGGCCCCACCGGGGGCGCGCCGCCCATTGCGGCTTGCTGATCGGCGCGCAGCCGGGCGCGCAGCTCGGCCAGCTCGATCTCGTCCTTGGGCAGGTCGGGGTGGTTGCTCTTACTCTCGATCTCGACCGCCCGCGCCAGCAGCCGCTCGGCTTCGGCCAGGTAGCCCAGGTGGGCGTACAGCCTGGAGAGGTTGTAGCTGGTGATCGCCTCCCCCGCCTCGTCGGCGGCTTCGCCGCGCAGCCGCAGCGCCCACTCGTAATAGGCGATTGCCCGGTCGATGTCGCCCATGTCCTCGTAGACCAGCGCCATCGCGTGCCGGGTGGCCGCCTCACCCGCCGGGTCTTTCTCCTGGAGCCGGATCGCGAGCGCCTGCTCGTGCGATCCGAGCGCGGTCTTCAGGTTGCCCACCCGCCGCTGCGTCATCCCGATCACGTCCAGCGTGGCCGCTTCGGCGAGCCGGTCTCCCTCGTCCCACAGGATGGCGAGCGCCTGCTCGTAATAACCGATCGCCGCCTCAAAGTCGTCCTGCTGGTCGCGCAGCAGCCCCAGGCAGTTGAGCGCCGTCGCCTCCTGGCTCCGCATCCCCAGCACCCGGTATAAGGCCGCCGCCTGCTCGAAGGCCCCCTCCGCGCTCGACACGTCCTGCTCCTGCCAGAACGCCCCGGCCAGGCCAGCGAGCGTCTCCGCCTCCGACCGGGAATCTCCCTCGCTCCGGTACCCTTCCAGAGCCTGCTGGTAGAAGCCGATCGCCTGCCCCGCCCGGCCCAGCGTCGAATACGTCGCGCCCAGCCGCGCCAGCGTATCGGCTGGCCCGGTGGCTTCCAGGTCGTCGAGCGGGTCGCGCCGCTGCATCTGGTCGGCGGGGGTGTGGTCCTCTTTAACCATCGCCCGCCTCTTCTTCTTCCGGTTCCGGTGTCGGTGGCGGCTCGCACGTTCCCGGCTCGTCAGACGAGGGGTAGTGGATCAGCAGCCAGCCGCGCACCACCTGGCTGGAGATCCGGGGCGAATTGACCGTGCGCAGGTTGACCGCGATCATGTGCAGCCCTGGGTCGATCCCGCTTGGGTCGACGAGCACCTCGACCGGCGTGCCGCTCTTGGCGGTCGCCGTGCTCGTCCACACCACTGGGCGTCCGGGGCCGTTCACCGGGTCGACCTCCACCTCCATCTCGCCCGGATAACCCGTGTTGAGCACGGTGAAGCTCCCCAGGCTGAGCGGTCCCAGGCAGCCCGCCTCAACCGACTTGGTTAGCCCAACCACCAATGCGCCGACCTTGGGCGTGTAAAACTCAGGCGGGCGCTTCTCCAGGTTCTGCACGGCGTAAAACACCGGCAGCGGCGCGCCCTTTCCGTCCAACACCGAGAACCAGCGCAGGTGGCTGCAAATCGGTTCGTACGCCTGCTGGTAGGTGTTCCAGTTCAGGTTCCACAAAAACATCGGCCCCACCCAGGGCCAGTTGGTCTCCGCGTACTCGAAGGCGCGTGCGGTGTAGTTGGCCTGCACGTCCTGCGAGGTCGACATCCACACGAAGTCGTTGAACCCCACGTCCGTCCGGCAGTTGACCCCCTCCTCCGCCGGGTCGCGCACCCAGCCGAACTCGGTGATCCAGATTTGCCGGTCGCGGATGCCGTTGTCCAGCAGCAGTTGGTACATCCGCTCGGTGCGCCGGAAGACCAGTTCGTGCTGGAGCGGGTCGGCCTCCGGGGGCTGGTTGAACCCGTAGGGGTGGTACCCCCAGGCGTCGAAATAGCGCCCCGCCCCATAGTTGAGCATCTGCTGGGCGAACTCCAGGTCGTCGACCGCGCTGCGGTCGGGCAGCGTGCTGGTAGGGGCCAGCCCTCCCGCCACGACCACGATGTCCGGCGCGACCTCCTTGAAAATCCGGTAGGCGCGCCGCAGGGTGTCGGTGAACAGCCGGGGGTCGGGGGTATGCCCGCCCCACTCCAGCGCCAGGTTCGCCTCGTTCCCGATCTCGACCGCCTCCACCCCGCGCGCCCGCAATTCACCTGCCAGGGCGTAGAGGCCCTGCTCCCAGGCGCGGATGTCGTCCGGGTAGCCGCGCACGTCCACCCGGTACAGGACGTGCTGTCTGGGGTAGTCGGCGATCTGGGCGGTGTCGTACAGCTTCACCCAGTCCAGCCCCATCTGGTTGAGCAGGTCGGGGCGCGAATCGAGGTGCGGCCCGACGCTGATCCCGTAGCCGATGTGGCGGGGCCGGACGTTTTCTATCTCTGGGTCGGTCTCGTCCTGCGCGCTCGCCGCCTGCCCAGGCATCAACGCCAGGCAGGTGATCGCCAGGAGGGCGATCTTAACGGCGGTGGTTCTCGATTTGCTGGTGAGCTTGACCCGGTTTCGAAGGTGCATGGGCGGTTGGGGAATCTGGGTTCTCTTTCAATGCGCGATTGTCGTCATTGGGGCGGCGGGACGATGTGCCCCATCAGGCTCACGTCGTATCCGGGCAGCCCCATCACCGCCTCCTGGAACCGGCTGTCGTTCAGCAGGTTCAACAGCGGGGCGAGCAGTTCATCCTCATAATAAACAGCCGGGATCACAAGGTCGAAGCGTTCCCAGCCGACCGGGATAAAGTCCAGTTCCAGGGCATGGGCCGCAGCCCGCACCCCCATCCCACACCCGGCAGTCCCGCTGGCAATCGCCGCCGCCACCGCCAGGTGCGTGATCTCCTCCCGATCATAGCCCGTGACCTGTTGGGGCGCAATGCCGTGCTGCTCAAGCTGGTAATCGAGCAGCAGCCGCGTCCCCGCCCCGCGCTGCCGGTTGACGTAGGTCACGTCCTCGCGGGCCAGGCTGGCGATCCCCTTGATCTCCTGCGGGTTGCCGCGCGGCACCATCAATCCCTGTTCCCGCCTGACCAGCGTGACCAGCCGCACGGCTTCCTCGCCCAGGTATTGCTTCACATACCGCCAGTTATACTCGCCCGTCTCCGGGTCCAGCAGGTGCGACCCGCCCAGGTGTGACTCACCCCGCCGCAGCGCGACCAGCCCGCCCAAACTCCCCACGTTGGCCGAGACCAGCCGCGTGCCGGGCGCGCGCTCGGCCACGAACTGGGCCAGCACGTCCAGCACCACGTCGTGCGACCCCACGGCCAGGATCGTCCGCTCGATCTCGCGCGGGCGGTGGTAGAGGTGGACGGTCACCGGGTCGCCCGCCTGTAAGCCCTCCGAGAATCGCGGGATTTGCACCAGCCCATCCGCGCGCACCAGCGACGAGATCACCCCCGCCCCGCGTGAGAGCGGCGTGGCGATCGTGCGCTCGCCCACCCGCCCCACGCTCACCCGCAGGAAGTCGTCGTCTCCGGGCGGCGAGGTCACCTTGCGGATGATCGTCGCCTCAAGCGTCGGGCCGGTCTGCCGCAAAGATAATTTCCCTAACCACTTGCTCAGCAGCGGCTCGACGAACAGCTCCCCCGTCAGCGTCGCCGAGACCGGGTAGCCGGGCACGCCGATCGCCGGGACGCGCCGTTCACCGGCCTCGATCAGCCCGAAGATCACCGGGTGGCCGGGCCGCACCGCGATCCCGTGCACCTGCACCTCGCCCAGCTCGGCCACGACGTGCACGGTGTAATCCTCGCTGCCCGCGCTCGACCCGGCGTTGATCAGGATCAGGTCGTGCGCCGCTGCCGCCTCGCGGACGGCCTCAAGCAGCGCCTCGTAATCGTCCGGCACGATCGGGAAGCGCGTCGCCTCCCCACCCCAGCTTTCCACTTGCGCCGCCAGGATCAGGCTGTTCGTATCCACGATCCGGCCTGGGGCCGGTCTGCCCGGCGGCGCGTCCTCCAGGCTGATCAGCTCCGACCCGGTCGGCAGGATCGCCACGCGGGGCCGCCGCCGCACGGATAGCTCCCGGTGGCCGCTGCTCCCGATCGCGCCCAGGTCGACCGGGCGCAGGGTGTGGTTGGCGGGCAGCACCAGCTCCGTTGCGACCATGTCCTCGCCCATCGGGCGGACGTGCTGCCAGGGCGCGACCGGCGCGCTGATCGTCAGCTCGTTCGCCCCTGCGCCGGGCTGGACGTGCTCGACCATGATCACCGCGTTCGCCCAATCGGGCAGCACGTGGCCGGTGTTGCAGGCGACCAGGGGCCGTTCGACCTGATCGGGGGTCGTGCCAGCCGCGATCACCGTGAAGGTCAGCGGCGAGGCTTCGCTCGCCCCTTTCGTGTTCTCCGCGCGCACGGCGTAGCCGTCCATCGCGCTCGCGTGGTAATGCGGCACCGACACCCGCGCCCAGACCGGCGCGGCGGTTACCCGGCCCAGCGCCTTGTTTAGCGGGATCGTCTCCCCCGGCAGTTGAGTCCACAGACCGGCCTCCTCCAGGGCCTTGACGAACCGCCCCCACGCCTGATCCATCGGCTGGTCTTCCAGGTAGCGCTGTCGTTTGATCACGGCTGGGAATCCTCAGAGTTCAGGTGGTGTATAGATCGTCGTGGTTGGCCGGGTCGGCAGCTTCGCCCCGCTCGACCGCCTCCAACGCCCAGGCGGCCAGTTGCTGCACCCCCGCCTCGCCCTCGGATGCCGCCAGCCGCAGTCCTTCGGCGGCCTGCACGCCGCCGATCAAGACCAGCGCCGCCGCCGCCTTGAGCCGCACGGCTTCCTCGCCGTCGGCCAGCGCATCCAGCAGATCGGGCACCGCCGCCGGGTCGCCCAGCCAGCCCAGCCCCTCGACCGCCTGCGCCCGCACCGCCGTCTCCGGCTCGTCCAGCGCCTCGACCAGCGCCGCCAAGACCGCCGCGCGCGGTTCCTCGTCGGCGGCCTGCGCGCCGATCATCCCCAGCAGCCGGACGATCTCCCGGCGGGTGGGCGGGTCGGCTCCCGGCAGCGCGTCGATCAGCGGGGCCAGCCCCGCCTCGCCGATCGCGTAGAGCGCCGTCGAGGCCGCCTTCCGCACGTTGTCCCTGGGGTCACCCAGCGCCTCTACCAGTTCGGCTGTTGCCCGCCCGCCGATCTGCCCTAACGCCTGGGCCGCACGCCACCGTTCGTGAGTCTCCTCACCGCTCAGCGCCCCGACCAGGTACGGCAGCGCGGCCTCACCCCCCAGGCGAGGCTCCGCCCCGCTGCGAGTGGGCTTGGTAGCGCCCCCCAGCGACGGCAGGTTAGCGCGCTCTTTTGAATGCTTCGTCCTTGCCAAAGGATCACCTGAATGTCTATCCGTAAATCGTCGAGGCTGCGCCCCCTCACGCCGATCCGAAATGAGCGCCGATGGAACATCGGGGCGAATTTACGGAGTGGAGTAGTTCTAAACGTTGTTCCGCCAGGCGTCGAGCACGGCCAGGGCGTGCGGCGTCCCGATCCGCTCCAGCGAGCGCGCGGCCAGCTCCCGCACCTTCTGGTCGTCGTCCCCCAGCGCGGCGTGCAGGCCGGGCACCGCCTCGCCGTCGCCGATGTTGCCCAGTACCACCACCGCCATCCGCCGCACGCCGACCCGCTCGGTCTCAAGCGTTTCCAGCAGCCCCCGCACGGCAGCCGAGCCGCCGATCCGCCCCAGCGATTGGGCCGCCAGGCTGGAGGCCATGAAATACTCCTGCGGGTCGTCCGAGCGCATCACCTCCAGCAGCGTGTCGACCGCGTGAGGATGCCCGATCTCCCCGAAGACCCGGATCGTGCTCAGCCGGGCTGCCCCGCTGATCCGCTCGAACTGCTCGACCAACTCCGGGACGATTTCCTCCCCCGCGTCCACCAGGGTTTGGAATGCCGCCCGTCGGATCAGCTCGTCGTAGCTGTTCAGGTCGATCAGTATCTCTACCACGTCAAATTCAACCATATCCATATACCCCACACATCCCATCAACCAGCGTTCCTGTTAAGAGTACGGTTTTCTCAATCGAGAAGCAAACTTTTCCCCCAAAAGCCCCGATCAGGGGAACAGCAGCACTTCCACCAGGGTATCCGCCTCCAGCCCGGTCTTGTCGAGCGGCACCTTGAGCAGCCCGTCCGCCCGCACCAGCGTGAAGATCAGGTTGCTCTTGAAGAAGATCGGCTCCGCCCACAGGTCGCCGTCCCGCTCGGTCAGTTTGGTCGGCACGTAGTCCTCCCGCCCGGCCACGCTGGCGACGTTGGTTGCCAGCCGCGCCTGCAGCGTGAAGCGGCGGGGCGGCGTCGTCCCGCCCAGCCGGTACACCACCGGCAGCCCGACCAGCATGAACTGCACGAACGCGCTGACCGGGTTGCCGGGCAGCCCCATCAGGGGCCGCTCCCCGCTCATCGCCAGGATCGTCGGCTTGCCGGGTTTGGTCGCGATGCCGTGCACCAGCACGCCCGGCCCGCCCAGCTCGTCGAACACCCTGGCCGTCATGTCCCGTACCGACACCGAGCTTCCCGCGGAGAGCACTAGCATGTCGGCTCCCTCGTCCAGCGCCCGCCGCGCCCGGCCCAGGAGCCGCTCGTAATCGTCCGGCAAAATGCCCCCGCGCAGCGCGATCCCGCCCGCCTGCTCGACCAGCGCGCCGACCGTGTAACTGTTGATGTCCCGCACCTGGCCGGGGCGTGTCGACTGGTCGGGGGGGATCACCTCGTCGCCTGTCGCAAAGATCGCCACCCTCGGCTGGCGGGCCACCCGCAGCCGCGTGATCCCCACCGCCAGCAGCCCGCCCACGTCCTGGGCGCGCAGCCGGTGCCCGGCGGGCAGGATCAGGTCGCCCGGCGCGATGTCCTCGCCGACCTGGATCACGTTCTCGCCAGGCGCGACCCGCCCCAAGATCTCGACCTCGTCCTCCCTGGCCCGCTGGGTGTGCTCGACCATCACCACCGCATCCGCCCCCTCCGGCACCATCCCGCCGGTGTGCACGATTGCCGTCGTCGACAGCTCGACCTTCAGGTCGGTCTCCCGCCCCATTGCCACCTCGCCGATCAGCGTCAGGTAGGCGGGCAGCGTGCCGCTCGCCCCAAAGGTGTCCCTGGCCTGCACCGCGTAGCCGTCCACCGTGCTGCGCCGGAAATCGGGCAGCACCTGCGAGGAGGTCGCGTCCTCGGCCAGCACCCGGCCCACCGCATCATAGGTGGGCACCTCTTCGACCTCGCCAAGCGGCTGCACCCTCTCCAGGATTCGCGCGCGGGCATCTTCGGGCGGTACCAGCGTAAAGAATTCGGTCATCGATCCACTTCCTGGGTTGTGATTTCTCTGGTTGTAGCTTCTGCGAGCGCCAAACACCCGGTGATTCTATACCATGAATCGCCGGACAAACATCATGACTATACCATTTTCCTATTTCGGGCTGCGCCATCCTGGTTTATGATGAAAATGGTCACCGGTATCGATCAGGGCAAGTCTGGCTCCACACCGCCAGGCCAGGTGGGATTTGACTATGCGGGACTACATTCTCGTCGTCGACGATGATCCAGACATTCGGAGTCTGGTTATCAACATGCTCAAAATGATGGGCATGGAAGGGCGTAAAGCCATCAACGGCGAACACGCTTTGAAGCTCATTGACGAGCACCCCCCCAAAGTGATCGTCCTCGACCTGATCATGCCCGTGATGGACGGCTTCCTCACGCTCACCAAGCTGCAAACCAGCCAGCGCAGCCGCCACATCCCCATCATCCTGATGTCTGCACTGTCCGGCAACGAGAACCACGTCAAGAAGCTGCCGGGCGTGATCGGAGTCATGCCCAAGAGCCAGTTCTCCATCGACGACTTCCAGCTACTGCTGACCCAGGCGGGCATCGCCAGGCAGCGCTAAGCGGTTCTGGCCCCAATGCCATTCGGTTAGCGGCGGCGGCCTACTCGACCAGTCTCACCGGCGAAAAGACAAATTCCTCCCGGCCATCCCCAGCCGCCCCCTCCAGCCATTCCAGCAGGCGGGCGGTGTTTTTGCGCAGGTCTTCCACGTCCACTCCCTGGCAGACGTCCGGCAGGACGTTCAGCCATTGCAGGCTGCGTAGGGCCATCTTGCGCGCGCCGCGCAGGTTGCCCCGCTCGGCCTGGAAATAGGCGATGCCCACCTGGAGGATCGCCTGGTACAGGTTGCGGATCGGCCCCTCCTCCGCCATCCAGAGCGCCTCGAACAGGTCGTGTTGGTGGTAAAACGCCCCCTGGTTGAACAGCACGATCGCTTCCCTCGCCTGGGGTGGAAGCGGCTCGCCGCAGCCCGCCTCGATCTGCTGCGCCTCCCCCTCGGATTGAACCCTGGCGTGGCGCTTGAGCACGTCGGGCAGGCTCGCTTCAAGCTCCCCCGGCCCGATCACGAAATCGACCCCGGCCAGGAAAGCCGCCTCGACCTGCGCCGGGTCGTCCGCCACCAGCACGACCGGGATGCGGCGTGTCGCCGGGCTGGCCTTGGGGGTGGTCACCCACCAGCGCCACTCAGGCGCGTCTCCGTCCACCACGATCAGCGCGGCCTGCTCGCCCGCCAGCCGCCTGACGAATCCGGCCTGCTCGGCGTGCGCCACCAGCGCAAAATTGAGCCTGTCCGTGATCGAAACGATCGCTTCTTGCCGGGTTGGCGGGCCGATATAAGCGACGATCGGTCTATTCATGATATACTAATTGTAACCTTTTGGGTGCCACAGTCTCAAAATCAATCTCAACCCAACCCTTGACACTGCCAGGAATAGCTGTAGGGAAGTGGAATGAGCGATTATGTGTTGGTCGTCGACGACCACCCTGAAGTGCGCCGCCTGATTATCGACGTGCTTACCTACTTGAACGTCGAAGGCCGCGCAGTCGGAAGCGGTGAAGAGGCGATTGAGATCGTCCAGGCTAACCCGCCCCTGGCGATCGTCCTCGACCTGATGATGCCCGGCATGGATGGCTTTTCGACCATCACCCGGCTGCATAGAGAGGCCAAGGGCAGCCCGGTCCCGATCATCCTGCTCTCCGCCATCGCGTTGGACGACGAGCGGTTGAGCGGGCTGCCTGGGGTGGTGAGCGTGATCAGGAAGGATAATTTCACCGTCGATACCTTCGGCAAGCTGCTGGACAGGCTGCTGAAAGCCAGGTCCGCCGCCGCGCCCCATCTGGACGACGAGGAGACTCCGGTCGCCAGGCTTCAGCCGGAGGCCATAGAAGACCCGGATGCCGCGCCGCGCCCCCAGGCCGAAGCGAAGCCCGAAGCGGAGCCTGGCCCAGCCGACCCAGGTGAGAAAGAAGCAAAGCCTGCCCCCGTGGAAGCGAAAGAGGGCGAGGCGGAGCCTGCCCTTGACGAGGCAGCAGTGGTGGAAGCGGATCCTGCCCCTGACAAAGCGACAG
>Ga0315536_1001884_pt1 | contig 10313 bp, 7 predicted proteins | sample SalMarSW160230MG_FD_203093 | JGI IMG/M metagenome (GOLD analysis project Ga0315536, IMG submission 203093) | Salt marsh sediment microbial communities from the Plum Island Ecosystem LTER, Massachusetts, United States - Salt Marsh Sediment SW1602-30 ... | reverse complement strand
AGTTGGTTGGGTTGTCGCTGACGTACGCGAACAGGTTGAAGCTCTGCGGGGAATGCGGGTTGCCGCTGAGCAGGTCGGCAGAGAGGAATCGGGCGAGGATCGGGTGATAGAAGCGGGCGTGCATGTTCACGAGGTCGTCGGCCTGGCCGGAGGTGTTCTGCAGGTCCGTCTCCTGGCTGGTGAAGCGGGTGGGCTCCTCGTCCTGGGTCGGATCTGAGGCTTCGAGACCGAACGGGTAGTAGTCGTGCTGCGCCACCGAGTCCCTGCAACGGTCGCATACCAGGCGTGGCGTGCCCAGCTGATCCACCGCGTAGTAGCGCGTGCCCTCGGTCGGGCTGATGGTCCCCAGCAGCCGGCCCGCGCCCCAGGCATGGTCCTCTACCCAGGTCATGTCCCCATTCCCGGACGTGCCGGTCTCCAAGTACGTCCGCAGGAGATGGCCGTCGAGGCCGCGGAGTGTGAGAGTGGTGGTGTTGTTCAAGACGTTGCGGTCGGCGATGCGCTCATCGTTGTCTTTCACAGAGGCTACACGCCACCTTCCACCAGCACCCTTCGCGGCCCACTCATCGCCGCCTCCAGACAAGCTCGCCTCCAGCCTAGTGTCAGAACATCACGCGCCTTGTACGTTCACGCTCACGATAGACTCCACGAGTCACTGCCCAGAAGGCATCTGGGCGGATACTCGCCCCATGAGGTAGAGGCTTGCGAAGAGGCCAAGCATCGCGATCACCATCAAGGCTACCAGGGCGAACAGCCAGAGGTGCAGGTGTCCCTCAGGATACAGCCGCCTATACTCGGGGATAATGTCGATCTGCTTCCAGGGCGTGGCCGTAATGTAAGGTACCTGACTGCCCTGGCCCCGCTTACGGTTGATCTCTCCGACCATCATGAAGACGAGGAGTGTCCCGATGATCGCCGCGGAAGAACCCAGGCAAACGGAAGCGATAGCAAGAACGGTGAGGAAGTTCATCTGCAGAGCACCTGCCTCGCGTAGTACAGCATGTTGTCCAGGGCACTAGGCCCTACAACATTTCCCAGTTGCACCGGATTTGAATGGGTCGAGGCGGTACCTGCCCAAACAACCGGATGCCAGGCACCGGTTCTTTCCTTCGTCCGTGGCCGATGGTCCACACCTCACCGCACGTGAGGGATTGCGGGAGCAGCCGTCCCCATATGGTTAATAAAGAAGCCTAATCCAAACACTGCAATCAACATCACCGCTAGAGCAATGAAGAAGTATATGTGAAGGTGCCCGTTCGGATAAAGACGACTGTACTCCCGAGGTAGCCCCAGCCTCTTGAGGGTCTGCAGGGGGGAGAAGGAGAAGTACGGGATCTGGTTGTCTCCGTCCCTCTTGCGATTGACTTCCCCTATCATCATGAAACCGACGAGCGTCGCGAAGATTGCTCCAGACGCCACAAAGCACAAGGACAATACCGCAAGCAACATCATCAGGTTCATTTGCAGAACACCTGCCTCGCCTCGTAGATCAGACCATCAATCGGCGTGAATGCCCACAATCTGCCCAGCTGAGAGGGCTTCGAATAATCCGCGGCCGTCAGCCCGCCAGTTGGAAGGTTGACTGGTGTCCAGGACAAGCTGAATCCCGTGACCCTGACTGGGCCGTTGGCTGGCAGGGCACTAGGTCCACGGTGCACCAATCCTGACAGGCCTTCACTCGACCACTCGTGAAAGACGCCGCCAATCCACCCCCCGTTGTATCCGCTAAAACCACCAGAATAGTTAGAGTTGTCGCCCACAATACCTCTCACGAACCCGGTGTACGCAGAGACTTGAAGAGCGCCGTTCCATCCGACTCCTCCAACGCCAAAACCAAAGGCGCTGACCTGGCCGGTGTTGTAGTTGAGGAGGAGCTCGCCGCCGCCCCCGGCGGCACCCAGACCACCGAACGTACCTGAGACCCCGAAGGTCCTTCCCGAAGGGAGCGCAGAGCATATCTTCTCTCTCAGGCTCTTGTGCCCCCCGCCATCCTCCCGCACCCCGGAAGCCGTCCCGAAGAAGAACGCATCCCGCGACGCCCAGCCCCCGGCTGCGAGAATGTCCCACCAAGTCTGACAGGAAATCCCCTGCGGCGCCTCGCGACATGGGTCGTTCGCCGTCACCACGATCTGACCTGCACGTGTCAGCGTGATCTTCATCCCATACGGATCCCAGTTGTCAGTCGGATTCCCCTTCACGTACGAAAAGAGGTTGAAGCTCTGCGGGGAGTGGGGGTTGCCGCTGAGCAGGTCGGCGGAGAGGAAGCGAGCAAGGAGAGGATGGTAGAAGCGGGCGCGCATGTTCACGAGGTCGTCGGTCTGGCCGGAGGTGTTGTGGAGGTCGGTCTCCTGGCTGGTGAAGCGCGTCGGCTCCGCGTCCTGGGTCGGATCGCTCGCCTCCAGGCCGAAGGCGTAGTAGTCGTGCTGCGCCTTGCGATCCTTGCAGCGGTCGCACACCAGGCGCGGCGTCCCCAGCTGATCCACCGCGTAGTAGCGTGTGCCGTCGGTCGGGCTGATCGTCCCCAGCAGCCGCCCCCCGCCCCAGACCTCGTCCTCGACCCAGCTCATGGCGCCGTTGCCCGAGGTGCCGGTCTCCAGGTACGTGCGCAGGAGATGACCGTCGAGGTTGCGGAGGGTGAGGGTCGTGGTGTTGTTGAGGTGGTTGCGGTCGGCGATGCGCTCCCCCGCGGCGGTGTAGAGGTAGGTGTGGTTGACGTTGCTATCGACGCCCTCGGTCAGCAGCTGCCCGAGATCGTTGTAGGTGTAGTCGTAGCCGTTCCAGTGCTCGAGGTGCCCGGCGGAGTCGTAGGTCACCGGGTAATCGAGGCGGTTGGTCGCGGCGCTGAGATTCATGTACCACGCGACTTTCTTGGCGCCGAAGAGTCGTCAGAGGGCGGCAGCAGTAGACTATTGCTCCCCGGCCCGCCCAGCCTGCGCCAATCGGTACGAAATATCAATGGGACCAACTGCCACGTCCTGAATCTCGATGTCTTGGCGAGTACAATTGCTGCAAACGATCTCAAGTGCATGCGGGCCCTTCCAAGTAAGGATCAACTTCACTCGCCCCTTGACTCCGAAGACTATAGTGTCGGCGTTCTTATACCCCTCGGATGACAAGTGCAAACTCACGTTTGTTACGTAAGCCGTCGTTGCACCGCAGTCCCGGGCATAACACGTCGCCGTCAGGCCTCCGTCAGGGGACACGGCTTCGGAGAGGACCTCGTCAGAGCACAGGCAGCTCGTCATTACCAGGCAAAAGGCAAGACTCAGGGTGACGCGCAACGGCGAGTGTTTCACTTGTAACAGCCTCCCTTATAGTAATAGTATCCCTCGATGATCTCTGCCTGATCCCTTACTTCGTCACCGTAGGGGAATGCGCCCCACGGGTGGCCGAGCCTGGCAGCGCGGCTCGATTCTGCTCTCAAACTCGCAAGCCCCGCCGCCCGCTGCACGAGCCAAAGCGGTATGCCCGCCGCCGCGCCCGTCGCGCCGTAGTTGAAGTTGCCGAAGTCCTCATACGGCGAAGGGCGCTCCAGTTCACCGAAATCACTCAAGAGAGTGATCTGCTTGTAGTCCCATGGGCCGTGGTTGTGAACGTGAAGGTAGAAGGCGACCAGTCGCAGTTGCAGGGATCCTAGCCACCACTGGTGTTGTACAGTCCTGATGTTTGCAGCCAGGTTCGCTCCCGCAGGCGCAAACGGCACTGTGATTTGTTCGCACGGATCGGAGGTCGCGGAAGGCGTCGAGGATGGGGTAGCCGTCGGGGATGCTGCCGCGGCTGTCGCCCACGTCACTACCGGAACGCCGCCCGGGTATACGTAGGAATACAGGTAGATGAGATCCGTCCAGGGGAATGGCGCTGTGACCTCTGTATACCCGGTGAAGTACAAGCTAGGGTAGTTTGGCCTAACCTTGCTGGGGTCGACGACCTTGTTGTCATCATCCCCAAACCCATACGGATCCCAGAAGTTCGTCGGATTTCCCCTGACGTACGCAAACAGGTTGAAGCTCTGTGGCCTGTGTGGGTTACCGCTGAGCAGATCCGCCGACAGGAAGCGCGCGAGGGCCGGGCGGTAGAAGCGGGCGTGCATGTTGACGAGGTCGTCGGTCTGGCCGGAGGTGTTCTGGAGGTCGGTCTCCTGGCTCGTGAAGCGCGTCGGCTCCGCGTCCTGGGTCGGATCGCTGGCCTCGAGGCCGAAAGCGTAGTAGTCGTGCTCCGCCTTGCGGTCCTTGCAGCGGTCACAGATGAGCCTGGGCGTGCCGAGGTGATCGACGGCGTAGTAGCGCTTGCCCGCAGTCGGGCTGATCGTCCCCAGCAACTGCCCGCCGCCCCACACCTCGTCCTCGACCCAGGTCGTGTTTCCATTCCCAGAGGTCCCGGTCTCCAAGTACGTCCGCAGAAGATGCCCGTCGAGGTTGCGGAGGGTCAGGGTCGTGGTGTTGTTGAGGTGGTTGCGGTCGGCAATGCGCTCCCCCGACGCGGTGTAGAGGTAGGTGTGGTTGACGCCGGTACCGGTCGCGGTCAGCAGCTGCCCGAGGTCGTTGTAACTGTAGCTGTAGCCGCCCCAGTACTGGAGGTGCCCCGCGGCGTCGTAGCTCGCCGGCGAGTTGAGACGGTTGGTCGAGGCGTTCAAGGAGAAGCTCTGCGTCCCCCATTGGGTGGTCGTGGTCTGGGTGATGTTGCCGAAGGCGTCGTGGACGGCGGTCTGGGTCTTGGTCGCGCTACCGACCTTGACCTGGCCGCTCGTCAACCGCGAGACCTTGTCGTAAACGAAGTGCAGGGTGCCCATCGTCTTGATGTTCCCTGCGCCGTCGTAGGCGTAGCTCCCGGTCGACCAGTTGCTCGGTGAGACCCCTGAGGTCCCGATCGAAGCCACCCGCTGCATATCGTGCGCATCCAGCCCCTCGCTGACCACAACGTCGTTGCCGAGGGTAATCTGGTCCACCATCATGTTCGGATGGTAGCTGATCGAGGACGCAAACCCCGCCACCCCGGTCAAGAAACCGTTCGTGTACCAGTAGGTGGCCGTGCGGGTCGGCCCGCTGGTCGTGAGCGCGGGGTTCGGGGCGTTCTCCAGGGCCGGGTAGCCGACGTGGTTCGGCAGCCCGAGCTGGGTCCAAGTGAAGCTCTGGTCGAACGTCTTGCCGTCCACCGTGGTCTCACGGTTCGAGACCATCCCGCCGGTCCCCGAGTAGGTGTAGGTTTCCACCACCTGGTTGTCGGTGCCCCCGATCCGGTTGTGACGGGTCCCCTGCACCAGCTTGCCCAGGCTGGAGCCCTTGAAGTTGTTGTTCAGCTTGTCGTACACGAAGTCAGTGAGAGGGCTGCCGCTGCTTGTGACTTTGACGTTCGTGACGCGCTCGGCCTTGTCGTAGGTGAAGGTCAGGTCGTTGGGCCCGTCCACCACCCGGCCCGCGTGGCCTCGCGCGTCGTACCCGAAGTAGTTGACGTCGTGAGAATAGACGTTCGGCGTCTTCTCCGGCACGTCTTCCGACAGCAGGAGGCCGCGATTGTCGTACGTGAAGGTCCGCGTTTGCGTCGTCGATCCCGACGTGGTGGACGCAGTGTGCAGACGGTTGCCGACATCGTACGCATAGGTGGTCGTGACTTCTGCCGGCGGCGTACCACCCCCCGACGGCTCTTTGACCTTATACAGCCGTCCCTGCCGGTCATACGTCTCGGTCGTGGTCGACTGCGCCTCAGAATACGTGGTGGTCGCAACCGAGACGGTGCGCGTGAGTTGTCGCATGCCAGTGTAGGCAGCCGTGACCACCTTGTTGTCCGGTCCGGTGATAGTTCCGGCACGTCCGAACGGGTCGAAGTTGCTGAGCTGCGTCTCTGGTACCGTGCTCTGCCCGTACGGGTACCACTCCGACCTCGCGGTCACCCACCCCATCGCGTTGTAGGTCGTGTCGCGGACGTTGAAGCACTGGTTGTTCACCGGGTCGATGCAGTCCGTCCCCGGTAGCAGGTGGCTCTCGCTCGCCAGCCGCCCGAACGGATCGAACCGCAACGACTGCCGGCTCAAGCTGTCCGTCGACGGCGAACACACCGTTGTAGTGCCGTGGGGCTTGGTGCAGCTCTCGATCCGTGCCGCGCCGCCCGAGGACGACCACAGGATGTACTGGTTCTCCGAGTACGCCGACTGGCTATCTGTAGGTTTGGCCCATGTCAGGCGCCCCATCGTGTCGTACGTCAGATTCGTCTGCAATCCCGCAGTGTCGCGCGTCGCGGTCGGCAAACCGGTATTGCCGTCAATGTCCAGGTCGAGCGTCTTGAACGAGTAGGTCGTGTTGACGTACTTCGAGGTCCTGAGGGAGCCGTACTGGTACGTGTGGTCGATCCGGTACTGGTCCCCACTGACCCGCGTCGTGGTCGGCGTCGGGCTCCCGCAATACGTCGGCAGGGCCGAGGACTGCTTGTCCCCACCCAGGTACTGCTCCGAGATCGTCCACCCCGAAGTGTCGCGGGTATACACCGCGAGCAGGTCGTGCTGGCCCTCCGAAGAGCCCAGGAGCACCCGTGTCGCCCGCAGGAATCCGGTGCTCGGATAGCCGTTCGCATCTCTCTCGAAGCACGCCTCCTGGTAGGCACTAGTTCCCTCGGTCTGATGTGACTTGTCGAACGTGTCCAGGATCCACGGCTCTGAGGTGTCCCACGTCCAGCCCATCCAGCTCCCAACCTGTATGTTGCCGTCGGTGACCTGGTACGTCCGGTGGATCCCCGACACTGGGTCCGGGTTGAAGCTGGTGACCGTCGTCCGCGCGTTGCCGGAGTCGAAGGTGCCGCCCGTGACCTGCTGGCGGTAGTGACCGAGTCCGTCGAAGTTGGAGAAGAGGACATCGGCGTACGTGTCCGAGTCATCGTTGTAGACCGTGCGCTCGTATACCGGACGCCGATTCGACGCCACCCACGCCACAGTGCTATCGCCCGGGTTCGTGACCAGCATATCGTGCTCGAAGCGCACGTAGGTCGTCCGCAGTTCCGTCCGCGACGCCCCCGTCCCCTGATACGCGATGCTGGAGAGATAGCCTTTTGTATTGCCCGAGCCGACCGTGCTGTCGCTATCGTCCGTGTACGGCAGCCCGTAGTCCCACCCGTCGTAGCTCCCCGACGTCGGGCAGCTCAGGGTGCGGAAATAGTAGACCGTGTCATTGCCGACCCCGTCGCTGCCCGACGCGCCCGGAATTGCCGGGGGCGAGGTCACCGTCGTGCTGACGTTCACGTCGCTGTCAGAGCCCGGTGCGGGATGGTCGTAGCTCCACCCGGAGCAGTTGCTCCCGCCCGAGTCGCAGAGCTGCCGCGTCGCCACACCCAGGGAGTACGCCCGGTCCGGCATCCAGTCCGTCGATGGGTCGTACAGGCAGCCGAGCGGAAGTCGCCAGTCGCTGTACGTCCACTTGGTGATGCCACCGGTCGGCACCTGCACCTGCTTGATGACGCCCGAGGTGTCGGCGCCTCCCGACGCAGTGGTGTAGTAGGCCGGCTGCCCGGAAGCGTCCACCATCGAGTACGCAGAGCCATCGGGCAGCTCTATACTCGTCAGGAAGGTCGTGGTAGCTGTCGTCGGCCACGTGTCGTTGCAGGTGTCTCCCAGGCTACTGACATCGATCGTCGAGTCGTTCGCCGGGTAGGAGAACGTGTAGGTCGCCTGCGCTCCATTGAATGCTGCGAGCTTTACGTCCTTGACGCGCGGAATGCCCGTTGACGAATCCTCGAAGTCGACCGTCTGGCTCCGACCCTGGGAGTCCGATATCGACCACTGGGTGTCATGGTGAGTGACGGCGTCGAAGTGGTAAGTAATCGTCACCGTATTCCCAAACTGGTCCGCCATCTGTGTGACCCGCCAGTCACTCCCGGATACCTGGGGCGCGAAGGTATCGTACGTGCCATCCGGGAAAGAGACCACAGCATAGTTGGTCCAGTTCGTATACAAGCGCAGGTAGGAACCGTCGCGCGTATACCCGTACGCCGAATTCGAGTTCGTGTCGTCCTCGTGCAGCTTCGAGTAGAAGGTGTGCTCGCCGCCGTCCGGACCCACGTATCCCACTATATTGCCGTTGTTGTCCACGCTCAGGCGGCCTAGCGTCAGCGTCCAGCCGAGACCGGCGTTCGACAGCGCCGTCAGCTTCGCCTGGTCCGTGAAGTAGCTCCCTCCCGGAGGAGCGTCAGGACCGTTGCTCGGAGCGTCACTCACGCACTGCCTCCGCTGGTAGTCCCACACGTGCGAGTTGTAGACCAGCGTGAAGCCGTACGACAGGCCGGGCCCCACCGGGTACCGCTGTCCGAGCGGGATCGCCATCGACAGATTGCCGCCGAAGAGATTGACGTGGTCAATGCCCCCTGCAGAGTAGACCGCGGTCGGATCAAACCCGCGCTCCTGATTCAACGACAGCTGCGCCACAGCGGTCGTAGCCAGCAGGCTCGCAGTCAGGGCGATCACGAGGGCCAGCTGGCGGCCAGCGGTAGCTCTGAGAAGCCTACCGAACGAGCGTCTTTGTTGCTGTCTCATCTATCCAACCTCCATCTCATTCCCCGCAGGACGGGTCGTCGTACAGGCGCGTCAGGAACGTCGCCATTTGTGCTCGGGTCACCTGATCGAAAGGGCAGTAGTCGGTGTTCTCCGGAGGGTTACAGCCGGCTGTAACGCCCTCAGCGTAGAGCGCTTCGATCCAATCGATGGCCCAAAAGGAACAGGGCACATCCCCAAACGTAGGTTGGTGTTCTGCGCACCAGTCGGGCGGCGAGTAGCCGCTCCCGTGCTCGGTGCGGAGCAAGAACACCGCCATCTGCGCCCGGGTCAGCGGTCGGTAGGAGCAGTAGTTGCCGCTCCCGTCCCCGCATCCGGTCGTGATGCCGTCGTGGTACAGCTGCTCGATCCAAGGTGCCAGGCAGTAGCTGCACGGGACGTCCCCAAAGTCCTGCTGGGTACACGGCGGCGGTGTGTATCCCGGATCCGGGTACTGGTCCCAGTGCTTGGCACGTTCCAACCAGACGGCCATGTCCTCCCGGGTCACCGGATCCGTGGGACAGAAGAAGTCACCGCCGCAGCCCTCCATGATCCCGCGCTGTGTCACGGTAGCGATACAGGATGCCGCCCAGAAGCCTGGCGGGACGTCGACAAACGAGGTCTGCGCCTCCGCTGTCGCCGACGACAGCAAGACAAGCGCGAGCAGACAACCGAGCATCGGAAGGGCGCGGTGCCATCCACGCGCGGTGCGGCGAAAACGGGGTACCAGAATACGAGTCGTCATCAGGGCAACCAGATCTTCTTCATAAAGGCCGCCATCTGCTCGCGCGTCACCCCAGCGTTGGGACAGAACAGGGGCGGGTTGGCGGAACAACCAGCCGTGATCCCCTCCTTGTGAAACTGCTCGATCCAGTCGATGGCCCAAGAGGAGCAGGGCACATCGTCAAAAGTGGGTGTGTTGTAGTTGGGGGGGCCACACCAGTCGGGCGGCGAGTAGCCGCTCCCATGCTCCGCGCCAAGCAGAAAGATCGCCATCTCGGCGCGTGTGAGCGGGCGGTACGGGCAGTAGAGCAACGGGGTCGCTGAGCAGCCAGCGGTCAGTCCCTCGTTCTTGAACTCCTCGATCCAGGGCGCCAGACAGTAGCTGGCCGGCACATCCTGGAAGATGCCCGTCGCGGCGGGCGGCACGTATCCAGATCCATGGATCGCGCGCTCCAACCACACGGCCATGTCCTCGCGCGTCACCGGGTCGGTCGGGCAAAAGAACGTATCGCCGGCGCAGCCCTCCATGATCCCCGCACCCACCACAGCCTCGATCGCGGCGCCAAACCCGCCACTAGGCAGGTCCAGGAAGGTTGACGTTTGTGCTCGTGCCTGCGCTGGCAGCAACAGCAGACCGGCCAGGAGAAGAACCGCCACGGTGACGGCACACGCTCCCCGTTTCGCAGATCGATTTCGATGCACCACACTGACACAACTTGTCATGATTGCCCCCAATCTGGCGGGTCCTATATTCCAGACCTGTTCACAAAATGACGAGCCGATCTTGGCTTGTCAAGTCCTCGTAATTGAGACAGACTCCGGTAATATAATCACTAGGCCACACGTAAACTATGATGTGTCACGACATAATACCACGTCGCCTTGGCGCACAATGAGGTATTCAAGACGGCCGTTTTGGGACGACTCCTGTGACGAAGGTCACGACCACCCGATGGGTGCCACTGATCACAACCTCACAACTGGGATTACGGGAGCCCAGAAATGCGGTCATGAATGAGGTCGACAAGTGCTGACACTCCGTGAGATCCGTTCGAGAGACGCCGCGATGTCTCAAGCCACC
>Ga0315536_1001883_pt1 | contig 10314 bp, 9 predicted proteins | sample SalMarSW160230MG_FD_203093 | JGI IMG/M metagenome (GOLD analysis project Ga0315536, IMG submission 203093) | Salt marsh sediment microbial communities from the Plum Island Ecosystem LTER, Massachusetts, United States - Salt Marsh Sediment SW1602-30 ... | reverse complement strand
ATTTCCGGTTCAGCCAAAGGAAGAAGATTAAAATCCGTCCCCGGCGATTCCACCCGTCCGATCACTGACCGGGTGAAGGTGGCGCTGTTCGACATCCTTGCTCCCGATTTACGGGACTGTCTGTTTCTAGACCTGTTTGCGGGAACCGGCGGGGTGGGGATCGAGGCGCTTTCCCGCGGTGCCCGGCGCGCTGTTTTTGTGGATATCGACCCTAAATCCGTACAGACGATTCGCGATAATTTGGAAATCACACGCCTAAACGGAAAGTCGTCCGTGATACGATCGGATTCATTTCACTACCTGGACCGGACGGAGCGCGAACCCTTCGATATAATTTATATCGCGCCTCCGCAATACAAAGGAATGTGGAGCCGGGCTTTACAGGCTATCGATCATCACGCCGGCTGGCTTTCGCCGGACGGGATTGCCGTCGTCCAGGTCGACCCCAAGGAATCCCGTGAGATTCCATTGGATACTCTAAAGGAGTTCGACCGGCGCCAGTATGGCAGCACGCTTTTGTGGTTTTTTGAAAAACCCGGTGAGTGACTTCCTTCTCTGGTTCCCCTTGCTAAGTCAATGACCGCCCATCCCGGCTCCGCCTGGCGTGCCATGGGCGTCCAGAATGGACACGGTATATGGGGTTTCACCATGGGTTTTTGGTAGAATACCTTTCCAAGCAATTGGTCCGGCGGAAATACCGTATCCGTTGGATAGACCGGGGTTCACTGCAGTCGTCCAGCTTCCCTCCCATGCACACTCTCTTACGAAAGTTAACTCACCCGTTGGCAGCCCTCCTGCTGACCCTGTTGTTGCTTTCCGGCTGCCGGAATAATTCCTCTCCGGAAGCCGCCGGCGGTGTCGCGGCATTTCCATCCAATCGACAGGGAACATCACTCCAGACCGGGGGGATTCCCAGCACACAATCCGCGTTGGGCGATACCGCCCCGACGTTCGATGGGTCGGGCACGCCGCCATCGGCCGTCGCTACATATTCCGCCGGTTACTCTTCGCCGACGACCGAGGTGGACTGGCGATATGTCCCCGTAATGCCCGAAATCGGGCAGCATGTGATGGATATTTTCCACGATGGTCAGGGGCAAGGGCGCAATCCGCATAATTTTTCGGTCATCGGCGATTGCCAGGCAATCCCATTGGTGTTCCTTGGGCCTTTCGAACGAGGCGAGCAGCAATTGGACAGTTCGGAAAGCTATCTTTGGAATGCCATCCGCCAATACCAAGGATCCTTTTCGCGCACAGGGATGGCCGTGCGGGGCGGGTTCAATGCCGCGTCAATTTTCAGCCCGCTGCAAGCCGATCCCCACTACTGTCTGTCCGGCGAGACCCCGTTGACTTGTGAGTATCGCCTTCATAATCCCGCTATTGTGTTTATTACGCTGGAAACCTGGTTGGACCCGAAAACCATTGACCGTTATGAGGCCTATCTTCGGCAAATCCTGGATTATGTAATTAAAAATGGGTCCGTTCCGATTCTCATGACCAAGGCCGATATGGCGGAAATGGGGAATGGTATCCCCATTATCAATCCCGCCATCGTTCGGGTGGCCCGGGATTATGACGTGCCCTTGATCAACTTCTGGCGATCCGCTCAAAACCTTGAGAACGGCGGAATTGACCCGAACCGCGAAGGATTTCATTTAAGCCCGGAAGGATTTGAACTCAAGAATATCCTGGCCCTTCGGACTCTGTATAAGCTGTGGACCCAGGTTGAAAAAGAGGATGAGAACCACGACCCCACGAAGCGTCCAGGGACTCCGACCGTCACCCCGACCCTCACTACCATTCCCACGACCCCAGATGGTTTGCCCATCACGATTCCGGATTGCACCGGCGGCTGTATCTACATGGGAACAGCCATTGCACGCGACGGCGTAGTGATTTCCCATGGGATTCTGGCTTTTAACCTCCTGACCAGGGAGTTAACGCAGATGCTGGGGGAAGGCTTTGACCTGCAAGACGTAAGCGAGGACGGGCGGCGGATACTGGTGAATAATGCAAACAACCTTTACGAAATCGGTCTGGGCGACAAATCAATCCGCCTGATCAGCGATTCGTTTTTCGCGTTTGGAAAACAAGATGCCTATTGGAACGCGGATGACAGCCGGGTGGTTTTCCTCGACCGGGATCGTCCCATTCGAACGGAAACGGGTGATGCCTTCAATCTTTTTCCTTCCGCCCGCGACGGAGAAATTTATTTTGAAAGCGGTTCCTGTACGGGCAAGGCGAATTGCCAATCCGGAGGGGTATACCGCCTCGATTCATACCAAAACATTGTACGTATGGATTCCTACTCCCAAATGGTTTTTTCCCGGAATGGGGAATGGACGGCATTCCTGAATCCCTCTGCGGCGACGAAGGATAATTATTTCCATATCCCGTATCTGCTGCTGGAAGAAGTGGAACAGGGGGCCAAGAGCCGGAAGGAAATCTATTTTCCGAGCGAGAAGGGATTTATGGTAAATCCTGATATACGGGATTTTGCGTTCTCACCGGAAAATGATAAGCTCTTCATCCTTTTCGATGTTTACAGCGATTATTATGAGCGATCACTGCGACTACAAACATATGTTTATGACCTTCCGACACGAATTCTATCTTACTTTGGAGAGGTTACCGGTGCCAGCGGTTCGCAAAATCCGCATGTGGTCTGGGCGCCGCACGAAAATAAAATCCTTCTCTTCCTGACCGACCTTAATCCCAATGGACACTATTCGCTGAGTGTATACGAGGCCAACGTGGAGAAGGAGCAGGGTGTGAAGCCTTTTGCGGCGGAGATCATGACCAGCGGTGATTATCTTTATCTAACCAATCTGTTCTGGCGGTAGGCATTCCGGCGCTCAATGGTTTCCTCAGAACCATTGAGGATGTCATCCTGCTACTCAGCATGACAATCATTGGGATCCATTATGAAGTAAAAGCTAAAGGCCGTTCTAAAGAACGGCCTTTAGCGAGATGTCTACATTCCGGAATGCGGGTTAATCCGCAAGATCCTTGACGGCGCTGGCATCCTCCGCGCCTACGGCGCCGAAATCAGACAGCGATTTGTGAATGGCGACCGGCTTGATGATTTTTTCCATTATGCTGCGGGTGTCATTTACCTGTAGTTGATCGAAAAGGAAACCGAATTTCTTCTCCCAAGCCGCGTTTAGCGCTTTACGATTTTCGGCGGGCATGTTCCAAAAGGCTTTCTTGAATGGTCCCACCGCTTTCTTGCGGGATTTATATAGGAACTGTTCCTCGGTGTCTTTCTCCTTGCGCTCATCCGCGCAATTCTTCATAACCCATGCGTTGACTTCCGCGTGCAGATCCGAAGGTGCATGCTCGAAGGCGATGTTCTGGAAATTCGTCGCCAGGTGCACCTCGCAGGTTTCGTTCTCGGGGAATTTTTGGAAGGCGGTTTCCGGGAGAGTGGACGCGCCGTGCTGAACCGCGCCGCCCAGACCGTAATCCTTGCGCGAGATGAGCGAAAGTTTCTTAAGCGTCTCGAAGTCGACCGCCACCTGGGCGATGGTTCCATCGGGCAGGACCACGCCGCCATGCGACGTTCCGGTCTGCAGGCTGATCTTGCTCAACCCGACCGCCTTGGGGTCCATGCGCTTCAATTCCTCGTCATACAATTCGAGGAAGGCCCGCAACTCCTCTTCCGTGCTGTTGTGGCCGCCGACTTCCCCGATCTCGCCGCCGACGGATATCTGCATTCCGGTCGGTTGATGCGAGCGGATGAAAGCGGTGAAATCCGCGCACAATTTGCTGTTAACCGCCTGTTGCTCGCGGATCGTGGTTTTGGTCAGGTCCACGGTGGTCGAAGTATCGATATCGATATTGTAAAAACCCGCCGCGACCGCCTCCCGGATGAGGTCTTCAATGGCTTTGACCTCGGGCTTCGGATTGGCGGTATATTTCTTGACCGACACCTGGAAATGATCGCCTTGGATGAATACCGGCCCCTTCCAGCCTTCGGCGATTGCCGCGGCGAGGATCGAGGAGGTATATTCGGATGGCCGCTGGTCGGTGTAGGTCATTTCCGAACGGGCGATCTCGAAAATTAGCGGGCCGACCTGCCGGCTCAGGGCCGCGCGGAAAGCCGCCCGCGCGGAATCAAACCCCATCACACGCAGGTTCATCGCCGGGACGGTGAAGGGCTTGGCTATCTCGCCCTTGCCGCGGGCGATGTATAGATCGTTGATCGAGGATGGGAAAACGCCCAACGCCAGCGCGGTTTCCCAGATCAGCCAGCGCGCCGGGTTACGCTCGGCGTCCGTCCCAAGGGCGGATGCGCGGGCAAGCGGCTCCGCCTGCGCCGCGACCCTGGCGGTGTCGCGCACGGCGAGGGTGCCATTCTTGCCGATGGAAGCGGCATCCCCATAGTATTTCTTAACAATTTGCTGCGGACTTACAGACATCTTTACCTCCAACGGAATTGGAAATCGTTTTGGGATATGAAAACGTCGGTGTCAGATTATACCGCAGGGTTGTCCTTCAATCCTCCAGCAGCCCGTGCTGCGCGAGAAGTATCCTGTTGGCAAGGATTTCATCCGTCGGCCCATCGCCCGCGATATGCCCCGAATCCAGGATCAGGGTTCGCCCGCAGATTTTGCGCACAAGGGCGAGATCGTGCGTCGCCACCAGCATCGTTTGCTTCAATTCGCCTAATAAATGGATGAAGTTACGGCGCGCCTGAGGATCCAGCCCGGCGGAGGGCTCATCCAGAATCAGAATCTCGGGGTTCATCGAGAGAACGGTGGCGATGGCGATCCGCTTTTTCTCCCCAACGCTCAAATGGTGCGAGACCCGGTGGGTGTAGGCCTCCATATGAACGGCGGCCAGCGCATCCCGAACCCGCTCCCGGATTTCTTCCGGCGAGCAGCCCTGGTAAATAGGGCCAAAGGCAACATCGTCAAATACCGTCGGCGAAAATAATTGGTCATCCGGATTTTGGAACACCAGCCCAACCGCCCTCCGAACGGCCCGCAGCGTTGCCTCCCCAAGTTCCATCCCGCACAACCGGATCGTCCCGGATTCCGCGCGCAGGATGCCGTTGAGATGCAGCATAAGCGTGGATTTGCCGGCGCCATTGGGACCCACCAGCCCAATTCGTTCCCCGGCTTCAATATGAAAAGTAATATCATCCAAAACGGCAGGCCGGTTCGGATAACGGAAAGTCAGATGTTCCACATCGATCGTATGATGCATGACGGTAACCTCTAACGGATCAAAATTGCGAGCAGAAGAATCATCACCATCCATGTTCCGCCCGCTGTAAGCACTGTATATTGCCCGGGGGTGAGCGGCGGTGCGGGCAGGGCCCGGGTTTCACCGTCATAACCGCGGGCCAGCATTGCGGCGTACACTCTGTCGGCTCGGTCAAATCCCCGGATGAAAAGCGACCCGGCCATGCCGCCGGTGACGCGTGCGCGCCAGAGGACGCCGCCTCCGGGACGACGGCCGGGTTCGATGCCGCTGCGCGAGTCACGCGCCCGCATCAGGCGGATGGCTTCATCTGCGAGGACGAACAGGTAGCGCCACATCAACCCGATCACCGAGACAAGCAGCTGCGGTACGTGGAAGGCGCGCAATGCCAGCAGGAGATCCGGAAAGGGGGTGGTGGCGGAAAGCAGCAACGCCGCCTGGACGGAAATCCAGGATTTTCCGGCAATGGCGAGAAAGCGCAGGAAACCCTCCGCCGTTGGAGAGAGCATCCACGGGCCGAGAGGTATGGAAATCCAAGGAACGCCATCCGTGGTAAAGACCAGCGGCAACGCGGCAAGCGCGAAGGGCAGGGCAATGACGCTTCGACGAAGAATCTTCAGTAGCGGAATACCGGAAAGAATGATGGCTGCCAGGCTGGTGGCGAAATATAAAACAAGCGCCGCCCAGGCGCCGACGGGCGCGAGGGCGACGCAAAGGATGAAGACCAGCACGAGTGCCAGTTTTATCCGTGAATCACACGCATGGACCGGGCTTGCGCCCGAAAAATACGGGTCGAAAAGATGAGCATGCATAGCATCATTATTTTACCTTTGAACCGGTAGATGGGCATCACCCGGAAGTTGGTGTCTTTCGAATCCGGGAAACCAGAAACGCCGCGCCGAGCACGATCACAACTCCCATCACGCCGGCCAAAATCGTAGCCAGCGCCCCATTCGATATTCCGGGCACAACATAATCCGGAAGAATTGTATAAAACGACCCCTGCGCCGCGCCGAGAAAACCCGTCTGTTCAGCAACCCACTCCAATCCGTCCGGATGGGCGGATGCCAACGGAGAAAGAATCGCCAAGAGAACCGCTATCATCAGTCCACCCACCCATACCAAAGAGGATTCCGTTTTTTCCGGACCCTTCCCGCTGACTAATCCGGGGCGGACCGCCATCAGGAAGCTCAGCGCCCCGAGGGTGATTACTCCTTCTCCCAACCCGATGAGCGCGTGGATTCCGCCCATTGCCGGGATGGAGATGTTCGCCGGGGAAGTACCCGATAGCGCCAGTTGCAGCGCGGCAACCAAAGCGGCGATTTCAATCGAGGACCAGGCGGCGAGGAATCCGGCAAGCAATCGGCTCCACCGGGCATCCGGTGTCAGGCGGCAAACAAGGCGGTAAACGCCCCATGCGACGAACACGCCGATGATGCCCATGTTGAAAATGTTCGCGCCGAGAGCCAGCAACCCGCCGTCTTGGAAGATCAGCGCCTGGACCGAAACAACGCAGGTCATGACCAACAACGCCGGCCATGGGCCGAGCAGGATCACCGCGAGGGCGGCGCCAAGCAGGTGGCCGGAGGTTCCGCCGGCCACAGAAAAATTCAGCATTTGACCGGCGAAAATGACCGCTGCGAGGACACCCATCAGCGGCACTTGACGTTCAGTCAATTCCACGCGTACGCGGGAAAGTGCATAGGCTACGGCGATGATCGTGACCCCCCAAAAAAATAGCGCCACGAGCGGGGAAAGGAATCCATCGGGGATATGCATGGCTGTGGTGGTCAACCAAACCAGCACCAAACCGGATCCGAGCAGAAGGGGGCGGTGACTCCGACACACTGACTGCAAAGCATTCCGAAACATCCATTCCTCCTTGGCCTGGGGGCCTATTTCATTTGGTCCATCTATCTTAAAATTCTCCGGTCCTCCCGGAGGAACACCGAGGGCATAATCCTTGAAAGGAAAGGTGATCATTGTCGATGATAAATCGATGTTCTTTGCGGATCATGACGCGCAGCCGATCGATTAATTTATTGTTGAGTCCTTCCTCCTTCCCGCAGATCCGGCATACAAGATGGTGATGCGGCTGCAGGCTGGCAATCTCGAATTTTCTCGCTTTCCCGCTTCCGGAGGCGGTTACCAGACGCATCTTTTGAAGGAATAACAAATTCCGGTAGACCGTCGCCCGGTTGAGGGTGGGGGATCTCTTCTCCAGGCGGGTGATAATTTCCTCGACCCGTACGCGGCGTCCGGCGTCGCAGATTACATCCAGAATGGCCTTACGCTGCGGGGTGACGCGGTATCCGCTGCGGCGCATTTTTCGCGGGTAATCCAACAGGTTATGGGTCATGAGAAATCCGTATTTGTTATTGCGATTATTTGCAATAGTGATTTTACCAGAAAATCTAATCTCGGGCTTGGAATGTCACTTCGAGGCCTTTTACGAAGAATGGGGAATCAGTGGTAATTGGAATAGGTGGACTCAGGGAAACCGTTGCCGATTCCTCTAGGCCGAAGCGCGGCCTTTCGGAATGACCCGCACAGGACGTCATCCCGAGGGGTGGTTTTCCCCGAGAGAACGTTAACCAATGGATTGGATTGGTTGGGCTTAGGAAAAGTAGTTACCGATCCCGCGCCGAAGGCGCGGGATGTCATTGGATAAGTTAAGGTGGGTTTGGATGAAGGAGTAACCGATTCCTCGGCGCCGCAGAACGGCGCCTCGGAATGACCCTATCCGGTCATCTTCGCGCCGCATTTCGGGCAGTGGCGAGCTCCCGCGGGCGGAACGAATCCGCATTTACCGCAGGCTTTCGGCTGGACGGTTCCCAACGGGCCGCCGCAGGCCGGGCAGGTGGGTTCCCCCACAGGCACGGCGGCGCCGCAGTAGGCACATTCCGTCCGGCGCAACCGTTCGCTGATTTGATGGCTTGCACCCGCAGCTTCGGCGGTTCGCTGAACCGTCTTCCAGATTGTGTCGGCCAGCTGAATAGAGGTAATATCCTGTGCAAGATCATCCAACCGGCCCAACATTCTAATCGGATTCTTTAACGCGGTCAGTGCCGTCAGCGCCGTCTGCCCCATGCTCGCCGCCACACCGAACCATTGCTGGTCTCCGAGTTGGACCATGACGCCGTCCTCAATTTTTTCAAGGACGATCGTCATCGCCGTTTGTCCGCCTGACTCGCGGAAAGTGCGGCTGGCAACCTGCACGACGATTCGATCCTCCCCGCCAATCATCTGGGCTTGCATGTTCCCCTGATCGAATTCGGCAACCAGCGCCCGGCCGATATCCGCCGGCGTGATGTTGCCATGAAAAGTCTTCTTTTCCATGCTGGCTTTCTCCTTCTCTTAAGCCAATACCTGACCGATAAACTCTCTGGCGCCCCGTAAAAAAACATCACCCGCCATGGGGCGTTTCCCGGCCGGTTGGATTTGTCTAAGGATGATTATTCCGTCGGCGGTGCGAACCGCAGGAAACAGGCCGTAAGGTAAAACCGTCCCCGGTTCCTGTCCGCCCTGGAAGGATTCCAATTCAACCTCCAGGATCTTAAGCGGATGCCCCTTCCACAGAATAAAGGTTCCAGGCCATGGATGAAAGGCCCGCACCTTCCGCGATACCTGTTCCGAAGACTGGCGGAAATCCAGCCGACCTTCCTCCTTCATAAGCCGAGGTGCATACGTTGCGCATGAATTATCCTGGGTCACGGCGGCCAGCCCTTCACGAATATATACGGGGAAAAAGGTCTGTAGGGTTTCCGCGGCCAGCGCGGACAGATTGCGGCTGAGACTTGCGGCAGTATCTTCTGGATGAATGGCTATTTTTTGCTGGGCCAGAATTGCACCCGTATCCAGGCCTTCATCCATCTTCATAAGAGTGATGCCGGTCTCCGCATCGCCCGCCAGTATGGCCGCCGGGATGGGCGCGGCGCCGCGGTGGCGCGGGAGCAGCGATGCATGCAGGTTGAGGCAGCCCCGTCCCGGCAGGGAGAGAACTTCCGGACGCAGGATTTTTCCAAATGCCGTCACAACGATCACATCCGGCTGCCAGGAGCGCAACCGGTCCATCACTTCAGGCAGACGCATCGTCTCCGGCTGGATAACCGACAGGCCGAGTTTTTCAGCCAGCACCTTCACCGGCGGCGGCATCAAGGTCCGCCCTCTCCCGGCCGGCCGGTCAGGTTGTGTAACGACTCCGACAATTTCGCTCAGACTCGCCAGAGCCGTTAGGGCCGGTAATGCAAATTCAGGGGAGCCCATGAAAATGGAGCGCATGATCTCAATTTTATCATCGCGCGGATACGCCGAATTGGTTCCCGGTTGCATTCGGTGCCATATCCCTTTATAATCGGCACATCCGAAACAGATCGCATTCCAACCCTATTTGGGACATCCACATAAGGAGGAACACATGACAGGACAGGCTGGACCGGAAGTAACAAGCGACGATAAATTGTGGGCGTTGCTGACATACGTTTTCACGCCCCTCGTACCGATCATCATCCTTCTAATGGAAGATAAAAAGAACCGCCCATTCCTCAAGGCACACAACGCACAGGCATTGGTTTGGGGCATCTTCAATCTCGTCGGCGGCACCATCCTGAGCGGCGTGCTGTTCTTCTGCTTCGGCCTGCCGTCGATTATCATCTGGGGCATCGGTGTGTACTGGGGATTCCAGGCCTACAACGGCAAGTTGGTGGAAATCCCGCTCGTCACCAAGTTCTGCAAAGATCAGGGTTGGGCGTAAGCCTATCTCACCGCGTCAAATGGAAGGCAAGATAAAAGCCCGCAGACGCGGGTTTTTATCTTGCCTTCTTCCGGATTGGAGGGGGATCCAATAAATCACATCGGGTATTCAGCGACAAACCATCCAGTCATTTTCCCTTCCGGGCCGACGGTATTCCCGCACGGTTCTATCTTGAAAATATGACGGAGAGAAATTCATGGATCCAGCAGTTCCTCCGCAGAAACCGGACCGGCTCACTGCCATTGCGGTCATGACGCTGGTTAGCGGAATTCTTAACATTTTTTGGAGTATCGGCCTGTTCCTTGCCATCGCCGCCATCGGCGTGGGCACTTTCCTCATTGGCTGCATCTGTC
>Ga0315536_1001882_pt1 | contig 10314 bp, 9 predicted proteins | sample SalMarSW160230MG_FD_203093 | JGI IMG/M metagenome (GOLD analysis project Ga0315536, IMG submission 203093) | Salt marsh sediment microbial communities from the Plum Island Ecosystem LTER, Massachusetts, United States - Salt Marsh Sediment SW1602-30 ... | reverse complement strand
CAGGCTAAGCGCGATTACGACATGTTCCGGCGTGAAGCACAGGAGTATTTGGATGATCTTGATGTCGCCTTGGTTCTGCTTTCAAGAGTGCAGGAGCTGTTTCCTCGCCTCAACTACAATCAACAGATAGTTTTGTTGCGCATCCTGGCAAAGCGTATTATAGTCAGCACACACGGGGACATCATTGACTACGAGCTTCATCCCCCGTTTTCGTATCTAGCTACGATTTCGAACAACTGCGGGCCGCCCGGCCCAAAGGAATGTGGTTCGAATCAGTTCCCACTTCTCCCGCCTCCGGGTTTAACGGCTTATTTGATAGCACAGCCAGGTGATCTGGCTTGCATAAGAGGCGCTGTCGATATGGTCAGCGCCTCTCATCGTTTATCTGAAGTTTTCATAATTTATTCACGTGTCTTAGGGCAATGTTCGTGTGTATCTGTGTTAGACTCTATTTTGAAGTATGACCACTTATGGTCGTTTATTAACAGGCTCACACAGAAAGAGCCGACCCGAACGGATCGGCCCCGTCTCGCACAAACCTGAGCGGCCTACTGGGTTCGACAGGCCAATGATAGAACCCAGTTTCTCAAAGGTTTTGCTTCCTCAGCATACCATGTTTTTTTGAGACAGGGTCTCCAAAAGGGTTACAAAACTATATATTCGGTGCCGGAAAGGCTTCCGCAGGAGGTTTTTTCTGGTTTATAAACACACGCTGAGCGGTCGTGTCTGCTGTGAATCAAGATTCGAACAGCACGCAACCTTGTTGTGTTTGTTTGGCTCTTGAGCCGCGCTGTGCCTGCTCTCAGCACGTCACATCATGGCTTTGACGTGCGCTGTTGATGGGCCCGTCGTGAAATAAAGCATGGCCTCGTCAGGCAGATGCCGAAAGCCTGGGGCTGGTGTATCAACAAAGCTCACTCTGTGGAGAGTCTAGCTCAAGGAACCTTGTATGTTGACTGATCTTATAGACCACGTGCCCTTTGTGGACCTGAAGGCCCAGGTAAAAGCCCTCGGTCCGCAGCTTGATGCAGCGATGTCCAACGTCATCCAGAACACCTCTTTCATTCTGGGCGAAGACGTCAGCCGTTTTGAGGACGCATTTGCCGCCTACTGCGAATCCAGGTACGCGGTCGGTGTCGGCTCGGGAGCCGCCGCACTGGAGGCGGCGCTGCGCGCCTTCGACATCGGCCCAGGGGACGAGGTTATCACGGCGGCCAACGCATCCAGCGCGACCGCCCTTGCCATCACCTCCACAGGGGCGACGCCCGTTCTGGTTGACGTCGATCCTCGAACCTACACGCTTGATCCCTGTGAGCTGGACATGGCGCTTGGCGAGCGGACGAAAGCGATCATCCCGGTGCATTTGTACGGGCAGCCTGCCGAAATGGACGCCATCCTCCACTATGCGCGCACACACAATCTGATCGTGATCGAGGATGCCTGCCAGGCGCATGGGGCGCGTTATAAGGGTCGGCGTGTGGGCTCTCTGGGCGACGCGGCGGCATTCAGCTTTTACCCTGCGAAGAACCTGGGCGCGTTTGGCGATGGCGGTATGGTTGTGACGAACAACGAGGATGCGGCTGAGCGCCTCCGTTTGCTGCGTAATATCGGACAGCGCACGAGCTACCAGGACGAAGTCGTGGAATATAATGATCGGCTTGACACGATCCAGGCGGCGGTGTTGAATGTCAAGCTGCCGCACCTGGACGACTGGAACGAGGCGCGACGCAAGCACGCCGATCAATACCAGAAACTTCTCGGTGGACATGGCATCGTTGTCCCCACTGTTGCTAATTATGCCGAGCCAGTCTGGCACCTGTACGTGGTCCGGATCAAAAAGCGTGACCAGATCCGCGATTTGCTCTGGGAGCGTGGTGTTGGGACCGGCATCCACTACCCTGTGCCGCTTCACCTTCAGCCTGCTTTTCGGGACCTGGGTTATCGTGAAGGGAATTTCCCGGTCGCCGAGCGTTTCTCGGCGCAGGTCCTGTCGCTGCCGATGTATGCGGAGATGACCGAGGAGGCCATCGAGTATATTGCCGTTAACCTGAAAGAGTTGGTCGACGAGCATGAGGCGTGGGTGCTCCCGGTTGGGTGATTCGTTTGTGGAGATGTGGGTTTGACCCTGATCCCCTGCTAAAGTTGTTGCCTCACCGTCTTCTTTTGAAAATTGCGCGATATCTGGATTTTCTTAAGACCGCGATTGACAATCTCAATACCGATTTCTATACTTTTCGCAACGGCGTCGTGTAATCGGATCGTCTCGTTTCGTTGACGGGTCGATCCATCACCCCATCCAAAGGACGATTATGTACCCCATGCCTGGAAGCTGCCCGGTATGTGGGGGTGAGCTGCTGGTTACCCGCCTTCACTGCGCTGCGTGCGATGTGACCATCGAAGGCCGTTTTAACACCGGCAGCCCGCTTTACCGGCTCAGCGCCGAGCAGGTTGATTTTGTCGAGACCTTCGTGCGTTGCGAGGGCAAGCTCAACCGCGTTCAGGCTGAATTAGGAATATCCTACCCCACCGTGCGTGCCCGGCTGGAAGAGACCATTCGCACGATGGGCTTCGACATCCCCGGCGATTACACCGCCCAACCGGGCGGCCTGGACGAGGACGAGCGCCGCCAGGTTCTTGAGCAGCTAGAGCGGGGCGAGATCACCGGTGAAGAAGCCGTCCGCCTGCTGCGCGGCCAGGTTTAGGAGCGGCTTACATGCCTGTGCAACGCTTGCCGGTGGATCGGCCCCCTCACATTGAGCTGGCTGCCTGCCAGGGGGACGTGCTGATACGCAGATCGAACCGGGCGGAGGTGAGTCTGGAAAGCGACGACGACCGGGCCGGGTTTGCGGAGCGTGAGCGGCACCTGCTGATTGATGCCGTTCAGGGGGACTGCACGCTGCGCCTGCCCAGGGGCAGCCAGGTCACGGTTGGCGAAGTGCAGGGCACGCTGCGCATCAAAGATGTAGATGGTTTCGTAGACGTCGAGCGCGTCTTTGGGGACTGCTCTACCCGGCGAACCGGAGCGTTGAGCATCCGCCGCGTCGAGGGCGGCGCGCGCATCCGCAGCGTGGCGGGGCCGGTCACCGTCGGTGCCATTCAGGGTGATGTGATGCTCCGCGACGTCAGCGGCCTGGCGCGGGTTGAGTATATTGGCGGTGATGTGTATGGCCGCGACCTGCCATTTGGTGCGTCGATTGGCCGCGTGGGTGGCGACCTGTTTTTCCAGACGGATTATAATCCGGGATTGGCCTGGCAGATTGCTGTGGATGGAGATGCCACCTTCCACGTGCCGGAACATGCCAGTGTGCGCTTCACTATTCCCTTCGACGTAGACCTCGACCTGGAAAAGGGCCTGGAAGCCCTCGACCAGGAGGGTTTTCGGGTGGTTTTGTTTGGCAAAGGGGCGGCTGCCGCCGAGGTCAGTGCCAACGGCTCGCTGGCGATCAAGCGGTACAACCAATATAACAACCGGGGCGAAGACTTCGCTGACATCCTCGAAGAAGATGTCAGCGTGTACCTCCATGACCTGACCGAGAAGTTCGACGAGCGGTTTGCTGAGCTTGACGGCGACCTGCGAGACAGGCTCAAAGCCAGCGTTCGTGACAGCGTGCAGCGCAGCCTGAAAACCGCTAGGCGTGCTGCCAGGCGCGCGGGGCGCGTCCGCCCGGACTCGGTTGACTGGGGTAGTGCAGTGGGAAGTCCCCCTGGTCGGGGGCCGGTCTCTGATGAGGAACGGATGGCGATTCTCAACATGCTGGAAGCCCGGCAGATCACGGTTGAAGAGGCAGACCGGCTACTGGCGGCGCTCGAAGGGCGGGCCGAACCGTGACTGACGCGCTGCACCATCCCGGCACACAGGCGTCGCGGGGAGATGGGCTGCAGCCAACCCATCTGGTGCGTGACCTGTACCAGATCGCGGAGCTGGTTGAGCTGTGTTTTGGCACTCGCCTCGACGCCAGCGGGCGGGCTGCCGTCCGGGAGATGAAGATGCTGGCCCGGCTTGGCCCGCTGTTCTGGCTGCTGGCGCTGCTCGACCGGCTGTTTATGTTTGGCCTGGGGCAGGGATACATCTGGCGAGAGGCAGGACGCGTGGTGGGCAACGTCAGCCTGTATCGCGGCGGTGTGCACCCCGAGCTTGGCCCAGGCTGGCTGATCGCCAACGTGGCGGTGCATCCTGACTATCGCCACCGGGGCATCGCTCGCAAGTTGATGAACGCGGCAATGGCCGACATTCGTCGGCGGCGTGATCGCTGGGTGATGCTCCAGGTCGAGGCAGATAACGAACCGGCTTTGCGTCTTTACCGTGACCTGAATTATCAGGCGTATGAGATCCTGAGCCAATGGGTGTTGGAGCGCACCGCCGCCAATCGCTTCGATAGGCTCCCCACCTCACCCTCGTCGTGGCCGGTGCGCCGCCTTCAGCCCGGAGATGCGATTGCCGAGCGGAACCTGATCTTTCGGCGGGCGCGCCGGGGGGGGATGACCTGGACTCGCCCCCTTGCCATGCGCGATCTGCGAGATACGCCCATGCCATCGTTGTCGTTGGTGGACGTGTGGCATGAGCACTGGGTGCTGCCCGATCCGGCCCGTCCTGGGCGTTTGCTCGGCGCAGCCTGGATCGACTACGGCGATGCAAACCGGGCCAGACTTTCCTTTTTTCTTGACCCATCCCTGGAAGACCCGGACGCCATACGCGCCTTGTTTTTGCATGTGCTGCGCCGCTCCGGACTGCGGGGGCGCGCCCTGCGCCTGGAGACGGCGGACGCCGGGCCGGTTGTCGACAAGCTGCTGGCCGAGGCGGGTTTCCGTCGGGCACGCCAGTTGATACAGATGCGCTTCGATTTTTGATCGCCGTTGCCCCACCTGCTCCTAAGCTGACAGGAGGCCGTTGTTGTCCACGTCAGAGGAACGACTGAAAATCCTCAACATGATCGCGGAAGGCAAGATCACCGCCGAGGAAGGGGCGCAGCTCCTGGCCGCGCTCAAACGCTCCGAGCGCCAGGGCCAGGCCATGGAGGCTCGCCAGATGCGCGTGCGCGTCACGAACAGCGAGACAGGGCGCGTCAAGGTGAACATGAGTCTGCCGATCAGCCTGGTGCAGGTGGGCATGAGGATGGGGGCGCGTTTCGTGCCCGATCTCGAGATCGAGTTTAATGACGTGATCGCCGCCATCAACCAGGGCACGCGCGGCAAGATCGTTGACCTGGAGGATGAGGTCGACGGGGAGCGGGTCGAGATCTTTGTAGAGTGAGCGGCCTTGCCCTGGCTTCGTCAGCGTGTCCCCAGCAGCCGGGGCAGCGACAGGATCACCAGCAGCAGCAGCGCGATAAAGCTGAAGACGGTCGCGTAGATCAGCGCCGCGCCGATTGGCACGGTCACCGTCCCTGCGATGGTCTGGAAGCGGGTCAGCATCGTCGCCGGGTCGCTGAAAAGCTGGATCAGGGCGAAGATCGGCAGCAGCACCACCAGCAGCCCCAGCAGGGCCGGGAAGAAGTGGCGGAAGTCCTCCCGGCTGGGTGCGGCTCCCATCCCCAGCGAAGCTCCCAGGTAGAGCGCCAGGTAGGTTTGCCAGCGGCTCCATTGCAGCCGGGCGAAGGCCCCGATCAAATAGCCGGGATACGCCCCTAATATCTGCCCGATCACCTGCCCCGCCCCGGCTGTTTCAGGTGAGTTGATCGGGGTGGGCGCGGCCACGTCCGCCGCCGTGAAACCCGGCAGCAGCAGGCGCAAGACCAGCCAGGCGGCTAGCGAGCAGCCAAAGAACGGCGCGATGGAGGCCACCAGCCGCGAGACGACCGACGGCTGCCGCGCCGGGATGGTGACGCCGGTCGCCCCGCCATATTCGGACAGCCCGCGCGGTGCGAACAACACCAGCCGCTGCACCCCGGCCCCGGTCAGTAAAAAGGCGGCAGCATGGCTCAGCTCGTGTATCGGCACCCCGACAGAAGCCAGCAGCGCCCAGATGCCGCGTCCGAAATAGCGCCCGCTGAAGCGCCACAGTCCCCGGCTGACGAGGTAAAGCACGACCAGTTGCAGCGCCAGCGGCAGGAATAAGGCCAGGACGAACAGGATTTCCAGTTGAATGACGGTCAGCAGGCTCATATGGATTAGGCTCGACGAGAACCAGGGTGAAAGGCGAACGCAACGTACACTGTACGGGCTTTTCTGAGGGTTGTCAATGATTGCTCTTTAGGCTGAACGCTGGTCGAGCGCCCATGCCGCGAAGCGAATCAGCCGTGAAAGACCTTCTGGCGATGCGGCAGTTATTTTGAAGAAAGTTTATGCTGCCTACATCATTTCCTCACATTCCAACATTATCTTTGAAACATAGTGAATTGCTCTTGCTGAGGCGCGGCCTTCAGCCAGGAATGGAAGGTCGCCCCTTCTTAATGGAATGGAGATAAATGATGAATGGCGAACGAATGATGATCGGGATAGTTGTTGTGCTGGCGCTGTTTGCCCTGGCCGGGTGTGCTGCTGATGTGAATGTGACCCCGGAAGCAGACGTTCCAGTTACGGTCGACTCGCCTGCTGACGAGGCCGAGGATATCCCAGTTAGCGATGACCAGGACAGTGTAGCGGAAGAGCCAGACGTGGAAATCGTAAACGTTGGCGAATCGGGCAGCACGAGCGTTGACGAATCGGCGCTGGCCCTGGCAGTCGCTCCTTATCCGGCGGGCGAACTCAGCGCAGAAGAGGCTGCCGGCCTTCTCTACATGCGAGAGGAAGAGAAGCTGGCCCATGATGTTTATTTGACGTTGTACGAGAAGTGGGGACTCCCGATCTTTCGGAACATTGCCAACAGCGAGCAGACACATACTGAGGCTGTCAAATCCTTGCTTGACCGGTATGGCCTGGAAGACCCGGCAGAAGGCAATGGCGTTGGAGTCTTCACCGACCCGGCACTCCAGACTCTTTACGATCAGCTCGTCAACACCGGGGATGCCTCGCTTGCTGCTGCGCTGGGTGTTGGTGCGACCATTGAGGAGATCGATATTCTCGACCTCGAAGCGCGTCTCACACAGACTGATAACCGGGACATCACCCTGGTATATGACAACCTGACGAGCGGGTCGCGCAATCACCTGCGCTCCTTTGTCTCGACTCTGGAAAGGCAGGCCGGAGAGGACTACCAGCCGCAGTATCTGGATCAGGCAAGCTACGACGCGATCATCAGCACAGGCATCGAAAGAGGTGGCCGCGGGCGCGGAAACTGATCGGGCAGGCGCTCAAATCAGCACGGGGGCAAGGTATACACTCCCGTGTTGTCATTTGGATACAGGTTGGTTGATGAGAAGACGTCGCCAGTCAGTATTATCCACACACAAGGTGTGCTATAATGCGAGCGGACTGGCCTTTGCCTGAGGGGGAGAACCCGCCTTGACCCGAACGATTGTGGTAGCCAATCAAAAAGGAGGGGTCGGCAAGACGACGACGGTGGCTAACCTGGGCGCTGCCCTGGCGATGATGGGCCGCCGTGTCTTGCTGATTGACCTGGACTCGCAAGGGGCGCTGACTGCCACCTTCGGCCTCGATCCCTACAATATGCCGCGCAGCATGTACAACATCATGCTGAACGAAAACACGTCGCTGAACCGGACTATCCGGGCGGTTGGCACGCGCACCCGGCTGGGGTTGGTCCCGGCCAGCGTCGACCTGGCGGTCGCCGAGGTGCAGTTGGTTAACGCCAACGACCGCGCACAGCGGCTGCAAAACGCGCTGCGGCAGAACCGCATTCCACTGGACTTCATCCTGATCGATACCCCACCCAGCCTGGGCATGCTGACGCTGAATGGGTTGGTTAGCGCGGACGAGGTGCTGGTGCCCGTGCAGTGCCAATATCTGGCGATGCGTGGTGTTCGGGCGTTGATGGAGACGATCTGGCGGGTGAAGCGCCGCCTGAACCCGGACTTACGCCTGCTGGGGCTGCTGCCGACGATGTACCATCCCAGCATCCGTCACAGTGCCCAGGTCGTGCATGAGATGCGCGAGGTGTTTGGCCCGAAGGTGTTCGACATTGTCGTCCGGAACAGCTCTCGCTTTGCCGAGGCACCCGTGGCGAGTATGACGCTGGTCGAGTATGCCCCAGAACATGAAGGCGCGCAGGCTTATCGTAAGTTGGCGGAGGTGATAGCGAATGCCGGATAACCCTGATTACGACGCAGACCGTGATGAGACGGAAGTCCCGGACGAGTTCTCTCTGGAAGGGCTGGGCTGGGAGATTCTGATCGGAGGGCAGGACCGGGCTGGTATGCTGGGCGGCGAAAACCCGTTCGACCTTGGCGAAAGCGAGGCATCCTCGGAGCCGGGATCGGCTGACGAGGAGATCGGCCTGATCCTGCGCGGCGGGGCGAACACCGACCTGGAAGCCGAGTCAACCGCGCCCGATGCCGAATGGGATCGCGGGCGGGGCGCGTTCGCGGCGGAGAGCGACCTGCCGCCCGCAGACCTGGCCGCGCCTTTAGGGCCGCCGCGTGCCCTGTCGCCTTCGGATTTGCTGAACCTGCCTCCGATGCCAGCCGAGCTGCCCGCCAGGCCGGTGACGACTGAGCCGTCCCTGCCTTCCTTTCCTGAGCCTGAAGCGCTCGCCCCTACCTCGGCGGTGCACGTCCCGGACGAAAGTGAATCGACGCTCTCTCCACCTGTCGAAAGCCTGGAGCAGAGCACCGCGTCGACGCCCGCCCCAATAAGCAGTCAATCTACGTTTGAGAAAACCGGTGGGCCGATCCACCTGCCTCCCCGGCAGATCACGTCCACGCTCAAGGAGGCCAGGCCCGGCGCGGGAAGCGCCGAGTATAAGGACAGGGGGGGCGGCACCGACCCGTTTATCAGTGTGTGGCCGCCTTCGTCAAGCGAGGGCGAGAGCCTCACGCTGCCCCCGGACAAAGACCTCCAGGACATACTCGTCACGCGGGCGCGCATCCAGGAGCTGTGGGAACGGATTAACCAGACTTACGACGGCTTGCTCCAGGGCGGCGAACAGTATGCGTACGCCTCGGCGAAACAATCCATTGCCGAACTGAGACAGGCGCGCGAGCTGCTGGTCTCCGGGGCGCAGCATTACGACGAGGCGGAGCAGTTAGTCGTCGGGGTGCAGACCCGCCTGCTGCGGGAGCGCAAAACCCGCCAGTGGGCCCGCCGCTATGGCCCACTGCTGATGCTGTACCTGATCGTCTGGCTGGTCGCCCTCTCGGTGCTGCTCTTCTTCGTGTTCAGCACCGATACGTTCGCGATCGCCAGTGTGATCCCTGATTGGATAGGCACCTCCTGGCTGATCGCCGGGTTCTTCGGCAGCCTGGGCGGGACGGTCGGCGCGTTCTGGGTGTTGATCAAGCATATCTCCGTCCGGCGTGACTTTGACCCCGTGCACACCTCGTGGTACGTCACCAACCCGCTGATGGGTTATGCAGTTGGTGTGTTGACCGCGCTGATCGTGAGCGGCGGTGGTCGCCTGCTGAGCCTGATGGCGGGCGGCGTGGTCATCAGCAGCCCGGCGGACATCGATGCCCCATTTTTGTACGTCGTCTCCTTGATTGCGGGCTTCAACCAGAATGTGCTGCTGCGCCTGGTCGACCGTTTTGCGCGGGCGCTGCTGCCGGGCGGCGATGATGGCGATATTGACATTATCAGAGACGAGTTCTAACGCATGTTCAGTTCCGGGCAGGGAGATTCTCTGCCACATCACGACCGTTCTACGAGACCCGCATATACTGAAGGGCCGGTGCCAGGCAGGCTGCTGCGAGCCGGGGTAATGGCCCTGGTTTTTGGCTTGCTCGTCATCTCCCCGGCGCTGGCGGCCCCACCCCGCCAGGATGGGCCGCCGACTCCCACGCCGACCGAGACGCCGACCGGCCAGATCATCTGGCCGACGCTCACCCCCTCCGCCACGCTGGGCGCTCCCCCACCCGGTGGAGGGCTGGCCGCGCGCCGGGATATGGCGGTCTGGGTGGCCCCGCTGCTTGAGGCGGATACGATTGGCCGCCTGCCTTACGGGACGGTTGTTTACCCGGTCGCGCGCAGCAGCAACGGTGTCTGGGTGGCGATCAGCCACCAGGGAGCCATCCGCTGGGTGATCGCCGAACAGGTGGAGTGGGACCCAAACCTCGACCTGAGCGCGCTGCCTGAGTACATCCCGCCTTTCACCTCTACCCCGCTGCTGCCCACGCCTGCCCCCACCTCGACCGAAGCCGGGGGGCCTCCGGCCACGCCCACCCCGCCGCCAGCCGAGGCGACCGGCACGCCGGTGGCTCAGCCCACGGCGGCGGCTCCGGCTCCGACGACGACTCCGGCGGCGGCTCTTGTGGAGGAGGCTGC
>Ga0315536_1001881_pt1 | contig 10318 bp, 12 predicted proteins | sample SalMarSW160230MG_FD_203093 | JGI IMG/M metagenome (GOLD analysis project Ga0315536, IMG submission 203093) | Salt marsh sediment microbial communities from the Plum Island Ecosystem LTER, Massachusetts, United States - Salt Marsh Sediment SW1602-30 ... | reverse complement strand
TATATTCAAAGATGCTATTGGAAAATTCAGGTTCTGACTCAGAGCCCAAAACTGCGAGATTATGGCGGAAAGCCACGCGGGCGTTCAATCGTTCTTTTTCCATGTTTTCTAGCTCCGTTCCATAAGTGTGCACAGGTTCCATACATATTTTGGTGTATTTTCTAAGAGTTAAAACCGTTTCTAGCTGTTCTACGTCATGATTCTTTTGTGTACACTAAAAAGCGGCTCAATTCGGGCAAAAACGGTTTTTTTAAAGAAAGTTTAAAATGCGCGGTATCGTGATACTTTTTTCCATGTTATCATATTGTCTTTTTGAAATTCTGAAGTTTTTGAGATTTATACCCTATTTTGTAACCTATTTTTATACCTTTTTCCATCAAATCCCCCTGCTTAAAATAGCGCGAGCAATTTCGAAGATCGTTATTGGAAAGAAAAAGGGAATATGAATTGGCTTCTAGAATCCAAGTGTTGATATTCCAATTCCGATTATCGCCAGTATTGCGACTATGACTACGAAGATTATCACTGCAAGAACAGCTATCACAAAAGCTTTTAACCATCCGCAGTCAAAGAAGTGTTTGATCAGCGCCAGCCAAACTATAAACATGATCACTGCTGCAACTAAGCCGCTGACGAAAAAGCCGACAAGTGCACCTATGACCACTCCCAGAATGACTATCCAGATGGCATCGGTCAACTTTGCCTTATCTTTGCCCGCCAGCAGTCTTCCAGCAATCCACAATATTGGAGCAAGTACTATGATGTTTACTACGATCTGTATCAACAGTGCCATGAGATCCATTTTGTTCAATCCCCAATTCTCTATTCAGGCACTGTTTCCTTTTAAGCTTATACATCGAACCATGCTCTTTTTTCTTTAGATTCAATTCCACATGCCCGCTTTTTCCACAAAACAAGCTAACGCCAACCGTCGACAGTTTTGTGTGTGAGATTAATATTTAATCCAACCAACGAGCAAGCAAGGCACAACTTTTAGTTTTCGCTTTTTTGTTCTAACGACTAATATCGCAGCAATTGCCATTATTCCTACTCTCAACCCAAAAATTGTGCTATCCTCCTTGAAGCCCATCAACCCCACCCTGTCAGACTGAATACGAAGCCAATGCAAAGTAACAAAGGAAGAAATCATTGGCCTTTGAGAGCTGGGACCAATGAGCAAGGCGCTATTTGTTGTTAAATTATAAACGAAAAGTATAACTTAACTGAATCAAACAATGGCATGTGGAGGAGTAGTGGTTTGTCTGCACAAGCAGGTGGTGTGCCTGTTCTAATTCTGAGGGAAGGATCTAAGAGATCTGGGGGCAGAGATGCCCAACGAAACAACATTATGGCGGCAAGAACGATCGCAGAAGCGGTCAAGAGTGCGTTAGGTCCAAAAGGTATGGATAAGATGTTGGTGGATAGTTCTGGCGACGTAATCATCACCAGTGATGGAAGAACGATCCTTGACAAGATGGATATTGAACATCCAGCTGCCAAGATGATGGTCGAAGTGGCTAAGACTCAAGATGCGGAAGTGGGGGATGGAACCACCACGGCGGTCATTTTGGCTGGCGAACTCTTGGGAAAAGCTGAAGCCTTGATAGACAAGGGGGTTCATCCAACAGTAATTGTCGAGGGATACAGTAAGGCAGCTGATAAAGCTCTTGAAACTCTTGAAAACATCGCGATTTCCGTTAAGCCTGCAGAAAAGGGGTTCTTGAAGAAGGTTGCTGCAACTTCCATGGCTAGTAAGCTGGTGGCTGAGAAAAAGGAACAGCTTGCCGCGATAGCCGTTGAAGCCGTTTTAAGCGTGGCCAGAAAAGTTGGAGAAAACTACTTGGTAGACTTAGACGATATCACGATAGAGAAGAAGCCTGGTGAATCGCTTACTGAAACTAGGCTTATTGAAGGATTGGTTCTCGATAAAGAAGTTGTGCATTCAGGTATGCCTAAACGGGTTGAGAAGGCAAAGATAGCGTTGTTAGAGAGCGCGCTTGAGATTAAGAAGACCGAGTTCGATACTAAAATCAACATTGAAAGTCCTGAACAGATAGAATCTTTCTTACGGGAAGAGGAGGATATGCTCAAAGCGATGGTTGAAAAGATAGTTGCCACAGAAGCCAATGTCGTTATCTGCCAGAAAGGCATAGACGACATGATACAGCACCTCTTATCCAGGAAAGGAATCTTAGCTGTGCAACGGGTTAAGGAGTCGGATATGAAAAAACTAGCTATGGCAACCAGCGGAAAGCCTGTCACAAATCTAGACGGACTCACAAAAAGCAACCTAGGCTATGCCGAACTCGTTGAGGAACGAAAGATAGGCGACGACAAGATGACTTTCATCGAAGGATGCAAAAACCCACGCTCAGTAGCTATCCTCATACGAGGCGCAGATAAACGCTTTCTTGATGAAGCTGAACGATCAGTTCACGACGCGCTATGCGTAGTCCGAGACGTGGTTCAGGCGCCCAAGATCGTTGCGGGCGGGGGCGCTCCAGAAATGGAAATCGCTAGAGCACTTAGAGGTTATGCTGAAACGCTGCCAGGCAGAGAGCAACTTGCAGTCCGGAGCTTCGGCGAGGCAATGGAAGTTGTGCCGTTGACGTTGGGTGAAAACGCAGGTTTGGATCCTATAGATCTTCTTCTAGAGCTTAGAGCCCGCCATGAGAAGGGAGAAAAATGGGCAGGCGTCGACGTCTTCGAAGGAAAAATCAAAGACATGAGAGAACTGGAAGTCTACGAGCCCTTAGCTGTTAAGAAACAGACAATCAAGTCTGCTGCTGAAGCTGCCACAATGATACTGAGGGTCGATGATGTCATTGCTTCAGGCAAGATGAAAGCTCCGCCTATGCCTCCTGGCGGAATGCCCGGCGGCGGCTACGGCGGTATGCCACCAGAGTATTAGGGCGCGTTAACAACTACTACAAGCAACCCTACTTTTTTAAAAGAATTCAGTTTTCTCCGAGATGTTATCCCGTGTCACGTTTTTCCTATAGCCCTAACAAGGCAACCTCTCTATAGAACGCGCGGTTATCTTACACAGAAATTAGGTTGATCATTCTTCGCCTTAAGGGCCACCAGGCATTCCGCCGCCTGGTCCACCTTTGGGTGCTTTGGACATTATGACATCATCTATGCGCAGTATCATCGATGCGGATTCAGCGGCTGATTTAATGGCTTGCTCTTTGACCGTGAGTGGTTCAACGATGCCGCTTTCTAGGCTGTTCTGGACTTTGCCCGTGAAAACGTTTATGCCCATGTACTTGCCGGCGTCTTTATCGTGCACTGATCTAAGCTCGACCAGTACGTCTATAGGGTCGAATCCAGCATTTTCTGTTAATGTTCGGGGGATAATCTCCATCGCGCTTGCGAAAGCTTCTACGGCTAGTTGCTCTCTGCCACCGACTTTGGTGGCGTACTTGCGCAGTTCTTTTGCAACTTCGATTTCTACTGCGCCGCCGCCAGCAACTATTTTATTGTTCTCTGTGACGTCTGAAACCACTGAAAGCGCGTCGATCATTGCCCTTTCAGCTTCATCCACCATCCTTTCAAGCCCCGCTCGTATCAGTATAGCCACTGAGTGGGGATCTTTGCATTTTTCAACGAAAATCATTTTGTCGTCGCCGATTTTCCGCTCTTCCACTAAACCAGCAAAGCCCAAGTCTGCCGCCTTCAAATCGTCTAAGTTGGAGGTTACTCTTCCACCCGTTGCTCTCGCGAGCTTTTCCATGTCTGACTCTTTGAGTCGTCTAGCGGCCATTATGCCTGCTTTGGCGAGGAAGTGTTGGACCATGTCGTCGATGCCTTTTTGGCAGAAGACAACGTCTGCTTTTGAGGCTTTGATCTTGTCCACCATTGCTTTCATCATGTTGGTTTCTTGGTCTAGGAACGCTTGCATTTGTGTGGGGTCGCGTATGCGGATTTCAGCGCTCATTTCGGTTTTCTCAATTTCCAAGGCTGAATCTAGAAGCGCGATTTTCGCGTTTTCCTTTTTCTTGGGCATCCCTGGATGGATAACTTCTTTGTCGACGATTATACCACTAATTAGTTGGGACTCGAGAAGGCTCTTGCCCGTTTTCTTTACAAGTTGAATATTGTCTATGTCTGCAATCATCTTGTCTCCACGTTTCTCGGCAATTTGCTTTACAGCTTCTATGGCTATTTCCGCAAAGTGCTCTTTTGCGCCGCCCACTGCTTTGCTGCCCATGGATGTTAAGGCGACTTTCATCATCATTTTTCGCTCTTCGACGTCGATGGGCACCGCGTTTTTCTCTATGATTTCGATTGCTTTCTGTGCTGCCTTGCGGTATCCTGCGACAAGTATTGTTGGGTGAATATTCTGGTCCAATAATTCTTCTGCTTTCTTGAGAAGTTCGCTGGCTAACACCACAGCGGTTGTCGTTCCGTCGCCAACCATGTCGTCTTGGGTTTTGGCGATTTCCACCATCATTTTTGCCGCTGGATGTTCAACGTCCATTTCGTCTAGGATTGCTGCCCCATCGTTTGTTATGGTTATATCGCCTAAGCTGTCAATGAGCATTTTGTCCATGCCGCGTGGACCAAGCGTAGTCTTTAAGACTTCGCCGATTACACGTGCAGCCATAATGTTGTTTCTCTGAGCCTCTTTTCCTCTGCTTCGAGAGGTCCCCTCCTTCAAAATAAGTACAGGTTGACCACTTTGAGTTTGAGTTAAATATGCCATGTTAATCCCTCTTCAGATCTTATTATTAATAATCTTCTTGTTGCTAATATTGTTGTCTCATTCTTTCTTCAACTGATTAGCTTTTCCGAAAGATTATCATGAGCTTTTCCAGTTTTTCGTTATTGAGGAGGCTGAACAATGGCGGATAGGAAGATGGATTTTGCATTTTTCGATGAAGATTAAGTTCAGCGCGCGCAATTCAAAACCAAGGCTGCCAGCTAACTACAGATGAGCAAAAAATAATTCGAGGCGGATGGATTAAGAATGGGTCGCTTTGTACAGCCTAGAGCGATGAAGGGCAGTCAGAAATGGATTCAGATGCTTATCAACGAGAAAACAGATGTACTTAACGCGCGCGCTACTGGCTACCGCCCCTAAAGATGGGTAAACGGGTTCATCTTTGCGAGTATGAAGCTGACAATTTAGCTGATGAATTGAACAAATTATTTGAAAGTGAATTTAATATTCCAAGAATAAGATATGGCAGTAAGCAAACGCTTGACACGCTGATTACTGAAGAAGCATCCCAACAAACTTGTTCAATTTAGCAACTTTCCAGAATCTGCATTTTTGATGCATTTGACGTTGTTAGACACTATCGCGCAGGATAGTTTGCCTTTATCGGACAATCAGCACTGAACGTTGCGCATGCATGCTTACGTCAGCACTTACGCTGCCAAGCAAAAACCTCTTCACCCTACTTACGCCCCTACTTCCAAGAACGATTAGATCATAGTCCTCCTGCTTTGTGACCCTCAGGATTGTTCTTGCCGGGTTCCCAAACTCTAGACGCGTATCGCAGATTGCATCTTTTGTTTTAGATGCTGCTTCAGCCAAAATCTCTTCGCCAACTTGTTTTATCACTTGTGGTTCCAACTTTAACAATTCATCTTGCTCAACATGAATCAGGGTCATTTTTGCCCCGAAATGCTGACATAGCTGAATGGCGTACTCAAGAGCTTTGTTAGCTTGTTTAGAACCATCAACTGCTACAAGCAGCTTGTTGATAGTGGTTTTTCTTTTTGCCACCAAAACAGGACACTTGGCATATAGCGAAATCTTTTCTGCAACATTCCCCAGATAATAGCGCTCATCGTGTGAGTCCGAAATATTGCCTACTACCAATAGATCATATTCTGATTCCTCAATCATAAGGAGTATTTTGTTTGCTGCGTCCTCAGACCTGACAAGTTTGGTTTCGACTTCGATTTTCTCCTCTCTAAAGAAATCCTCGGCGTTTTTGATGATCTTTCTCCCAGCTTCCTCAAAGGATTTGTCAAGCTCGCGCAGAATCAACGACGGCAGTTGGTGGTGAGCCTTCAATTCAGGATGCATAAAATCATGCGAAATTACATGGACTACTGTCATTTTTGAACCAAATTTTCGGGCGAGAGAGGCCGCCATTTCTTTTGCTCTCAAGCATGAGTGAGAACCATCAACTGCAACAAGAAGTTTCCCCAAGAACTGTTTCATTTAAATCACTCGCCACTTCTACTATACAATATGCGAGTATTTCAAGCTTAGGCAGCCTGGTTTGCCGCTCTGTCGTGATTCTTTGCGCAGCGCGCACGCTTTACCCCTTATGAAGCCTGAAATGGAAGATTTGAAATATACCGTTTTCCGCTGGACAATCACAGGGTAACTTCTTGACTTCGTTCAAATTAATAGACTCCACGTTTTCAACTAAAATTCCTTCTGCACCACATTTTTTGCATTCATAGCTTACATTAGATTTTACTTCACTCACATAATCACCTCGCAACCCCTATCTTTTTCATTTGTATTTTATTTTAAATAATAGGATAATAAGTGCTTGGATAAAACCAAAAAAATTGGCGATTATGATGGGCGAATTTTCCATCAAAATTCCATAAATAAGCCACAAAAATATGCTACTGGAAAATATTATTATCATTCCAAGAGAAATGTCTTTGGTGGATTTAGTCTTTAAAACCTTCAGTAATTGGGGGAAAAGCGAAATCCCTCCCAGTGCAGCTGCTGCCAATCCAATTATGGTCATGTAATCCATTTCCTCTTTCACTCGCTATCCAGTATTTGACCCATTATTGAATAACCGGGAACGCCCAATATACTCACTGCTAATAATGTTACGCAAACTCCAGAAAATGGCGCGCATTTTGATTGTGTTTTGGAGGGCAAATCATATGTGTATTCCCTCAAGAAGCTTCTAATCGAGAAGTAACCAATTATTATCATCAGGAGAACAATAATTATTATTAAGATTATTGGGAGCAATGGCATAAAAGTCACCTGACTACAAACTGCTAATCTGAATGAGTGTCTAAATATAACTTGCGTTCTGCTTGAGTTTACAAAAGTATAATAGCAAACCAAAAGAACTCATTAACGTGGCATCGAGCGATTCTAAATGAATGAGAAACATTCCGAAAATGCTTCAATTGAGAAAATAGTTGAAACGCAAGAAGAAAGCGAACAAGACGACGAAATTACCTTAAGGCTTTTTGCGGATGGAGAAATTGTGAAGCCCAATCATGCTAGAATTAACAAGCGTAGTGAAATAGCATAATCTTCTACATGATTTCTAAGCGACTTTTCCGTTGTTCAAAAGGCTTAAATTAAAACTATAGTTATTCAGAATTAGCGAGGGTTAGCGATGAAAAAAACTTTTGTTGTGAATCTGAGACCTATCGAGCCTGACAAGCTGGAAATAACGAAGGTATCGGGAACTAAAGAAACATTCAAGTTTAATTTATTATTAGAAACAGTGCCTGATTTTGTTTGGCAGGATTTCTTTTATGATGAATTACGAAAAAATCCGATACCGTTAGACTCCAAAATCGATTTTGCAGGAATGAGCATTTATGTGCTGAGCGCGCCCGACAAAATCAATGATATAATTGAGTTGGTAAAAAAACTCGTGAATTCCACTAACGAGCACGCACAACAGCATAACAAGAGAATTGGGGAAAGAAATGAAATCGAGAGAAAAATGAATGTGGAGGACAAAGAAAAAATCAAACGGATGCGCAAAGCATTAAAGAAATAGAACAGTCTTCCTTTTTCGTAGATAGCGACTGTGTGTCCTTCTTGGTGTGCACGCGCGCTACCTCCGGTGTTTAGAAACGAACTTGTTTTTATTAACGTGGTTTTGCAAAGGTATGTTTAAGTGATCTTAAGGATGGCGCGGTTTTCCAACTATTTCGGTGAAGAAAAAAACACGGGCGGCTATCAAGAAACGTTGTGGCTGGGGCTGAGGATCTATTGTGGGCTATTCTTAAACTTGTTTGGAAGAAGGATCCCGCTGTTTTGCGGGCACAAGCTAACATATAACTGTAATCTTCGGTGCAAGATGTGCCCCTTCTGGAAAAGATCCAGCGAGGATTCTAGTATAGAGCAGGAAAAAGCAATTCTAAGGCGGATTTATGATTCAGGTGTTTGTGCGATCGCGTTTGAAGGCGGAGAACCGCTCCTGAGAAAGGACTTGGCGGAAATTCTTGCTTTTTCTAGATCTCTGCCGTTGCACACAAGCCTAGTCACTAATGGAACTCTCCTCGAAACCAGAATAGACGAGATAGCCTCTTACATAAACGGTGTCGTATACGTTTCGTTAGACGGCCTAGAAAAAACTCATGACAAGATTAGAGGCGTCAGTGGTTGTTTTAGAAAAGCGGTAAGAGGTATAATGGCGTCCAGAGAGAAGGTCTCAGTGACAATCAACACGACGATAATGGCTGAGAACATCAATGAGATTGAAGACCTGGTGAAGTTGGCAAACGAATTGGATACGAGAATATCCGTGGCTGTAGCGCATGACTACTGCAATGTCAAGGCGTCCGCACCTGCCCGTCACGAAATTAAAGAGTTAGCTGGAAAACTTGCCGAGATGAAAAAGAAGGGTTATCCTCTTATAAATTCACCCAGTTATTTTAAAGTCATTGCAAAAGAGAAAAACTGGACGTGCAAACCTTGGGCATCAGTTAACGTAGATCCAGAAGGCCATTTGGTCCTGCCCTGTTACGTTCGGAACGAATACGCGAGTAGCGTTTCGGTTTTTGAAACCGACATCAAAACTGCCCTCTCCGGATTTAATTGGAAAGAAACACAAAACTGCCAAAACTGCAGTCTCCATTGTTATGTAGAGCCTTCTCTGGTGCTTTCATACGATTTTCACACTTACGTGAATTGGGCCTTTCGAGGCAGAACAGACACTTACCGCGCTAGAAAAGAGAAAGTGTGAGTTTCTAAGTTGTGTATTCTTTTACTACTGCTTTAGCCGCATTTTCCTTAACCGACGCTATTCCTTTTTGGCATCCCTCTTTTGATTCATAAGCTCCACTTTCCGCTATAATCTCGCAGTTTTGGGCTCTGAGTCAGAACCTGAATTTTCCAATAGCATCTTTGAATATAGCACGCTGCTCTGTTGCTGTGGGACTACAGCTACAAATGCTTAATAGTCATTTGTACCTCTACAGTACCTTAAGAGGAGTTGCGGATTTTGGGCGTCTTAGAGGATATACTTGGGTTTATAACATCTGGAAGCATAGGGGGCATACCACCGATTGTTGTGATGATTATCCCATTCATCATCGGTTTAATCGTGGGCTTTTTCATCAAAAAAATGTTCAAAATCGCCATTATCGCCGCGATCATACTCGTCGTGGTCAGCTACCTCGGCTTCTTCGGTCTGAGTCTTGCCGCGTTGAGTGACCTAGCAGACAAATACGGTCCCATTGCGATTCAATACGGGGTACTCCTTATGGGCATGTTACCGTTAGGTCTCGGACTCGTAGTCGGCTTAATCATAGGCTTCATATTCGCGTAAACTGAACATCCCTCTGGGTCAAAGCGTAGAGAACAATCAATGACCAATTGTGAAATCATTACTTTAACACAAGCCTCAAATTTCTTCCAGCCGTATCTCAGATGAGCCTGCACACGTTGCCTCAGCAGCAATTTTCACCCTTTCAGCACAAGCGGGAACTTTCAAAATCAGAACAACTCAACTATTCGCAAAGCAAAGCCAGCTACATATTTTGCGAAAACGAAGTAAAATTTAAAAATAAACGGTACAAAACTATTAACAAGTGTTGACGGTGGCCGACGACGAAAACACGGACCTCCTGCTTGGATTGGGTTTGAGTCTTAATCAGGCAAGGGTATACTTAGCAATACTTAAACTTGAAAAAACGACGGTACGACAAGTAGCGAAGTTTTCAAAAGTGCGCAGGGAAGAAGTCTATAGGATTCTGCCGGCACTTGAAAAGAAGGGTTTGGTCGAAAGATTGCTGGGCAAACCAACTGAAGTCCGGGCTACTGTTATTTCGGACGCCTTAGCTTTCCTAGTTGCGGAAGAAAAACGCAAATCTGATGAACGTTTATTGCGTATGAAGAGTAGAGTCAAAAAGCTATCCCTCAAAGAATGGACACAATCGGTTTCTGAAGACGAAAGCATCTATATACTGATACCCGATAGGAAAGCAATTTTGGCTAAGATTTCAGGACTGATTAAAGACTCGAGAAAAGAAGTCGCGTTGATTGCAGACAAGGGAATAATCATACGTATTTTGTCCAAGTTTGCGGATGAATTTAAACAGGCAATAAAGGAAGGTGTTCAGATTCGACTGATCT
>Ga0315536_1001880_pt1 | contig 10318 bp, 8 predicted proteins | sample SalMarSW160230MG_FD_203093 | JGI IMG/M metagenome (GOLD analysis project Ga0315536, IMG submission 203093) | Salt marsh sediment microbial communities from the Plum Island Ecosystem LTER, Massachusetts, United States - Salt Marsh Sediment SW1602-30 ... | reverse complement strand
GGGCTTGACTGACGCCCACCAGAACTGATCGGAGGCCATGGCGCTGTCCATGAGCTTGCGGGCATTTCTGTAAGGTTCGCTGTCTTTATTTTTGTATTTCTTCAAAGTTTTCAACACATAGTCCACGAATTTCCACTGCATCTCATGAATAGGATTATTGGGATCTTTCCAAAGCACAAATGAGTTTACCTGTCCTTTAAGCTCAAAATCCTGCTCCGTATTGGTCCAGGTGCAGTCCCTGATGTTGACTTTTTCCACCGGCAATTTTTCTTTTAGCAGATCTCTGACCAGCATAGGTTCGAAGAACTTATCTTTTAAAATTTCGAACAAGACCTTCTCATGCCCCACCCGGTGATGACCAAAAGTTTCCGCGTCCATGACGCAGAACCAGTAATTATCCTTATTGTGCAGGTCGGTTGTTTCCGTGATGAATGACTTAACATCCCTCACCGTAGCCGAAAGCACCAGCGAACTCACCTTTTTGTGTCTGAAGAAAACATACATGCCTGATTTTTTGTGTATATAGAACCTATCAGGCTCGGGATAACCTTTGGTGTAAGAGATCTGGGGAGCAGGCATCCACTTATAGCCCAACTTGGCCGCCACTTTGAAAACCTTGTCGCTCACGGCCAGTTCCGGAGAAAAGAAGCCTGCCGGTTTGTACACCTCGCCAAAGATCCTCTTGTTGGTCCGCTCGTTCTGCTCTATCTGCCTCATGATCTCTTCTTCCGGTATCAGAGGCAAGAAAGCGTGGTACATACCGCTGCCCGTAAATTCTATCTGGCCTCTTTTAGCCAATTTGGCCAAGCTTTCGAGCACGTCATAATATCTCTTGTCCCGCAATAGTTGGCTGAGGGCACCGCTGATATTGACCACAACCTTGGCTTCGGGATCTGCCAGCAAGCCGTTCACCAACGGACGGTAGCTCTCGTTGACTATTCGATCCAAAATATCCGTTTGCTGATTATAAGGCTGGTAAAAATGTAGTAAGAACGTTATTTTCATTGGCTTGTATTATAATATAGATTCTATTCTTTGGCTCATGTCCTCAATGTAGGCTAGGAGCTCCTTTTTCTCCGCCACCGTGGCATATTGTTTATAAAGATCCAAAGCTTTATGCACAAATTCGGGTGCATAGAGCATCTTGCCCCCCACATCCTGATTGGAAGCCCACCAGAATTGATCGCTGTGTAGGCTCTGCAGCAAAAGTATATGTTTGAAGATCTCGTTTTTGACTTCAACGTCTTCCAGTTTGCTCAATCTGTCCAGGTCCCACAAAGGAAAAGTGTCGAACATATCAGCCTCGGCCTTAATCTCAATATCCTTATCCTGGCGAGCGTCTTCCCCTACTTTGTGCTGCAATTCCCACAACATTTTCTGCACTTCATTGTCCGGTTTCTCCCACAGAGGATAGATCTCACCCCGTTGTACCTGTTCCAAGTTAGCTCCCCAGGAGGATTCCACTACCTCTTTTAAAGGCAAGCTGTCAGCTTGGCTCACCAGCTCTTTTACCGTCACCAGATTTATCCCCAGCCGGTTCAGCTCTTCTACCATACTCTCCAGCAAACTTATACCCTCGTCGTAGTGGTGACCAAAGAATTCCCCATCCAAGGCCAGTACCAGATCCTTGCCTTCTTGTCGAACAAATAAGATCTGATCTATAAGGTCACCCAGCTCCACAAATCTCTTGAAAGAGAGCATGTCACTTATACCTTTGTGCCTGGTCACGATCTTGATGTTTTGGTCCTCCAGATGATAGACCGGATTATAAAGATATCCGCTGGACCTGGGCACGGCCACGTCATCGGCAAACACCCAGGTGTAGCCCATGGCGTCCAGCTGGCTAATGATGGTGCTGTTGATGGCTGCCTCAGGCGGGAAAAAACCCACAATGTCTTTGACCATAAGAGCATCCTCACCCTCAAAGCCTTTATTTTTACCAAAGTAATAGGCTAAACCTCTTTCATTAAGTACTATTTCCTGCTCTGCCAAGAAATCAGGTATTTTTGTCAGCAGCGGGTGATAGGCTCCGGTGGAAGTGAGCTCTATCTTTTCCGCTTCGAACAGCTCCTTTATTTTGCCCAGCGTATCATCAGAACCAGTAACATGCAGGAGATAGCTTAGGCTGAGGGGAATGTTTAAGGTCAGCTTAAGGTACGGTTTATTTTTTATGGTCTTGAGAATAGGTGCGTAGGATGTTTCTGTGATTTCTTTGACCGCGCCGTGTTCCTGGGTCGGTGGCTGGTAAATGTGTAACAGAAACGCTAAATTCACATTAAAAATTATAGCATTAAATGCCATTAAAAAAACCAAAGGTCAAGCCCGGAAAAGACGGTTTCGTATTCTCCTGCCCACAGAATAAGAAACTTTAATGTCTTTCCCGGGTTGGGCCCTTGGTTTAATGGAGTTATTATAGCGAATGATTATAGGTTTGTCAATTATGAGGTGAGATAATCCTCTATAGTTTTTTCGCGCACGTCTTTCTTATTCCTAAAGGAAATCCCCTTGTTGTATAGTTTTATGTACTCCCTAGCCGAGAACTCCCAGCTGAAGTCGGACTCCATAGCATTTCTCTGCAATTTTCTCCAAAGCTTGTTGTTCTTCCTCAGTTCCAAGGCGCGTATGATGGTGGCAAACAAGGAAAAAACATTGAAATCAGAGAATACCAAACCATTACCCGTCTTTTTTGTCGAATCAAAGTTCTCTACTGTATCCGCCAAGCCCCCCACTTTTCTCACAATAGGAATGCAGCCGTACCTTAACGCCTCTATCTGCACAATACCGCACGGCTCGAACCTTGAGGGGTAAAGTATGCAGTCAGCGCCTCCAAATACCAACCTGGGGAGTGTGAAATTGGGATAGGGATGTATGCCTACCTTATCCGGAAACTCCTCCCTAAGAAGGTGAAGTCTGTGAGCTAAACCTCCGTCTCCTCCGCCTATTTGCACAAATTGCACATCAAAATCACGTAGAACATGAGGAAGCGCCTCAACAATAAGATCGACTCCTTTTTGGTAATCCAGTCGGCCCACAAAACCCAGAAGTAGCACATCTTCTTTCACCGGTAACCCGAACTCTTCCTGTAGGGCTTTCTTATTTATTGCTCTGTCATCAATAGAATCGATGTTGAAGTTCTTGGGCAGCATCTGGTCCGTCTCCGGATTGAACTCTTCATAGTCAAGACCGTTGATGATGCCGAACAACTTTCCTCTCAGCTCCAGCAGTAGCTTATCCAGATTTTCGCCAAAATCAGGCGTTAGTATTTCCTTGGAGTACGATTTTGAAACCGTGTTCACGATATCAGAGTAAAGAATACCCCTCTTCATGAAATTTTGTGTGTTGAGGCGGGGATTGAAAAAGTGAGCTACCGGAGATTTGCCATCGTCGTATTCAAGTTCAGTAGGATTGGTATGGTTAAGTAAGTAGCCTTGAATGGCCAGATTGTGAATGGTGAAAACCGAGGTAATTTTACTTAGGACAGGGTCCTTTCGGTAGGTAGTTTTAAGGTAGTTTGAGACCAACCCTGTGTGCCAATCATTGCAGTGAACAATGTCCGGCTTGAAACTATCCTGTCTAATGAACTCCAATAAACCCCGGGATAAAAGAGCCCACCTGGTAGGGTCGTCGCTGTAATTATAAACATTAGCTCTTTTCTCAAAGTATTCCTGATTTTCCAGGAAATAGGTTATTACACCATCTTCGCCGGTGTAACTTTTCACATTGCAGATCAGGTAGGGATTATTCTCATCGTCCGTAGGAACCTCAAGCCCTTCGTAAACCATTTCCATATGGTATTTCTCCAGATCTATAGACCCGAATTTAGGCATGAAGATGCGCACGTCAACCCCCAAGGGAAGCATGTTACGAGAAAGGTAGGCTACAACACTGGAAAACCCGCCAACAGTGGCATAGGGAGCTGCCTCAGCGGCTACCATGAGAACCTTAAGGTCCTTTTTAGCTTTAGCGCTAGACATGGATACATTCTAACACAGTTCAAGCCCGGCTGCAGGGAGTTTTTCCTATAATCACAGGCAATATTGATATTTTTGATATGAGATTATGATGCTTTAGAGGACGTCGGCCATTTCCTGGGCCAGTTCGGTCTCGCCAAAGGTGGAAATGTCCTTTTTCAGCTGTACTTTATCCACCACAAACAGGCCATGGACCTCTTCTTTTGCCTGATAAATAGAGGCATCGTCCGATATAATAAGGCACAGCTGCGCGTTAGACTTATTGGCCGGGGTCAGCCTGAGGATCTTTTCAAAAAAGTCTCTATCCGTAGATCTGATGTAGGCGTGAAGGGTAGCGAACGGCTTGACCGGTTTATGCAGAGAGGCGCCAGCGTGCAAGGTAAAACCATATTCCAGGTTTGAATTTCTGGCGCTTTTATCAAGATTCTGGGCTATATCTTTTAATCCGCCCAGCATGCTTCGGTAGTACATTAAGGTAGGAGTTGCTCCCACCGGAGCTTGCGGTTGGGGCGCTGGTTGAGGTGCTGGAGGTACATAGGCCGGTTGGGGTATAGGCTGGGGCTGTGGCTGAGGTATGGGTGCTTGATATTGAGGCTGGGGTGCCGTCGCCGGTGGTTCTTGTTCATCTTTGTATCTATTGGCGGCTTCTCTGAACTTGGCTAACCAGTCTACCGGTTCTTCTTCTTCAACTTCTTCCTCTTCTTCAACTACTACCTTTGGTTCCGATTGCGGTTGAGGTTTCGGCTGTGGTTTTACTTCTTCTTTTTCCTCTTTTACGGGTGCTGCTTTCACCTTTTTTGGCGTTTCTTCTTTTTCTTCTTCATAAAGTGATGGGGTAATTCCGTCCGGATATAAGAAGTTTATGATATTATCTTTGGTAAATCTGTGTCTTCCTGTGGCTGTCTTGATTTCTGCCGTTAATTTGTTATCTTCCAAATATCTGTAAACTGATCTCAAGCTTACTCCTAATATCTCAGCCACTTCTGTGGATGTATAATATCTATCTTCTAATTGCATACATTAATAGAAACACGACGTTTGTCATATGTCAATAAGTTTTTGTCTATTTATATGTACAAATATGATATTCTACTCTATGCTTTTATGGACTCAATGAATACTTTTATTGGAAATAGAGGAAACGTCATAATAACTCTTTTGACTCTCCATGGCTGCTTTATGAATGTATATAGCCATAATAAATGCATTTTTTCATATTTCTTACTAGGTTGTTTCATATCGTTAGTAATGTAGTTAAATGTACGGCCAACGCCAACGGATATCCTAGTTGGTATCTTATTGGCATTTCTTTGTATCCATTTTTCTTGTTGTATGGGATTATATGCAACCAGCATGATATCAAGACGCTTTATTCTATTAATATTCATGCAATCAGTTATATATGACAGCGTTTTTGTATCATCAATTGGCCGTCTGCTAAACTGTGAAGTGGCACCTATAATACGCAAATTAGGGTACAAAGACCTCATGGTTTTAGCTGCATCTTCAGCCATATCGTAATTTACTTGATCGATCATTTGGCCTTTATTATTTCTTTTACCTCCTCCCAATAAAAACACTGAGTAACCTCTCTTCTCTGCCAACTCACACAATCTGTATGTTAAATCTACACCGGTAATAGGGCTGCCAAACTCAGATCTTTTGGTAAATCCCTCTATGCCGGATTGAAGACCGGCAAAAAACGCTTTTAACGGAAAAAAAACATCCTTTTTAAGCTTTGCTACCTTTTTAAGATAGTGATTTGCGTACAAAACTCCCACGCCATCGGGTAAAGAGAGAGCGGCATTGTTCACAATATGCAAAAATTCGGGGTCCTTTAGAGCCGACATGATAAAATAGGGGCTGGTGGTGGCAATGAGCCGATTATCGCCCTCACTGTCCAGGATCTTCTCTATGCGTACCACGGCATCATCCATAGTCAATCCCAGATCTACGTTCACGCCCAGGATCTTTTTTATTTCCGCTTTAGAATCAACAGTTGGCATAATTATCTTTTCAGCATGCTCTTGCTGAAAATTTCCAAATTTTCCAGTGCCCGCCCCAAACCTTTGACCACGCAATACAGGGGGTCGTCCGCCAAGTGCACGGGAACACCGGTATACGAGCTTATAAACTTATCGATATTTTTTAGTAGGGCCGTTCCCCCGCTCAAGACAATACCCTTATCAATGATATCCGATGACAGCTCCGGGGGTGTGCTCTCCAACACACTTTTAACCCCCATGGCTATGCTGTTTAGGGGCGACTCCAAGCAGGAAACAACTTCCGTGGATGTCAGAGTTACCGTTTTGGGAAAACCGGTAATGGAATCCCGGCCCTTGACCTCCATGCTTTTGTCTTTCTGTAGGGGCTGAGCAGCTCCAATAGTCATTTTCACCAACTCGGCCGTGTTCGGACCGATCACCAAACCATAATTTCTTCTTACATACTGAATTATAGCCTCATCCAGATTATTACCCCCCACCCTGATGCTGCCGTGCACTACCATACCATACAAGGAAACTATAGCAATCTCCGTGGTACCTCCCCCAATGTTCACGATCATGTTCCCGCTGGGTTCTGAGATGGGCAGCTCCGCCCCTATGGCCGCCGCCAGAGGTTCGGGCATAAGGTAGGCTTTGCGGGCGCCGGCGGAATAGGCAGCCTCCAGCACTGCCCTGGACTCGACCGAAGTCGCCCCGGCCGGTATGGAGATCATGACATTGGGTTTTACCATTCTGGATCTGCCCACCACTTTACCCACAAAGTATCTCAGCAGGGCTTCCGTGACCAGATAATCGGCTATGACGCCGTTTTTCAGCGGTCTGGTAGCCACGATGCCTTCGGGTGTTTTGCCTAACATCTCTTTGGCCTCATTACCCACAGCCACTATTTTATCGTCGTCTTCGGATACGGCCACCACTGTGGGTTCTTTAAGCACCACCCCTTTGCCCGTCACATAAACCAGAGAGTTTACCGTCCCCAGATCAATAGCAATATTTTTGGAGAGCATGGCACCATTATCTTAAATGAGTGCTGACAAAGCAAGAATGAAAATAATTTGATAGAATACGCTCATGCTTCTGACTAAGAAGAACTGGTTCCAAACATTGTTAACGCTGATAATCCTGCTGGGCATCACTACCTTGATCTTTTTGTACACTTCAGGTTATCGAATAAACCGGGGCGACAAGGAAACGGTCAACTTGGCCACCACCGGCATGGTGAGCGCCAAATCCATTCCTGACGGCGCCAGCGTCTTCATGGATGACGAGCTGGTTACTGCTACCAATGACACCATCTCCGGAGTCGAACCTGGGATACATAATCTCAGAATAGTCAAAAAGGGTTACGAAGAATGGAGCAAGGACATTGAGGTCTTTGAGGCTCTGGTCACGGATATCACCGCCGTACTGGTTTCACAAAGCCCCATGTTCGAACCCCTGACCAATACCGGCGCCAGAAATCCTAGCGCCAGCCCTTCGCATAACCAGCTGGCCTATTTTTCCAAGGATGAAGAAAACCCCGGCGTCTGGATCATTCCTATCAACCAGGGCGGCTTGAACTTGTTCAGGGCCAACCCCTCAGTCGTGCTGGAAGATACCAAGGTCAATAAGTATTCTGACGGTAAGTCTATTTCCTGGTCGCCTGATGAGAAGGAACTGCTGGTGGAAACCAATGATAGCGTGTTTTATCTGGTCGATCTGGAGACAGGCACAGCACAGTCAGCCAACGACGCCGACGCCATAAAAGCCGACTGGAATGCCAAGCTGAAAAAGAAAAGGGAAGACTTTGTCTCCAAACTTGACATCCTGGAGAATATGAAAGAGATGGCTTTGTCGGACCAGGTCATCTGGTCGCCTGATGAAAAGAAGTTCTTGTTCACGGAGCAAAACGGCGACATGCTGCAGTACAAAGTCTACAACATGGAGAAACCTCTGCCGGTGGGAGAGAAAGTTGAAACTTTAGTATTCGAAAAAAACATCAACGAACCCCAGCCTGAGATCACCTGGTATGCAGATAGTTATCACCTGATCTTAACCGAGGGTAATGTATTGGAAGATAATTGGGGCACCATAAGTCTCATCAGAATAGATGGCACTAATAAGGTCGAGATCTACAGCCAGTCGCTGCACTCACCTTACGTTTATAGCGTGCCAAGCGGTGACAAAATAATCATTCTTACGACATTTAAATCCGGAGATCAGACCGATCTCTATACTGTGGGTATCAGATAACAATAACTACTCTTCTTTGTCCCCACCTTCGATCAGCTTAGCCGTGACCACCATTCTGTTTAATGTCGTGCCCGGAGGATCGCAGGTCTGCAGCGTCAAAAGAGGCTCCACTACCGGCCTGGTGATGGGATAGGTGTTCCAGCCCTTGATGACTTCCTTATTTACTACTTCATACACAAAAGTCTCTCCTTTATAAAAAATGTGGATCCTGTCACCATAATTTAGCTTTCGTATGAGGTTGAATACGTTAGCGTACTTGCCCAAACGCCAAAAATTGATGGAGGCGTGGGCAAAAAGGTAGACGTTTCCCGGTTTGTTCGAAGGATAATTTGAGGTGGAAGCGTGGGCTACGCCGTGTTTTAGGGCTTCACTATAAGCATTTTGGTCAGTTATGGACACATCGGCCACAATAGGCGCGTTGACGCCTATCCTCTCTATGACAATGGAAAAGTCCCTGTTCACAGGTTCAATGTAGATAGGCCGGCTGGTGAGAAATCTGGCAAAAACGCTGTCTTCCACGGCGTTATCGCTCTTTTTGAAAAGACTGATCTTTTGTCCTTTTAACTCCTTGAGGTCAAACCAGATCTCATCCCTAATGATCGAGCCAAAAGTCATATATATCAAGAAAAAACCGGCAGCCACCATGGCGCTGGAGAGGAGGGTGAGCTTGTGTTTGACGGGGACAGAACGCCTCATAAATTAATTATAGCAGGGTTTCGTCATACTAATTCTGGAATTTTCTCAACATATTAGCCGGAAGTTAGCAATTTTGTACCCAATGTGCGATGGACCGTTTCCGGCCTTTGCTGCGGGAGTTTTAAAAAGATGGTGCCCCCAGCGGGAGTCGAACCCACATTTCGTCCTTAGGAGGGACGCGTTCTATCCATTGAACTATGAGAGCAAGTTCACAATTTCTTATCAATATTTTACCGCAGCTGAGGCCTTTTCGAACATTTTGGAACCCGCGCATTGTTTAGTCCAAAGCCAATGTACTCGTTGGCGGAGGGGGAGGGATTCGAACCCTCGTGCGGATTGCTCCGCGCATGGTTTTCAAGACCAGCCAGTTAAGCCGCTCCTGCACCCCTCCAAACATAGGAAATTATATCATTTAAGCGGTGATTAGTAGGCGTAAAGATCATCATGCGTACGTTTATATTTCAAAAGCTCATCCTCATTGAACCACATATTGATCTCCTCCTCTGCCTCTTCCGGAGTGCCTGAAGCGTGGATGAGATTTAGCACCGCCCTTTTCCTCCTCATGCTTGTCAACGCTGAATCTAAACCAAAGTCTCCTCTAATGGTACCGGGGAGGGCGGCATCGGGATAGGTATACCCCACCAGGTCTCTGATCTTTTTTACTGAGTTTGGCCCCTCAAAGACAAAAGCAAAGACCGGCCCTATTTTGAACATATCGTACAACCAGCCGTTCACAATTCTGCCAATTTCCTCAGCCTCCACCGTACCGAAAATCTCCATAGCGCTAAGATCGTATTCACCGCAATCTTTTAGGTTAAGTTCGCCAATTTTCCTATGCCAGGCTTCATCTTTCTTGTAATGCTTTTTTACTACCTCTTGGTCGGCTTCCAAAAGTTTGGCACCAACTATCTTGAGCCCGGCGCGCTCGAATCGCTGTAGGATATCTCCTACAATTCCCCTTTGTACAGCGTCGGGTTTTAACAAAACTAAAGATCTCTGTATCATAAATTACTCCAAATAAGCTTCTTCTATACTATACGAACCGTCGTCATAAACAACAAGCAAAGTGATGCTGGTCTTTTTTTGTTCCGCTCTAGCATCAGTAATGGGTCCCAACACTACATGCTCCAACCCACTATCCGCTTCATCTGGATATTCACTGAAACTGTGCTGGTCGGCGGCAAAGATCGCTTTGACATCTGAATCTCTAATGGCATTCAGCAACTCGTCTGCCTGCTCCTTAACATCGGCTACTACCTCGCCCTTGACCAAACCCATCACCGGCTTGCCATAAGATGCCAAGGGATGATAAAGGGGTTGTGAGAGCAGAACGTAATCAGCGCCCTCTAACTCTTCTATAAATTGTCCTATTATATCCTTGTCAATAACTGTATAATTGGCACTATTATTTAA
>Ga0315536_1001879_pt1 | contig 10326 bp, 8 predicted proteins | sample SalMarSW160230MG_FD_203093 | JGI IMG/M metagenome (GOLD analysis project Ga0315536, IMG submission 203093) | Salt marsh sediment microbial communities from the Plum Island Ecosystem LTER, Massachusetts, United States - Salt Marsh Sediment SW1602-30 ... | reverse complement strand
TTTTGCCGAGTATTTCCGCCTGGTCCGTGTGCAGGATGGAAAGGGCCGTGTCATTGGCGTACTTAACGGTCCCCTTTGTATCCGCCACGATCACCCCTTCATTCAGGCTGCGCAAAATCAATGAATATTGTTTTCTGCTGCCGATCAGATCCTTTTCTTTTTGGGCTTTCGAAAGCGCCATTTCTATGGTTACTTTCAGGTCCCTGTCTTTGAACGGCTTTAGAATGTAGCCGTAGGATTCCGTGAGTTTGGCTCTTTCCAGTGTTTTTTCATCGGAGTGGGCGGTAAGATACACAACGGGAACGTTGTAATCCTCATGTATTTCTTTTGCCGTGTCGATCCCGTCTTTTGCTCCCTCTATGCGGATGTCCATCAGAATCAGATCGGGACGGTCGGTGATTACTTTGTTCAGGGCATCGTCACCGGAAGAAACGACATGAGGAACCCCGTATCCCATTCGTTCCAGAGCTTCCTTTATCTCGAGTGCGACAAGACCTTCATCCTCAACTATCATTATCTGGGTCTTATTCATAACGCTTTTTTTTATTGTAGCAGCAGAAATATAAATAAGCAAGAGATATAACGGCGATTTTGGGTGGCGGATCATACCGAAAAACAGCGACGGACAAACGCTTTAAGCGTCTTTGGAAAACGTGATTTTAAACTCGGTGCCTTCATTTCGAATCACCTCAAACTTCCCTTTGATCTGCTTGGTCAGGGTTTGAATAATCTTCATCCCAAGTGAATCGCTTTTATGGACATCATACTGACGGGGCAGGCCGATCCCGTTATCACTGACACTGAGGACATAGCGGTCATCCGACAAGACAAAACGTACCGAAATCCTGTTTTGTTCATCGGTATGGTTTTTTTGTTTTGCCTTGGGAAAGGCGTGTTTTATTGCGTTTACGATCAGTTCATTGATAATCAGTCCGCACACAATACTTCGGTCCAGGTCCAAAAGTATGGGATCCACCAGAACTTGCAGGCGGATATTCGGGTAGTCTTCTTTGTATGAAGAGGTGATGTAAGCGGCCAGATCCTCGATATATTCGGAAAAGCGTGTGTTTACAAAATCTTCGGAACGGTAGAGTTTTTCATGGATCATGGCGATGGAATAAATGCGGTTTATGGCGGTTGAAAAGGCTTCCAGTACTTTTCTATCGCTGATGCGGTAGCTTTGCAGTTTCAGCATACTGTTGATCAGTTGAAAATTATTTTTTACGCGGTGGTGGAGTTCACGGAACAGCATGTTCTTTTCTTCAAGCGATGTTTTCAGGGCCCGGTTGATATCGTGCAATGTGCGGGTCCTCTCCTCTACGCGCAACTCCGACTCATCTTTTATCTGCCGCAGGCTTTCTTCGGTTCTCTTTAAACTGGTGATGTCCCTGAGTACCAGGATTTTGTTTTTGGGACGTGAACGCCAGTTAAGAATCAGGGAGACACTGGTGTCGAAAGTAGTCCCGTTAAAGACGATCTCTTCCGTATTATGCTTTTTGTCTCCGGATTTTCGCGCAACCGCGGTAAGTGCCGGTGAAAGCTCCGAGAGTTGTTTTCCGATGATTTCTTGTGACTTGGGACCGAAAAACTTTTTTACCGCGGGGTTGATATAAAGAATTCGGTTTGCATTGCTTAAAATAATAATAAGATCACTCATGGATTCGATGATTGCGTGTTGGGTCAGGGGAATTATTTTGTAGAAGCGCAGGCGCAGGTAATAAATAAAACTGAAACTTACCGGTACGAATCCCAGTGGGGTGATTTCATAGCCGTTTATCCAGCCGGAAAAGAACATATCGGTAATATGCGCCAGCAGGGGTATCAGTGAAATAAGCAGCAGGGGGCCGATCTTGTTTCGCGGGGCCTTCAGATGTGTCCGTGAACCCCGGAACAGGATAATAAATCCGGAAACGATCAGAATATAGAAATAGGTTATGAAAACATAGTATCCTACGGTTTCATCTTTTTCCAGGAGCAGGTTATTGCCCGCCAGTCGAATTTGTTTCCAGATGAGATGATGCATTCCATTGGTAAAAACCAAAATTAAAAAGATAAAGCAGAGAGAGAATAATACAAGAAAAATCCGCAGTTTGTGTTTTATTTCGGCCTCGACATAATCCAGGCAAAATGAAAACCAGGCCGCGGGAATGATGACAATACCGATAAACTCAATGTTATTAAAGAATACCTTGACCGCGATAGCGGAAAAAGCCGCTTCCCCGATCTGTCCGCACAGCCAGATCCATATCCCGATAAACATCAACAGACTGTAACCCGGCAGGAGTAATTTCCTGAAGATCCACAGGTAGCCGATCATTATAGTGAGAATGGTTCCCCCCACTATGTAGGAAAGGATGTAGATTAAATTTGTACTCATTGCGGTTTCACACCCTTAAAAGATCTGTTGCCATGCCTTAGTATTAATTCATAGGTGATTTCGGCGTAGTTGTCAATCCGCAATTCTTATAAAATTGCTTGTTGTCAATAAGCCGCTCTTGTAAACATACCGCACATTCGCTATGATAAAAACAGGAGGGTCGCGCTATGATTAAAAAAGTTGAACTGACAATAAACGGCACCCTGAACAAGGAACCGCTTATTTACAATATTATTAAAAATTTCGATGTCGTCCCCAATATCGTTGAAGCCTCCTTTTCCACAACTATGGGGTGGGCAATAATTGAGTTCGAGGGAGAGGATGAAGAATTGGATCGCGTTCTTACCTATCTGAGTGAAAAATCCGGGATAGATATAAAGTTTTCGTAAAAAGAATATTCTATCGGGAAAACCTCTTTTTTAAAAAATCCAGGTATGGTAAGGTGTGGGCCTTAAGGAAAATATAAATGGCATTTGAAGTATTTGTTTTGGGTACGGGCGGCATGATGCCCCTGCCGGGGCGGGCGCTCACCTCGGTGCTGGTACGGCGTGAGGGGGAGCTTTTTCTTTTTGACTGCGGTGAGGGAACCCAGGTCTCGTTGAAAAAATTGAATTTACGCTGGAAAAAGATTTCAGTAATCCTCATTTCACATACACACGCGGATCATGTTACCGGTATTCCCGGCATGCTGATGCTTACCTCCCAGGTGGACAGGACCGAGCCGCTGTACATCATCGGCCCACCGAAAATAAAAGAATACGTTGAGGCCAACCGTTCGATTTTGGATATGTATATCAACTATAAAATCGTCGTCAAAGAGGTGGTTGCGGCCGGAGAGGTATTTGCGGGGAACGGATATCGCATCACCGCCTTCCCATTGCGACATTCCAAACTGTGCATCGGGTATTCCCTCGAGGAAGAATCGCGGCCCGGTGTTTTTTTCCCGGATAAAGCCGGTGAAAAGGGGATCCCCCGTGGTCCGCTGTGGTCACGCCTGCAGGCGGGGGAAAGTATCACCCTGGAAAACGGGCGGACCGTTTCCCCGGGAGAGGTTATGGGGCCCAAACGGCAGGGGGCAAAATTAAGCTTTGTTACCGATACCCTGCCCGTTCCGGAAATACCGCGTTACGCGGCCGGGTCGGACCTGTTTATCTGTGAGGGGATGTTCGCCGAGGAGCTTGCGCAGAGTGCTCTGGAAAAAAAGCACCTGACCGCAACACAGGCCGCCTCACTGGCCAAGCAGGCCGGGGTAAAACGTCTGGCCCTTATCCATTACAGCCCCCGCTATACGGACAGAGATCTAAAAGGTTTGTTAAAAGAAGCCAGGGCCGTATTTTCAGAGACGTATCTTACCCATGATCTGCAAAGCATGTGGATACCGAATCCATAGACTTATATAACCGTTTTGCTTCCTTGACGGTGACAACGAAAATATTTATTTTAAAGACTGCTTCGGGTGTAACCATTTGGGTTTAGATTTGTATTTTTTTACGAATGGGGTAAATAAATGATACAGGTAGATAATTTAGGAAAAAACTACGGGAACGTAAAAGCGGTAAAGGGTGTGGCCTTTTCGGTGCAGGGGAGTGAGATTGTGGGATTACTGGGTCCGAACGGTGCCGGTAAAACCACAATTATGAAAATCCTTACGGGATATCTGTTTCCCTCCTTTGGTATGGTGAATATTGACGACAAGAATATAATGGAACAGGGCAGGGAAATAAAAGAGGTGGTCGGGTATCTGCCCGAAAACACGCCGCTATATATGGATTTGAATGTATATGAATATTTGAACTTTGTGGCCGACGCGCGTCACCTGGAGGGTGAACACCGCAAAGAGCGGATTGAGCGGGTTATTGAGGAATGCGGGCTTAGGCGGATGCTCTATCGTAATATCTCCGAGCTTTCCAAGGGATTCAGACAGCGTGTGGGCCTGGCGCAGGCCATCATCCACGATCCGAAAATCCTCATCCTGGATGAACCGACTTCCGGGCTGGATCCCAACCAGATCCTTGACATCCGCGATCTTATCAAGCGTATGGGGAAAAAGAAGACCGTCATGATTTCCACCCATATTCTGCAGGAGGTTGAGGCAATCTGCAATCGTGTGCTTATTTTAAACGAGGGCAGGATTGTGGCCCAGGGCACAACCGAGGAGATTGGGAAGGAGCTGAAGGGAGAAGCGCTGTTATACCTGACCATCAAGGCCTCCGACAACACCGCGGTGGCAAAAGAGCTTGCCGCGTGCGGGGCCGTGGAGAAACTGCTTGAGTGTGAACCCGAAAACAGCGGCCGGATTCGGGCCAAGGTATCCCTGGCCCCGGGAGCGGATTCCTTGGAAAAAATATTCGACTGGGCGGTAGCCAAAAATTATAAACTGCTTGCCATGGTACCGGAGAAAATAAGCCTGGAAGATATCTTCATCAAACTGACGCGGGAGGGTGAAAAATAATGTTTGCCAATATCAGTACGATTCTAAAAAAGGAGCTGCGTTCCTATTTCAACTCACCGATTGCCTATATTGTCATCGCGGTGTTCCTGGTGTTCATGTCCATCTGGCTGTTTACCGTAAACCATTTTATTGCACAGGGCGTAGCGGATTTAAGAGGATATTTCATGATGATCCCCTGGGTGTTCATCTTTTTTATTCCGGCCATTACCATGAGAAGCTGGGCCGAAGAAAGAAAGATGGGGACCGACGAGCTCCTTCTTACCCTGCCGTTCAAGGAGTACGAGCTTGTGTTGGGAAAGTTCCTGGCTGCCTTTACACTCCTGACGCTGATGTTTCTGCTCAGCCTGGTTCTTCCGTTAAGCCTGAGTTTCCTGGGTGATTTTGAATGGGGTCAGATCGCGGCCCAGTATATCGGGGTGCTGCTCTTCGGCGGGGCCAGTATCGCGGTGGGCCTGTTTGTCTCGTCCCTGTCCCGTAACCAGATTATCTCCTTTATTTTCAGCGCGCTTACCCTGTTCTTTATCCTTATCCTCAGTGAAGTGAACTCCGTAGTGGAGCTGCCTTCCTTTATCGGCGGGTTCCTAAACGCACTCTCATTCAATTATCATTTCGAGGCCTTCAGCAAAGGGCTGATCGATTCACGCGACATTGCCTATTTTGTATTGGTAAGCACCTTTTTTCTGTATCTCAACAGCAAAGTGCTGATCTTTAAGAAATGGCTTTAGGGGGGAAGTTCATGACCAAGCGAACCAAAGAAATTATTATCGGCACACTGGTGGTGCTTATTATCCTGTTTGTCGGATTCAACAGCGCGGTGTACTTTTTCCGGCTGGATATCACCGAAAACAAGATGTTTACCATTTCGGATGTATCAAAAAACCTGTTCAAGGAAATCCCGGAACAGGTGCATATCACCTATTATGTTTCGGCAAAAATCAAGGATCTTGTCGCGCTCCCTCAGCAGATTGAGGACATGCTGAATGAGTACGCCGCCAATTCCCACGGTAAGATCACTCTGACGGTAAAGAACCCCATAAGGCAGAAACTGGAAAGTGAGACAAAAGCGCTCAATATCTATCCTATCCAGTATCCGGTCCCGGAGCAGGGAGAATACCGGCAGATACAGGTATATATGGGTATTGCCATTCAGTACCTGGATAAATACGCGGTTATTCCTTTTGCCAACCAGATAGAAACCCTGGAGTATCAACTGACCTCCAACATTCGCAAACTGGTGGAAAACAAGGAAAAAACCGTGGGTATTCTCATCGGAAGGACTGATCTCAATTTCCAGCATTACCAGCAGTTGGTCAAAAGTTTTTCCCCGTCGTTCACGGTAAAACAGGTACGCCGCGGTGAGGACATCCCCAGTGACATCTCGGTACTGTTTGTGCTGGGCGGGTCCGCGCTGGATGATTTCGATCTGTTCCCCATCGATCAATATATCATGCACGGGGGAAAGGCCCTCTTTGCCGTGGAAGGTGTAGTTGTAAACCTGCAATACATGGTGGGATTCAAACCCCCCAAGATGCCCATCCTTGATATGTTGAAGACCTATGGGGTGGACGTGAAACAACAGTTGGTGATGGATAACGTTCCGGTCCCCATTCAAGGTCAGTTGGGAATTATGCTGCAGCGCTACCCGTTCTGGGTGGTGGCGCGCTCCCAGTTTGTGGCCAGGGATAATCCGATTACCTCCACCTTCGGGGGGGCGGTGTTTTACTGGGTAAGCCCGCTTGAGCTTCATCCGCCGGTCGGGGTGAAAGGTGAAATGATCATCCACTCAACGGACAAAAGCGCAATCCTGAAAGACAAGTTCAATATCAGACCGGACCAGACCATGGGCATCTATCGGATTGCCCAGCAGGATTCAATGAAGAGTTATGGGCTTGCCGCCGTGGTACACGGCAGTTTCCCCGGGTATTTCGCCGACAAGAATATCCCGGTAAGAAAGGGTGAGCCCAGGAACTGGCACGTAAAGGAAACAAAGAGCAAGAACACCCGTCTGGTGGTGATCGGTGATTCGGATATCGGTGCGGCCTTGTTTGACGCCACCAATCTCAATGCGGACATTAACCTGCTCTCCAACTGCGCTGAGTGGCTTTCCAATGACGATGATCTGTTGCAGATAAAGAACCGCTCGGTGCACAGCATGGACCTTTATAAAATCCAGGACAAGGACGCCCGGGCCCGCGTGGCCGGGAACGTGTACGTGCTGAACCAGTTCATTATTCCGCTGTTGGTGGTGGGACTGGGACTCTGGCGCTACCTCAGCCGGAAAAAGAAGCAGAGATTGTACGAAGAAGCGCAAAGCAAAGCGAAAGGGAAGGTGTAACATGGATTTCAGGTCTAAGGTAATTTTATTGTGCTCGATTCTGGGCGGATTGATTCTCATGCTCTTTTTGGGAAGTTTTTTTTCGGCCGAAAGCATACGGGCGCGTGAGGCGGCCACACCGCTTGTCGCCGGATTGAATCCCGTGCTGGCGGACAAAATAGACATTACCGTTAAAGGAAAATCCGTGGAGCTGCGTAAAACAGATATGGGGTGGAACCTGGTTCGCGGGGACAAACCTATCCAGGCCGATCCCGACAAGGTAACCGGTTTTTTACAGAATATTGCCGATTTGAAGCGGTTCTCGGTGATAAGCACCAATCCCGATACCTTTCCCAAGTTTGCCCTGGATGAGGCCGCGGCAAGCCGGGTCCGTGTGTTTGATGCCTCAGGTAAATCCATGGTTGACCTGTACCTGGGGAAAAGCGACGCGGCTTCCAGCCAGTACGTACGGCTTGCCGGGGTAAACCAGGTGGTACAGACGGACACCCAGCTTGCCGTTTCAACCGACACAAGAGACTGGGTGGACCTGAAACTGTTCTCAAAGGTACCGGCAAACGCGCCCATTAATACCATTCAGATAAAAAATATCAGTTTTTTTCCGGACCTGGGAAAACCCAAAGACAATAAACACCCCGCGAAAGAGCAAAACATCCCCTATGACTATACGATCGTGGTGAAGAAAACAGAGGACTCGATGTACTGGACCGTCAAGGGCCGCAGCGACATGGTTCTTTCCAATTCAAAAGTGGAATCTCTTATCAATAACTTTCTTGATTTTTCGGCCGAAGAACTGGTTCCGAATTCCTCAGAGTCGGCCGAACGGCTGCAGCATCCCGGGGCCGTAGTGGTGATGACGACAGACGACGGTCTGCGCTACTCGCTGATCATCGGTGCGGGCCCCCCCAACAAGCAGTTCCGTTACTATGTGAAATCCTCGGAGAAAAAATACGTCTATCAGGCAAGTGAATGGATAATAATGCAGATTATTAAAAAGCCCGAGGAACTTGCGGCAAAGAAGCCTCAGTAGACATTACGGATTAAAAATTTCGTCGAACTCACCGCCGTCTTCGTGGGCCACAACCGGTTGGTCGGAGCCGTTCATATCCGCCTGGGCCAGCATGTCGCGTGCTTCATCGGAGAGGACCTCGGCACTCATGCTCCGCATATTGCGTGAGCTTACGCCCACGGAAAGAGAAATATTTCGCCCGACCGCCTCTGTTTGCAGTGAATGAATCTTGTCCAGCACATCCCTGGTTGGTTCATCGGGGATGATTACCGCAAAACTGTCCGCCGAATACTCGAATGCCAGGTCCTGAAAGGGAAAATATTTTAAGATAAGTCCGGCAACCTGTTTGCGGACGGTCGCATCAGATTGGCGGATTTTGATCATGGCCACGGCAAGGTCCTGGTCAAAGGCCGCGGATCGTTCAAGTTCAAAGCGCAGTCGGTTAAGGTAGTTACCCGGAGCCCCCATCCCGGTTTCCGGGAGAAAATCGGCCTGCTGCCGCTCTCCGAATACCACCCGTTCGGCTTCAGCGTATACCTCATCATGGTCCGTTTCCTGCTGTACGGGTCGGGGTGGGGTATACTCCTGCCGTACGCTATCTTCTTTGTCCTGTTGCGGCTGAATATATTGTGGGGGTTTTTTCTGCGGACGGGGTTTCTGTTTGGGGTCTGCCGCCGGGAAAACGGTTTCTTTTTCCACCTTTCCCATTGCGCTGATAAAAATCATTACAATCACGGTAATGACCAGAAAACCCAACAGAATATATAAGACGTGCCATAACAGCACGGTATAATCATTACTGCCCAGCAGGACATAAAAACCGCTTATGTATGCGTTGATCTCCATGTTCCTGTACCTGAGTGTCAGCGGAAGCTCAAACGCCCTGGTTCCGGGTGTTTTTGTATACTCCAGGGTATAGGGGCGGCTGTGGCGACTGGTGTTGAAGTCCTTCAAATAGAAACGGTCTCTGGCCGTTACTTTCAGCGGACCGTCCTGGTTGGAATATAATACAAGCGCCAGAAGACGCGGATCATTTTTCAGACTTTCCTTGAATACTCCCTCCATTTCATTCGAGTTCAGGTCACCGTTGTGGGCAAAACTCAGAACGATCTTGTTTCGTAATTCTAAAAAATCTTTTTCGGCTGTTTCTCTGTTAGTGATGGTCATACTTTGGATGGAAAGTAAGGTGAACGCGAACAAGGCAAGAAAAAAGAACAGGCTGAATATGGCATATCCTGTAATATAGCGCTTTTTTACAATGTTCATGGTAGTATTATACACCCAATGAGTTGATTATTAAAAGCGGCAATTCTCATTTTATATTTTTTTTTAAAAAAACCCACGGAGAAACGGACAAAACACGCTTATTTTGGTATATTTAGGGCGTGGGGACAGAGGACATATGAACGTGCGGAAGAGGTATCTTCCTACCGGGTGGTATCCCCAGGATGACACCGCGGTGGTGGCGAATATCAAGGAAATGGAACCGGAATCATCCGGCCGTCGGTATGACGCTTTGGCTGCCGTGGTACCGCATGCGGGCTGGGAGTTTTCCGGAAAAGCCGCAGTCAGCGTTTTTAACAGCATAAACAACAGTCCCGACACGGTTGTCGTTATCGGCGGCCATCTGCGTCCCGCGGCCGGCATCTACGCGGCTTTTGAGGATGCGTATGAAACACCCCTGGGTCTGCTTGAAGCTGATCTTGACCTCCTGGCGCAGCTGAAACGAAAAATAACCGTTCGTGAGGACGCCACCCCTGATAATACGGTTGAAATCCAGCTTCCGTTTATTAAACATTATTTTCCCCGGGCCAAAGCCCTCTGGTTACGGGTCGCTCCGTCCGATGAGGCCTTTTTGCTGGGCAAGACCCTGTGGGAGCTGTCCCGGTCGCTTGCGTCCAACCTCCTGGTAATCGGTTCTACTGATCTCACCCATTATGGAATAAACTACGGATTTATGCCCAAGGGGCTTGGGGTCAAAGCGGTGGATTGGGTGAAGCAGGTGAACGATAAAAAGTTTATCGATAACCTGCTGAAATTAACGCTTGAGGCCGCGCTGGCCGCTGCGGTACGGGATCGTGCGGCCTGTTCCGCGGGCGGGGCCGTGGCGGCCGCGCATTTTGCCCTGTCGTCCGGTATAACAAAAGGAAGACTGC
>Ga0315536_1001878_pt1 | contig 10341 bp, 9 predicted proteins | sample SalMarSW160230MG_FD_203093 | JGI IMG/M metagenome (GOLD analysis project Ga0315536, IMG submission 203093) | Salt marsh sediment microbial communities from the Plum Island Ecosystem LTER, Massachusetts, United States - Salt Marsh Sediment SW1602-30 ... | reverse complement strand
CATCGCCGGCCATGGCGGCGCCGGACGCACCTGGCATCCGTATCAGGTTCCCGCTTTCCTGGCGGCCGGATACCGCGTCATCACCTTCGACAATCGCGGGATCGGCGCAACCGAGAATGCCAACGGCTTCACGACGCAAACCATGGTGGCCGACACGGCGGCGCTGATCGAGAAACTCGACGCTGCGCCGGCCCGCATCGTCGGGATGTCGATGGGCGCGTTCATCGCCCAGGAACTGATGCTCGCCCGGCCCGAGCTGGTCAGCGCCGCGGTGTTGATGGGTACCCGGGGCCGCATGGACGTCGCCCGGGAATTCTTTCGCGACGCCGAGGCCGAGCTGGACAAGTCCGGTGTGCGGCTGCCGAGCGCATATGACGCGAAAATCAGGTTGTTGGAGAACTTTTCGCGCAAGACGCTCAACGACGATGTCGCGGTCGCCGACTGGATCGCGATGTTTTCCACCTGGCCGACCAAATCCACCCCGGGAACGCGTTGCCAGCTGAACATCGCTCCGTACGAGAGCCGGCTGCCGGCCTACCGCAACATCGCGGCACCGGTTTTGGTGATCGGCTTCTCCGACGACGTGTTGACGCCGCCCTACCTGGGGCGCGAGGTCGCCGACGCGCTGCCCAATGGCCGCTACGTCGAGATACCCGACGCGGGTCACCTCGGGTTCTTCGAGCAGCCGGACGCCGTCAACGCGGCCGCCCTGCAGTTCTTCGCCAGCGTCAAGGTCTGACCCCGGCAAGCTGTGCCACTCTGTATGAGTGAACCCCTCGACGACACAGGCCCGCGTCGTCGTTGACGAGTTGATTCGCGGTGGTGTCCGCGATGTGGTGCTTTGCCCCGGGTCGCGGAACGCTCCGCTGGCATTCGCGTTACAGGACGCCGATCGGTCCGGGCGGATCCGGTTGCACGTTCGGATCGACGAACGCACCGCCGGATATCTGGCGATTGGCCTGGCGATCGCCGCCGGCGCGCCGGTTTGTGTAGCCATGACGTCGGGCACTGCGGTGGCCAACCTCGGCCCCGCGGTGGTGGAGGCCAACTACGCCCGGGTACCGCTGATCGTGCTGTCGGCCAATCGTCCCTACGAATTGCTGGGCACCGGGGCCAACCAGACCATGGAGCAACTGGGCTACTTCGGTACCCAGGTTCGCGCCACCATCAGCCTGGGCCTGGCCGAGGACGCGCCCGAGCGGCAGGATTCGCTCAACGCCACCTGGCGATCGGCCACCTGCCGGGTGCTGGCGGCCGCCACCGGTTCCCGCACCGCCAACGCCGGGCCGGTGCAGTTCGACATCCCGCTGCGCGAACCGCTGGTGCCCGATCCGGAACCCCACGGTGCAACGCCCCCGCAAGGCCGGCCGGGCGGTAAGCCGTGGACCTACGCGCCCCCGGTGACGTTCGACCAGCCGCTGGACATCGACCTGTCACCCGACACGGTCGTCATCGCCGGACACGGCGCCGGTGTGCATCCCAACCTGGCGCAGCTCCCGACCGTCGCCGAACCCACCGCCCCGCCCGCCGCCAACCCGCTGCACCCGCTGGCCCTGTCACTACTGCGGCCGAAACAGGTGATCATGCTCGGCCGGCCGACATTGCACCGGCCGGTGTCGGCGCTGCTGGCCGACGCCCAGGTGCCGGTGTACGCGCTGACCACGGGCCCGCGCTGGCCGGACGTCTCGGGAAATTCGCAGGCCACCGGCACTCGGGCGGTCACCATCGGCGAGCCCAGCCCGGCCTGGTTGCACCGCTGTGCGGAGCTGAATCGGCACGCGGTCGACGCGGTGCGCGGCCAGCTCGCGGCGCACCCGTTGACCACCGGCCTGCACGTCGCGGCGGCCGTGGCGGACGCGCTGCGACCGGGAGACCAACTGGTACTCGGGGCATCCAACCCAGTCCGCGATGCGGCGCTCGTCGGCCTGAATGCCCACGGCATCCGGGTCCGCTCCAATCGTGGAGTCGCCGGCATCGACGGCACCGTATCCACCGCGATAGGGGCGGCTTTGGCATATGAGGGGTCCCGCGAGCGCGACGGCAGCCCGGACGGTCCGGGCCGCACCGTCGCGCTGATCGGCGACCTGACGTTTGTCCACGACAGCTCGGGCCTGCTGATCGGGCCCACCGAGCCCACACCGCGCCGGCTGACGATCGTGGTCTCCAACGACAACGGCGGCGGCATCTTCGAGTTGCTCGAGCAGGGTGACCCGCGATTCTCCGACGTGTCATCGCGGATCTTCGGTACCCCGCACGATGTCGATGTCGGTGCGCTGTGCCGCGCCTACCACGTCGAGAGCCGGCAGATCGAAGTCGATCAGCTGAGCGCGGCCCTCGACGAACCCGGAGCCGGGCTGCGGGTACTCGAGGTCAAGGCGGACCGGTCGTCGCTGCGGCAGCTACACGCCGCCATCAAGGCCGCCCTATGAGGTTGCGATGGTGACGGTATTTCCAAAAAGATTGCTGCACATACTGATCCACGGGCGCAGCGATGAACCACCGAAAACCCGGGCGCGAGTTGTGTTGCGCTGGGCCCGGATCGCGGTGCTCGTGATGGCCGGGCTGGTGACGCTGCAGTCGGTGCTGCTGGTTGCCGGCGCCTGGCGCGACGACCTTGCAATCCGACACAATATGGGCGTGGCGCAGGCAGAGGTGCTCAGCGCCGGACCGCGCCGCTCCACCATCGAATTCGTCACACCCGAGCGAGTCACCTATCGACCCGAACTCGGTGTGCTCTATCCGTCGCATTTGTCGACGGGGATGCGGATCTACGTCGAATACAACAAGAACGATCCCAACCTGGTGCGGGTTCAGCATCGCAACGCGGGGCTGGCGATCATTCCGGCGGGGTCGATCGCGGTGGTGGGCTGGCTGGTTGCGACGGTCCTGCTGGTGGCGCTGGCGGTGTTGGACAGGTGGCTGGATCGTCGCGCCGCGACCGGCAGCGAGCCGGGCCGACCGGCGTTCTAAAAGTGTCCGAGCAGCAGATTTCGCACGACGTATGCCCACAGGCAACCTTGTCGACAGGCGGCGCTGACACTGTAGTGGCGTGCGCGTTGCAATCGTCGCCGAATCGTTCCTCCCAGAGGTCAACGGGGTGAGCAACTCGGTGCTCCGAGTACTCGAGCACCTGCGCCGCACCGGTCACGAAGCGCTTGTCATCGCTCCCGACACCCCGCCGGGTCAACCCCCCGCGGACCGGATTCACGACGGCATTCGCGTGCATCGGGTGCCGTCACGGATGTTCCCGAAGGTGACCACGCTGCCGCTCGGTGTTCCGATGCCCCGCATGGTCAAGGTGCTGCGCGGGTTCGACCCGCACGTAGTGCATTTGGCTTCGCCGGCGCTGCTCGGTTACGGCGGGCTGCGGGCGGCCCGCCGACTGGGGGTGCCGACGGTAGCGGTGTACCAAACCGACGTCCCGGGTTTCGCCGCGAGTTATGGCATTCCGATGACGGCACGTGCGGCGTGGGCATGGTTCCGTCACTTGCACGGCCTTGCCGACCGGACCCTGGCCCCGTCCAGTGTGACGATGGAATCGCTTGTCGCTCGCGGGTTTCCGCGCGTACACCGATGGGCGCGGGGGGTGGACGTGTTGCGGTACGCGCCGTCCGCGCGCGATGAGGCGCTGCGGCGGCGATGGTCGCCGGATGGCAAGCCGATCGTCGGGTTCGTCGGTCGGCTCGCACCGGAGAAGCATGTCGAGCGGCTCATCGCGCTGGCGGCCCGCGACGCGGTGCAACTTGTCATCGTCGGCGACGGCGTTGACCGCAACAAGCTGCAATCAGCAATGCCGGCGGCGGTTTTCACCGGTGCGTTGTACGGCGACCAGCTCGCCGCGGCGTACGCCAGCATGGACGTTTTCGTGCATCCCGGCGAGCACGAGACATTTTGTCAAGTCGTGCAGGAAGCGCTGGCGTCGGGGTTGCCGGTAATAGCCCCCGACGCCGGCGGCCCGCGTGACCTCGTCGCGCCGTGCCGCACCGGATTGTTGTTGCCCGTCGACGAATTCGAGGTGCAGCTGCCCGCCGCTGTCACCCATCTGGTCCAGGACCGGCATCGCTACGCCCTGGCCGCCCGGCGCAGCGTGCTCGGCCGCAGCTGGCCGGTCATCTGCGACGAATTACTCGGCCACTACGAGGCGGTACTGTCGCCGTTTGCGCGAGCGCGCGATTTCTCGTGGCGCAGGCGGCGCGCATAGCGCGACGGCATCATCACCCGCGCGCCGTGGCCGTCTGCCCGCGATCGCGTGTCAGGGCATCAAGATGTAGGACATTCCGGGGACTTCCTTGACGTCGCGGGTCCACCATTCACCGACGCCGCCGTGGGAGCCGTTGTTCATTTCAGTGATGTTTATCCACCTGCCGTCGAAGCGCTCTGAGACCGAATTCACCCATGCGGCATGGCCATACGCGCTGATACCCGGCAGCCAGGGCTGGAACACGACGATCGCGCGCGGCTGCGCGTCGGTGACGACCGTCCAGCCGTGCGCTCGTGCCGAGGCCGCCCAGTCCATGGCATTGCCATCGAGGGCCGGGTAGTACCCGCCGGCCTCGAACCACTGGTGCAAAGCTCCCCACGTGCACTGGCCTTCGGCACCGGAGTTGGTGAGCCGGCGTTGTCCCATGGCGCGCCCGGCGTTGGCCGCCGGCATGACTTCATGATCGTCTCGGCCGGCGCAGTCGGGTGCGACCGCGTTCGGCGTGCCCGTTTCGATATCGACTCCGCTGACGAAATGCCCGTCCGACGTCTTGTACCACAGTGTGTTCCAGCCGCCGTTCGGAATTGTCGAGCTGAAGAATCCTCTGGTGTCCTGTCCCCGCGCAGCGCACACAAGTTTCAGGCGGTCGTTGACGTTGTACCAGCCATCCTGGCGTGAATTCAGCGTGGGTTCGGACATGCGCTGGGTCCGGGCTTTGACCGTCCCGACCGGTTCGGCTTTGGCGGAGGCGGCGAAAACCAATCCGCATGCGGTAAGGACGGCGGCCATCGTGGCGCCCGCGCGCGGGAGGCTGCGATCGGCATGTTTCCAACACCGCCGCAGCGATGCAGATTTCGTGCTGACGATCAGGCCAAAAGCCATTCGCGTCGCTCCTCCATTTAACAAACGCAAAGTTCAGCGTAAATAGCAGCTGCTTCGGGGAAGGGAAAATGCGAAGAATTAATGCGGAGAAATGGCGGGACTTCAACCGGCGGGCTGCGAAAACAAAACAATGCCTGCGCAAACGCCTGTCCGCGACCACCCGTGCTGTTTTTCCGGGGAACGCCGACAGCAAATCAGGGTCCGCCAAGAACACCGCCGGTGGCGGTACCGGCAGCACCGACGGGGCGGGTAGCGTCGACGCAATGACTCGTGCGGCGTTGGACAAAGACCCCCGGGACGTCGCGTCGATGTTCGACGGTGTAGCCCGCCGGTATGACCTGACCAACACGGTGCTGTCACTGGGCCAGGACCGCTACTGGCGCAAAGCCACTCGCTCGGCGCTGATGATCGGGACCGGTCAGAAGGTGCTGGATTTGGCCGCGGGCACTGCGGTGTCCACAGTCGAGCTTCAGAAATCGGGGGCGTGGTGTGTGGCGGCCGATTTCTCGGTCGGGATGCTGGCGGCGGGTGCCGCGCGCCACGTGCCGAAAGTCGCCGGTGACGCTACGCGGCTGCCGTTTGGCGACGGCGTATTCGATGCGGTCACAATCAGTTTCGGGTTGCGCAACGTCGTCGACCCGCAGCTGGCGCTGCGCGAGATGGCGCGCGTCACCCGGCCCGGCGGCCGGTTGGTGGTGTGCGAATTCTCCACGCCCACCAATGCGCTGTTCGCCACCGCGTACAAGGAGTATTTGATGCGGGCGCTGCCGCGGGTGGCGCGGGCGGTGTCGAGCAATCCCGAGGCGTACGTCTATCTCGCCGAATCGATCAGGGCGTGGCCCGACCAGGCGGCACTGGCCCACCAGATTTCACGGGCGGGATGGGTGGCAGTGCGGTGGCGCAACCTGACCGGCGGCATTGTGGCCCTGCATGCCGGGTACAAGCCCCTGTAGTGACGAGGATCTAGTGATTCCCGGCCGCTTGCACGACGCCCACCTGCTCGGGGCAGTAGTGGTCGACCGCGGCGCCGAGGAACTGGAACGATTGCCCCTCGGTGGTACCGCGCGGCAAATTGCGCTGGATGAAAGTGGCCGACTGGTATGCGTCGTGATCCACACCCCTGGCCAGCCGTTCGCAGCTGATCTTGCCGAGCCATGCGAGGTAGTCCTGCGGGCCGTAGATGCCGTAGCCGTTGACGGTGTTCTTGAACGGGTAGTCGTAGTCGTTGGCCGGCACGGCCTGCGCCGGCGCGGCCAGCGCGATGGCGGCGGCGGCCATGGCGCCGATAGTAGACAGCTTCGTTCCCCTCATCCGCCGAACTATACCCTCCACTACCTGGCGGTGTGGGCCGATCAGCCCAAGTGCGCCGATAGCAGCCAGCCGGCGACGGATTGCAGGCCACCGGGCTCGTCGCGGACGGCGACGAAGCCGGGCGTCCCCTCGATACCGTCCGGGAGCTTGGCATATAGCCGGGCCGGCCTGATTTCGTCGACCACCCAGTATCGGGACACCGCCTCGCGCAGCTCGTCGGCGGTGACCGCGTTGACCGGGCCTTCGGGCACGGCGGCCCTGTCGAAGACCAGGGCGTAGTAGGACGCCCCCGGCGCGGCCGCGCGGCTGATCGACCGCTGGTAGCCCTCGCGCGCCTCGACCGGGATGGAGTGGAACAAAGTCGAGTCGACGATGGTGCCGAACCGGCCGTCGTACCCGGTGAACGACGAGATGTCGGCAACCTCGAAGGTGACGTTGGTCAACCCCCGCCGCTGTGCCTCGCGGCGCGCCAGCTCGATCGCGGTGGGTGAGAGGTCAAGCCCCACCGTGGTGTGTCCGCGCTCGGCGAGCGCCAGCGAGATCGCCGCTTCCCCGCAGCCGACGTCGAGGACGTCGCCGTGGAACTTGCCCTCCTCGATCAGGGCGGCCAACTCGGGTTGGGGCACACCGATGCTCCATGGGGGCCTTACCCCTTGGCCGAGCGCGGATTCACCGCGGTAGGCCGATTCGAACTCGAAATCTGTTGGCTGGGTCATGCCTACCGGTATATCAATGTGCCTGATATATGTCAATGAAATTGATATCGCATCACACTTCACCGGCGTTCGGTCAGGGGCCGGCTCAGCTGAACGGCGTGCGGCGGTCGATCAACCGTGACAGCCGGCCGCCGCCCCGCCAAGCCCGCGCCACCCAGTCCGTGTCGTCGTCGGTGACCAGGTTGGCCATTACCCGCACGGCGATGGCCATCAGCGTGCTCGAACGCATCGCGACCGGCCCGGTCGCCGGCAGGAACCGCTGGAAGGTCAGCAACAATGCCAGCCGCCTGGCGACCGAAAACCCGCGACCGTAGTGCTGCTGCAGCAGCGACGGCCACACTTGCGACAGGTCTCGACGGTCCAGCAGCTCGGCAGCGAGGCGCCCCGTTTCCAGCCCGTAATCGATACCTTCCCCGTTCAGTGGGTTGACGCAGGCCGCGGCATCGCCGATCAGCATCCAGTTGGGTCCGGCCACCCCGGAAACCGCGCCGCCCATCGGCAACAGCGCCGATGACACCGCCCGTGGCTGGCCGGTAAAGCCCCATTCGTCGCGACGCAGGTCGGTGTAATAGGAGATCAGCGGCCGCAGCGCCAGATCCGCCGGCCGTTTCGACGTCGACAATGCCCCGACGCCGATGTTCACCTCGCCGTTGCCCAGCGGAAAGATCCAGCCGTAGCCGGGCAACACCGCGCCGTCGGGGGAGCGCAGTTCCAGGTGCGACGTCAGCCAGGGGTCGTCCGAGCGTGGCGTGCTCAGATAGCCGCGGGCGGCGACGCCGTACACCGTCTCCTGATGCCAACGCCGGCCCAGCATGCGGCCCAGCGAGGACCGGGCCCCGTCGGCCACGATCAACTGGCCGCAGCCCACCTCCGTGCCGTCGGCCAATGTGAGCGATACCACCCGCCTCGACGAGTCGTGATGTGCGGCGACTACTTTGACGCCCAGCAGCATCCGCGCCCCGGAATCCTCGGCGCATTCGCGGATCCGGTCGTCCAGCTCGAGACGGGCCACGGCGCTGCCCGTGGCCGGGAACGACGGGCCCGGCCACTCGACTTCCACCTCGCCGCCGAACCCGCTCATCCGCAGTCCGCGATGCCGGATGCGGGTGTCGAGCCAGTCGCCGAGCCCAAGTCGTTCCAGCTCGGCGACCGCGCGCGGGGTCAGCCCGTCACCGCATGCCTTGTCACGGGGGAAGGCGGCCGAGTCGATGACGAGGACGTCCTTACCCGCCCGGGCCGCCCAGGCGGCGGCCGCCGAACCCGCAGGCCCGGCACCCACCACCACCACTTGGGCCCTGAGGGCTCTGCTCGCTACCGTCCCCATGTACACCAGTATGTTTGGTCGGGTGAGGACTCCGACGACGGTGGTGGCGGGCGTCGACTTCGGTGACGCCGCATTCGCGGCGACCGTCCGTGACGGTGTCGGGCAGATCGAGCAACTCATGGACGCCGAGCTGCGCAGCGCCGACGAGGTGATGACCGACTCGCTGATGCACCTGTTCAAGGCGGGCGGCAAGCGGTTCCGGCCGCTGTTCACCGTGTTGTCCGCCCAGCTCGGACCCCACCCCGACGCCGGGGACGTGACGATCGCCGGCGCGGTGATCGAACTGGTGCACCTGGCCACGCTGTACCACGACGACGTGATGGACGAGGCGGAGGTCCGCCGGGGCACGCCCACCGCGAACGTGCGCTGGGGCAACAATGTCGCGATCCTGGCCGGGGACTACCTGTTCGCCACGGCGTCGCGGCTGGTATCACGGCTGGGCCCGGCGGCGGTGCGGCTTATCGCCGATACCTTCGCCCAACTGGTGACCGGCCAGATGCGCGAGACCCGCGGCATCACCGACGGGACGGATCCCATCGAGCACTACCTGAAGGTGGTGTATGAGAAGACGGCCTGCCTGATCGCCGCTTCGGGCCGATTCGGTGCGATGTTCTCCGGCGCGCATGACGATCAGGTGGAGCGGCTCAGCCGCCTCGGTGGCATCGTGGGCACCGCCTTTCAGATCTCCGACGACATCATCGACATCGACAGCGACTCGCAGGAGTCCGGCAAGCTTCCCGGCACCGACGTGCGCGAAGGCGTGCACACCCTGCCGATGGTCTACGCCTTGCGCGAACCCGGCCCCGAGGGGGTGCGGCTGCGCGAGCTGCTGGCGGGGCCCATCGACGACGACGAGGCGGTCACCGAGGCTCTGACACTGTTGCGCGCATCCGCGGGCATGGCGAAGGCCAAGCACTTCTTGGCCGAATACGCGGCGCAAGCACGCCAGGAGCTGGCTCTTTTGCCGGACGTCCCGGGCCGGTACGCGTTGCAGACACTGGTCGACTACACCGTCAGCCGGCACGGCTAGCGACCAGCAGAACCCTGCGGAACCCGGAAGGTCGTCTCGGGCGTTCAATGAGCTGTAGTCGGCAAAAAAACTATGAGTGTTCCTGAGTGTTCCGAGGAGGACACCGATGACCTGGCATCCCAACGCCAACAGGTTCAAGACCTTCGCCCTGTTGGTCGGTATGTCCGCGTTGATCGTGTTTGTGGGCTCGCTGTTCGGCAAGACGGCGATGTGGCTGGCGGTGCTGTTCGCCGTGGGCATGAACGTATACACCTACTTCAACAGCGACAAGCTGGCGCTGCGGGCGATGCACGCGCAGCCGGTTTCCGAGGTGCAGGCCCCGGCGATGTACCGCATCGTGCGGGAGCTCGCCACCGCGGCACACCAGCCGATGCCGAGGCTGTACATCAGCGACACCAACGCGCCGAACGCGTTCGCCACGGGCCGCAATCCGCGCAACGCCGCGGTGTGCTGCACCACCGGCATCTTGGAGATTCTCAACGAGCGCGAGCTGCGCGCGGTGCTGGGACACGAACTGTCGCACGTCTACAACCGCGACATCCTGATCTCGTGCGTGGCCGGCGCGATGGCGTCGGTGATCACCGCGCTGGCCAACATGGCCATGTGGGCCGGCATGTTCGGCGGCAACCGGGATGGCGAGAATCCCTTTGGGCTGCTGCTGGTTGCATTACTGGGCCCGATTGCCGCGACGGTGGTGCGAATGGCGGTGTCACGGTCGCGCGAGTATCAGGCCGACGAATCGGGTGCCGTGCTGACCGGCGACCCGCTGGCCTTGGCATCGGCCCTGCGCAAGATCTCCGGCGGGGTGCAGGCGGCGCCGCTGCCGCCGGAGCCGCAGCTGGCCAGCCAGGCGCACCTGATGATTGCCAACCCGTTC
>Ga0315536_1001877_pt1 | contig 10341 bp, 14 predicted proteins | sample SalMarSW160230MG_FD_203093 | JGI IMG/M metagenome (GOLD analysis project Ga0315536, IMG submission 203093) | Salt marsh sediment microbial communities from the Plum Island Ecosystem LTER, Massachusetts, United States - Salt Marsh Sediment SW1602-30 ... | reverse complement strand
AATTATCCCCCGGGAAATAATCCAAACATCCGATCGGGCGTGATGGTTGGTCGTTTTTCCTATTTTCGGCTTTCGATTCTCGCCAGCTTTTTCGCTGTGCGAAAAAGCTGGAGCCACCGGTCGGAATCGAACCGACGACCACCCGCTTACAAGGCGGGAGCTCTACCACTGAGCTACGGTGGCCCATGTACTCCGGCAGGTGCCAATCTCCGCGCCTAAGAAAGAGAAATGGATTCCTTCTCCCCCCTGGGGGGGCGGGGCCGCGCAGGGGCTGTTTTAGAACACGGTTCCGCTGGACTGACGCCGCTGGCGCACGATTTCAAAGAGTACGATGCCGGTGGCGACGGCCGCGTTCAGGGAATTCACCTTGCCCAACAGCGGCACGCGCAAATGCAAATCGCATAATTCCCGCGTCAAACGGCGCAGTCCCTTGCCTTCCGCGCCCACGACCACGGCCAGCGGCCGCTTGAGGTCGGCTTCCCAGACCGGCTGGCCTTGCGCGGCGTCCAGACCCGCGACCCACAGACCCGCGGTTTTCAGGGTTTGCAGGCCCGCGGCCAGGTTGGTCACCCGGGCGATGGGCAGGTGTTCCACCGCGCCCCCCGAGGCTTTTTCCGCCGCCGGGGTGATGTCCGCGCTGCGCCGGGTCGTGATCACCAGGCCGTCGGCGCCCGCGCCTTCCGCGCAGCGGGCGATCGCGCCGAGGTTGCGGGGATCCTCGATCTCGTCCGCCAGCACGATCAGGGCGCGCGCGGGATGCCTGCGGCTGGAGGCCACGAGCGATTCCAAATCCGTGTACCGGCGGTCCTGCAGGATGGCCATCACGCCTTGGTGCACGCCATCCCCGGCCAGCTTGTCGAAGCGGTGGCGCTCCAGCCATTCGATGGGCAGACCCCGCGCCTGGGCCTCGTCGCGCAGCTCTTGCAGGATGGACCCGTGGCCGCCCTTGGCCAGGATCAGTTTCCGCACCCGGGAGCCTCCGGAGCGCAGCGCCTCCAGCACCGCCCGCCGCCCGTAGATCTTCTGCAGGTTCATGGGTGCTCTTGCCTGTCCTGCGCAACCAGGGGTAATGGCGGATGACTGGCCAAGGTCCCCCAGGCCGTATCTTCCAGGACCCAGCCCCCGGAAATGAGCCGGTCCCGGATCCGGTCGGCTTCCTGCCAGTCCTTCCTGTCCCGGGCCGCCTGTCTTTGCTGGAGCAGCTTTTGCGTTTCCGCCCCCAACGCGGGTATGTCCGCCCGGACTCCCAGAACTTCAAGCATGTCGGTCAGCGCCCGTTGGGATGAACGCAAGGCTCCGGCCAAGGCGCGGCTTCGAGGCAAGTGCTTGCTCGCGATGACCCGTTTGACGCCGTTGGCGAGCGTATAGATTTGGCCGAGGGCGCCGGCCGTATTGAGATCATCATCCAGGAAGCGGTCAAATTGCCGGAGCGCCTGGAGCCGCAGCATGTCCAGGACCTTGGCCTCCTGGTCTTCGGAACCCGTGCTGGTTTCGGGCCGGTTCAGAATCTGGCCCGCGAACTGCAGCACGCGGTGCAGTTCCTCGTATCCCTGCCGCACGGAATCCAGATTCTCCCGGCTGAAATCCAGGGGGCTGCGGTAATGGGCGGAAAGCAGGAACAGGCGGAGGACCTGGTACGGCACGGTCCGGAGTACGTCCCGGGTCAGCCAGAAATTCCCGAGGGACTTGGACATTTTTTCGCCTTCGATATTCAAGTAGCCGTTGTGGAGCCAGGTGCGGGCCAGGGGTTTTCCGGTCAGGCTTTCGCTCTGGGCGTTTTCGTTTTCATGGTGGGGAAAGACCAGGTCCGCCCCGCCGCCGTGGATGTCAAAACTCTCTCCCAGGTATTTCATGGACATGGCCGAGCATTCGATGTGCCAGCCCGGGCGGCCCTGGCCCCAGGGGGAATCCCAGGCCGGTTCGCCCGGCTTGGCGGCCTTCCACAGCGCAAAATCCAGCGGGTCGCGCTTGCGCACATTCACTTCGACCCGCGCGCCTTCTTCCAGCTCCTCGATGTTCTTTCCGGACAGCCGGCCGTACTTCGGAAAGCTTCTCACCTCGAAGTAGACGTCTCCGTCCAGCACGTAGGCGTGGCCGGCGTCGATTAGGCGGGTAATGAAGGAGAGGATGTCCGGGATATGTTCCGTGGCTTTGGGCGTGATATCGGCTGGCAGGCAGCCCAGGGCCTGGAGGTCGGCGGCGAAGGCAGCCGTGTATTCCTCGGCCACGGCCCGGGGGCTGCGGGCCTGCTCGCGGGCCCGCTGGATGATCTTATCGTCGATGTCCGTGATATTCTGAACGTAGGTGACCCGGTATCCCCTGCGCACCAGCACCCGGCGCAGCACGTCAAAGACCACGAAGGCACGGGCGTTGCCCACGTGGAAGTAGTCGTACACGGTCGGCCCGCAGGCATACAGGCGCACATGCTTGGGCTCGGCGGGCTGGAAGCGCTCCCGGCTCCGGGTGGCGGTATTGAAAAAAAACAGGCCCGTTTCTTTTTCCGCTTGCAGCGGTTCAGCGCTCATGAGTTCTCCTGGTGCCGGGGACGGTCCGTCCGCCAAACCCGTCCCGGTTCCGAATTATAACCCAAGCGGGGGAAAAGAAAAAGGGCGGGCCGACGAAACGGCCCGCCCTTATGTTCCACGCGCGTCCGCCGTTACTTCGGCGCCTTGCGGCCCCCGGCCTTTTTCGTCTGCGGCGCATGCGGTTTGGGCCGTGCCGCCTTGCCCTGGCTTTTTTTCTCCAGGCTGGCCTGCTTCCGCTGCGCGCGCTCTTGGGCCCTTTCCTTCTTGAGCCGTTCCTTCTCCGTCAGGCGCGCGGAGATTTTCTTGTCTTTTTCCGGATCCCGGGCGCTCTTGCGCTCGGCCGGCTCGGCCTCGCCCTTGGCTTTGCCGAAGAGCGGTTTTTTCTTCTTGGCCTTGGCCGCGGAGGGCTTTTCGGCTTTGTCGGCCTTGCCCTGCTTGGCCGCTTTGGCTTTGGCTTCCTTGCCCTCCTCGCCTTCGGGCACCTTGACCTGCTTCAAATGCTGTCCCAGCAGCTTCTCGCCGGGAATCCAGTCCACCAGCTCGATAAACGCCATGGGCGCGGCGTCCCCGGTGCGGGGGCCCAGCTTGATGATGCGCGTATAGCCGCCGAGCCGGTCCTTGTACCATTCGACCACATGGTCGAAAAGCCGGTTCACCACGTCGCGGCGGGCGATCCAGGCGAAAGCCTGCCGGCGGTGGTGCAGCGTTCCCTTCTTGGCGAAGGTAATGATGCGTTCCGCGATGGGCCGGACCTCCTTGGCGCGTGGCAAAGTGGTCCGGATGCGGCCATGGAGGAAAAGCGCTTCCGTCAATTGCCGGAGCATGGCCTTGCGCCGGTAGCTGGGCACGCCGAGTCTTCTGCCGCTCAGTTGATGTCTCATCGCTTTGTCCTTCCTAGGCTCACTTCTTTTTCGCCGCAACCACTTCCGGCGTCTCCAGGAAATGCACGTCCATGCCGAGGGAGAGTCCCATTTCGGCCAGGATTTCCTTGATCTCGTTCAAGGACTTGCGGCCGAAGTTGCGGTAACGGAGCATCTCCGTTTCGGTCTTCTGCACCAGGTCGCCGATGGACTTGATGTTCGCGGTCTTGAGGCAGTTGCTGGAACGCACGGACAATTCCATTTCCTCGACGCTGCGCTGCAGGAGCTCCTTCAGGCGTTCCTGCTCCTCGTCCACCTCTTCCACGACTTCCTCCGGCTCCTCTTCGAAATTGATGAAAATGGCCAGGTGGTCCTTCAGGATCTTGGCCGCATGCCCCAGGGCGTCCTCGGGGCTGATGCGGCCGTCGGTCCAGATCTCCACCAGCAATTTGTCGTAATCCGTCATCTGGCCGACGCGCGTGTTTTCGGTTTCGATCTTGACCTTGGTGACGGGGGTGAAAACGGCGTCCACCGGAATGGTGCCGATGGGCATCTCCTCCCGCTGGGGCCGGCTGGCCCGCAGGTATCCGCGCCCGAAATCCACCTCGATGTCCATTTCCAGCTTCGCGTCGCGCTCGCTCAAAGTGGCGATGTGCAGGTCCGGGTTCAAAATTTCCACGGTGCTGTCGGTCTGGATGTCGGCCGCCGTCACTTCGCGTTCGCCCTTCACTTCCAGGTGCAGGGTCTTGGGGCCGTCGTCATGGAGCTTGATTTTTAACTCCTTTAAATTCAAGATAATATCCATGGTGTCCTCCACCACGCCGGGCAGGGAGGAGTACTCGTGCACCGCCCCCGCGATCCGCACCGCCGTGACCGCGGCGGCCTGGATCGAGGACAAAAGGATGCGCCGCAAGGAATTGCCGATGGTGACTCCGAAACCGCGTTCAAACGGCTCGGCGATGAATTTCCCGTAGACCGCCGACAGGGACTCTTTGTCGTAATCCAGCCGCTCCGGTTTGACTAGACTTTTCAGCTTCATGCTCAACACTCCTTTTTAATCCCCGCGGTTGGGCACGGGTTTACTTGGAATAGAGCTCCACGACCAGCTGTTCCTGAATGGGCAGCGCCAGCTCCTCACGGCTGGGAATCTTCGTCAAAGAACCGGCGAGTTGCTCGTGGTTGACCTCGAGCCAGCTCGGGACCCCGCCCCGGCGGGCGAGCGTTTCCAAGGCGTACTTGATGGCGTCCAGGCTCCGGCTCTTCTCGCGGATTTCCACCCGGTCCCCCACCTTCACGAGGTAGGAGGGGATATCCACTTTGCGCCCGTTGACGCGCAGGTGGCCGTGGGTGACCAGTTGGCGCGAGGCCAGACGGTTCACGGCAAAGCCCATGCGGTAGACGATGTTGTCCAGACGCCGTTCGAGCATTTGCAGCAGGATTTCGCCGGTGACGCCCCGCTTGCGGCTGGCGGCCTCGTAATAGCCGCGGAACTGCCGCTCGAGCAGGCCGTACATGCGCCGCAGCTTCTGTTTTTCACGCAGCTGTTTCCCGTAATCGGAAACCTTGCTGCGCATGCCTTCCTTGTTCTCGCCGGGCGCGTAATTCCGCCGCTCGAAGGCGCACTTGTCCGTCATGCACTTGTTGCCTTTCAAAAACAGTTTCATGCCTTCCCGCCGGCAGTGCCGGCATTCGGCGCCGATATATCTTGCCATCGTCCGTAAACCTCCTTGAGTCGGGCCGCCCGCGGGCTAGACCCGCCGCCGTTTGGGGGGGCGGCAGCCGTTGTGGGGAATGGGCGTCACGTCCTTGATGACCGTCACGTCGAGGCCGATCCCCTGCAGGCTCCGAATCGCCGCTTCCCGGCCGGCCCCCGGCCCCTTGACATACACCTCAACCTCTTTCATGCCGGCTTCGATCGCTTTCTTCCCGGCCGCCTCCGCCGCCAACTGGGCGGCAAAGGGGGTGCTCTTGCGCGAGCCCTTGAAACCGACCTGCCCGGCGGAAGACCAGGAAATCACATTGCCGTCCTTGTCGGTGATAGACACGATGGTATTGTTGAAGGTCGACTGAATGTGCGCCATGCCCAAGCGGGGGGCTTTCTTGACCTTCTTTTTCCCTCGTCCGGATCCTTTGGTTGCCACGGGTTGTGCCTCCTTGCCCTACCTGGCCTGGCGGCCAGAACGGGCTGTGCTATTTCTTCTCGACGGCGCGTTTCCCGCTGCCGACGGTCTTGCGCGGGCCCTTGCGCGTGCGGGCGTTGGTCCGGGTTCTCTGGCCCCGCGCCGGCAGGCTGCGCCGGTGGCGCATGCCCCGGTAGCACCCGATGTCGATCAGGCGCTTGATGTTCTGGCTGATCTCGCGCCGCAGGTCGCCCTCCACCTTGAAGCCCTCGTTGATGACCGACTGCAGCCGGTGGACTTCATCCTCGGTGAGATTCTTCACCCTCACGTCCGGCGAGACCTTGGCTTCGGCCAGCACGCGCTTGGCGCTGGTGAGGCCGATGCCGAAAAGATACGTCAAGGCCGTCTCAATGCGTTTTTCCTTGGGTAGATCGATGCCGCTGATACGAGCCATAAATCGTTGCTCCTCCCTTTCGCGCCGCCGGGCGGTGCGCCTCTAGCCCTGGCGCTGCTTGTGCTTGGGATTGGTGCAAATGATCCGCACGACGCCCTTGCGCCGCACGACTTTGCATTTCTCACATAGGGGCTTGACCGAAGCTCTGACCTTCATTGCCATTGCACCTCGCTTTCCGCCTACTTGAAACGGTAGGTGATCCGGCCCCGGCTCAGATCATAGGGAGAAAGCTCCACGGTGACCCGGTCGCCGGGCAGGATGCGGATGAAATTCATGCGCATTTTCCCGGAAATATGCGCCAAGACATTGTGCTTGTTTTCCAATTCCACCCGGAACATGGCGTTGGGCAAGGCTTCTAAAATCCTGCCCTCGATCTGGATCGAGTCTTCCTTGGGCGTGTTTTGCACCCGATCCCGCTTGTTGGGGCGGTCCTTTTTCCGGGAACGTTGCGTGTGCCGGTTGAATCGTTTGGTCATAGTGTTAAGACCTCCGCGCCATCCTGACTGACCGCCACCGTGTGTTCGAAATGCGCCGAGAGCGATCCGTCCTGCGTTTTAGCCGTCCAGCGATCCTCCTGGACGACCACGCCGTATGCGCCTGCATTCACCATCGGTTCGATGGCGAGGACCATGCCGGGTTTCAACCGCAGCCCGCGGCCCGTCTCGCCGAAATTCGGAATCTGCGGCTCTTCGTGCAAATCCCGTCCGATGCCGTGCCCCACGAAATCCCGCACCACGGAAAACCCGGCGCCTTCCACATGCTTCTGCACCGCGTGCCCGATATCCGACAGATAGGCGCCTGGCTTCACCTGGCCGATGGCAAGCTCCAGGGATTCCCGGGTCACCCGCATCAGCCTCCGGGCCTCCGCGGACACCTCCGCCACCGGATAGGTCCGGGCGCCGTCGCCAAACCAGCCCCCCAGCTTGACCCCGACGTCAATGCTGATGAGGTCCCCCGCCCGCAGGGTCTGTTCGCCGGGGATGCCATGCACCACCACTTCGTTGATCGAGGTGCACAGGGTGGCCGGGAACCCGCGATAGCCCTTGAAGGCCGGCAGCCCTCCCCGTTTGCGGATCAATTTTTCGGCCCAGCGGTCCAACTCGCGCGTCGTGACCCCGGGAGCGATCCGGTCCGGCAGACATTCCAGGATTTCCTTGACCACGCCGCAGGCCCGGCGAATCTGGGCAATCTCCGCGGCGCTCTTTATAATCACCATGCGGAGGACTCAACCCACCGCCGCTTGGATGGCCGCAACAATTTCCGGGATCTGGCCCACCGCCGGGACCGAGCGCAGCAGCCCTGCGTTCCGGTAATACTCCACCAAGGCCGCCGTCTGCGTCTCGTAAACCTGCAAACGCTGGCGGATGGTTTCCTCGTTGTCGTCCGAACGGATGATCAGCGGAGTGCCGTCGCGGTCGCAGAGACCGTCGGTTTTCGGCTTCAAGTTGGTATTCACGTTGTAATTGGCGCCGCAGGTCGGGCACATCCTCCTGCCGGTCAGGCGCCGGATGATCACGTCGTTGGGCACTTCGATATTGACCACGGCCGTCAGGCTCAAACTCCGCTCCTGCAGCAACCGGCCGAGGGCATCCGCCTGGGCCAGCGTCCGGGGAAAGCCGTCCAGGATGAAGCCGCGGCGGACGTCCTCCGCCTGCATGCGCTCCGCCAGCATGCGGATCACGAGATCGTCCGGCACCAGCGCGCCGCGATCCATGAAGGCCCGGGCTTCGCGCCCCAGTGCCGTCTCCGCCTTGACGTTCGCCCGCAGGATGTCCCCGGTTGAGATGGCGGGGATGCCCAGTTTCTGGCTCAACTGGGCCGCGTAGGTTCCCTTGCCCGCTCCGGGGGCCCCCAGGAAAATCAGTCGCATTTCCCACTCCTCATGGGTCCCGGAGGGTTTTTCCAGGCCCCATGTTTTTTGAGCTTAGAACGAAGCCGTGCGGCTTTTCAATTTGCCCTGCTTCATGAATCCTTCATAGTGCCGCATCAGCAGGTGGGATTCCACCTGCTTCATGGTGTCGAGCGCCACGCCGACCACGATCAGGAGCGTGGTGCCTCCGAAATACCAGCCGATGGACATGTGCCGGGCCAGGATATCCGGGATGATGGCGATCAAGACCACGGCCAGCGAACCGCCGAGCGTGATGCGCGAAAGCGTCTGATCAATGAACTCGGCCGTCGACTTGCCCGGCCGCAGACCCGGGATAAATCCGCCGTATTTTTTCATGTTGTCCGCCACGTCCGTGGGGTTGAAGGTGATGGCCGTGTAGAAGTAGCAGAAAAACACGATCAGGATGGCGTACAGGACCATGTACAGAATGCTGCCCGGCGAAAGATAATTTAAAATGGTCTGCACCATGGTTTGGGTGGCACTCATGGCGTTGGGATTTTCAAAAAAGCGCGCGATCGTGGAAGGCATGACCAGGACCGCGCTGGCGAAAATCACGGCGATGACGCCCGAGTAGTCCACCTTCAGCGGCAGCTGCGTGGACTGGCCCCGGTAAATCTTGCGCCCCACGATGCGCTGGGCGTATTGGACCGGTATTTTCCGGTACGACTGCTGCACCACGACGGTCAGCGCCACCAGGGCGACCAGAACGGCAATGAACAGCAGGAGCTCGAAGAGGCTGACCGAACCCGCCTGGAAGAGGGCCCACATGGAACCCGCCTCCATGGGCAGGCGCGCCACGATGCCGGCAAAGATGATGATGGACATGCCGTTGCCGATTCCCCGCTCGGAAATCTGTTCGCCGAGCCACATGATGAAAATGGTGCCGCAGGTCAGCGTGAGCACCGTGGTGATCTGGAAAGCCAGTCCCCAGTGAATGACGATGGATTCCCCGCCCGAGGGGGACACGTTGTGCAGCATATAGGTCATGCCGATAGACTGGATGATGCAAAGGAGCACCGTGCCGTACCGGGTGTACTGGGTGATTTTTTTTCGCCCTTGTTCGCCTTCTTTTTGCAGGCGTTCCAGATACGGCACCACGGTGGTCAGGAGCTGGATGATGATCGAAGTGGAAATGTAGGGCATGATGCCGAGCGCAAAGACGGAAAACTGGCTCAAGGCCCCGCCCGAGAACAAGTCCAGAAATCCCAGCACGCCGCCGGCCTGATTCTGAATGAGGGCGGTCATGGCCGCGGCATTGATGCCGGGCGTGGGGACGTGCGATCCGATCCGGTACACGAAGATCATCGCCAGCGTGAAGAGGATCCTCCGCTTGAGTTCCGGAATGGAGATCGCGTTTTGAAAAGCGCCTAGCATGCCTGCACCTCGGCCTTGCCGCCGGCCGCCGTTAATTTCTCGGCGGCGCTCTTGGAAAACTTCTGCGCCTTGACGTGCAACCCCCGGGGCGCCTCTCCCTGCCCCAGGATTTTCACGGGACGGTTCTTGCGCACCAGCCCCGCCTGGGTCAACGCCTCCGGGTCCACGGTCGCGCCGGCCTGGAAACGGGCCAAGTCCTGCAAGTTGACGACTTCATACTGGGTGCGGAAGGGGTTGAAAAAACCGCGCTTCGGCATTTTTTGCGCCAGCGGCATCTGGCCGCCTTCGAATCCCGGGCCCTTGGCGCCACCGCTGCGGGCTTTTTGCCCATTGGAGCCGCGGCCTGCGGTCTTGCCCCAACCCGACCCGATGCCCCGGCCCCGGCGGTGTCCTTCCCGGCGGGCTCCGCTGGCCGGGACCAATTCGGCGATCTTCATGATGGACTTTCCCCTTTCCCTAGGCGCCGATCTCTTCAACCTGAAGCAGATGCTTCACTCTGGCGACCATGCCCCGGATCTCCGGACGGTCCGGCAGGACATGCGAGGAACCGCGTTTGGTCAGACCCAGGGCGCGCACCGTGCCCCGCTGGGGCTCGGTGGTTCCGATGACGCTGCGAATCAAGGTGATTTTCAATTTTCCGCTCACGGTTTCACCGCTTCCTTTTCCCGGGCGGCGGAGGACGACTCGTCGGGCAGCTTGCCGCGCATGCGCAGGACATCCTCCTGATCGATGAGATTCTTGAGGCCCGCGAAGGTGGCGTGCAGGACGTTGTGGGGATTGTTCGTCCCGATGATCTTGGTCAGAATATCATGCACGCCCGCCACGTCCATGATGGCCCGGACCGCTCCGCCGGCGATCACGCCCGTACCGGGCGCCGCCGGACGCATCATGACCTTGGCCGCGCCGTAGATCCCGGTGATGGGATGGGGGATGGTGTTCCCCTTCAGACGGATCTTCACCAGGTTCTTCTTGGCTTCCTGTACGGCCTTGGAGATCGACTCCGGAACCTCGTTGGCCTTGCCGAGGCCGTAGCCCACGGTTCCCTGTCCGTCGCCCACGACGACCAGGGCGGAAAAGTTGAACCGGCGCCCGCCCTTGACCACCTTGGCGACGCGGT
>Ga0315536_1001876_pt1 | contig 10347 bp, 7 predicted proteins | sample SalMarSW160230MG_FD_203093 | JGI IMG/M metagenome (GOLD analysis project Ga0315536, IMG submission 203093) | Salt marsh sediment microbial communities from the Plum Island Ecosystem LTER, Massachusetts, United States - Salt Marsh Sediment SW1602-30 ... | reverse complement strand
GATGGTGCGGAAGCCGCCGCCCGGGCGGCTGTCCCCGCCATAGAGAGGACAACGGCCGCGACAAGGAGGAGGGCGAGCGCGGAACGCAATCCCACACGGAGCGGACCCCCGAGCAGTTGCTCCGCGTAGTGCTCCCTGGTCTCGACCGGAAGGATGCCCGCGGCCTCGATCGCGGCCTCCGACCCATCCCGAGGATCGGCCACCCACCAAGCGTCCGTAAGAGGCGTGAGGTCGCCTTGCGCGAGGCGCGCACGAGAGACGGCATCGACGTCAGCCACTAAGGCGGCTTCGCCCCCGGTACCGGGGGCATAGGGAACGGTCCCCTCCACCGTCACGGCGACCGACTGGGTCCCGACCCCCATCGACAAATGATCGCCCGGCTGCAGGTCAAGTTCGCTCGCAAGGTCGTCCGTTACGAGGACCGGAACCGTCTTCGCTGGGGTGTAGCCCATGAACATCACGCGACCATCCGACCAACCGAGATTGAAGATCGACGCCCCGATTTGGCTCGTAATCGTCGTCCCTTCGTTGGCGATGGTGAGGGGCTTCACCGGCGACTCTTGACCGATCTCGATTGCCGTCCACGCACCATCGGTGGGTTTGGCTCCCACGACGTCGATCGACACGAGAGTGGACATAAGGCCGTTGTACTCGGGTCGCAGTCCACCGACCACCGTGAGGCTCAGACGCAGGTCGATCGCGACGACGCTCCACTCCCCAGCGGGTAAAGGCTCCTGCCCCTCGGCCGGGATTGCCACGTCGTGAGGCTCGCCGTCCGCAAGTAGCGGCCACCCCTCGATCGCCGTCCGGGAGCCCCAAGCGTCCTCGACTACGACGGTGGGGGTGATGGTGAGTCGAGCGGGCACATCAACCTTGCCCACGGTCTGGGTGCCCTCGATGTCGCCTTGGATGACGACGTGGAGACTCGAGCTTTCGTCCGTGTGGACCGTCAGCGCGGCGACGGGATCGTCCGGCGCGAGTCCCTCGGTGAGGGCGGACCACGTCTGATCGCCCGGCAGTCGCCCTCGGATGACGGTGCTGGCGTTCCGGGTGTCGAGAGCGAGCAGGTCCGCACCCCCCAGGCGCGCACCGAGCGTGATCGCACGGGAACTGACGGGCATGACGGTCCCCCCCGTTGCCGCCGCGATTTCGGTCGCCATTCCGGGCGAGCCTGCCGCCCCCACGACGAGATCGGCACCCAAGGCAGCGTCGGCCTGATCCCGTTGCGACGTCTCCCAGGTCCCCAGGAACACCACGCCAAACGTCGCGGTTGCCGCAGCGAGCAAGACGAGAAACATCCCCGAGGTGGCGCGCCCCCGTGCGACCTGCCACCCCGAGAGCGCCAGCACCACACCCTTGTCGCGGCGGGCCCGAATCTCCGCGACCTTCGCGACTCCGGGAAGGATGCGCAGGGCCAACGCGGCTCCCGCGACGATGCACAGAACGGGGGCGACGACGAGGATCGGGTCGATCGAACCCGTACCGACTCCGTGCGCGCGAACCTGAAGGAAACCCAGCACCGCAACACCCACGAGGAGAAGGTCCGCACCCGATCGGGCCACCGCGCCGATCAGTCGCCGCTGGCCTCGAACGACGCGACCCCGCATCGCGACCACCACCACCGCGGCGGCGGGTGTGAACGACCCCACGGCGACGGCCACGACGAGAATCCCGGTCACGCCAGGCGAGTCACCGACGGTGGCTCCGCTCCACGCGGAGGCGAGTGGTGGTAAGGCGGCAAGGGCCCGATAGGCGAGGAGGGAGAGCGGCACGGCGAGCGCCGTGGCGATCGCGGCGAGGGCCACGCTCTCGATGGCCGCGCGCCCGACGAGTTGCGCCCTGCTCGCCCCGCGATCCGCATAGAGCGCGGCCTCGGGGGACCGGCGTTGAACGAGCAGACTACCAACGAGACCCAGCGTCGCCGCCCCGAGCGCGAACACCAGAAGCAGCACCGTCGCGAGGATGCTCGCCGTGGTCGCCTGATCCGCGTGGGTGTCGGACACCATCTGCGCGAGGCCGGAACGGACCGCCATCGACTCCCCGCGCGCGCCCAACTGCCCAACCAGGGTGGTGGAGAGTCCATCGACGGCATTCACGACGCTGGTGAGCTCCTGGGGGTCTCCCGCGAGGTCAGGGTCGATCACGATGCTCACGCGACCAACGGCGCTATCCGCATCGATGAGGGTGCCGGGCGAGACGAGGAAGGGCCCGAAGGCGGGGAGCCGATCCACGTTGGGGTTGATCCCCACCCCGCCCAGCACATCCCGATCCCAGTCGCTGGATCCGTCGACAGCAACGAGACCCACCACGACGACATCGACGCCCTCAGGGGGTGCCTCGTCGGCGTGAACGGGGGTCACCGTCATCCTCAGTTGGCTCCCGAGGTCGAGTCCGAGTGCCGCCGCGACGTTCGCCGGAATCGCGACCTCCGTCGGTTCGCCCGTCGCGGTCGATTCCGGCCATCTCCCCGCCGTGATGTCCGCATGATGGGCCGCGGAGTCCGCGTCGAGAAGGTAACCCCGCCCCACGTCCTGGCCCGGAAGGTACATCAGGGGCGACGCCGCCCACACGGAGGCGGTCGAGGCGTACGGAAGCACCGCATCGCGCATCGTCTCGGTCACTCCAGCGAGCAGCGCTTGCGTGTCCTCGGGAGCGCCTTCCTCGGGGCGCTCGATCGTCATGGTCGCGGTCACCAGATCGGCGCTCCCGCTCCCCTCGGTCCCATCCGCTTGGGCGATAGCGGCAGAGAGGGCCCGATGCTGCCCCGTGGTCAGCAGAAGCGTCCCCACCCCAACGAAGGTGGCGCAGACGACCAGCGTTGCGAGTACCGCCACCAGCAGCGGCCATTGGTCGACGGCGCGCCGTGCGAGCGGTGCGCCGGCTCGGGGCCGGCGCTTAGGCATCGACGAGCCGACCGTCGACGATCCGAATGGTTCGATCGGCGAGCGCGATCATCACCGGGTCGTGCGTCGAGACGATCGCCGTCATGCCCTCCGCCTCGACGACACCCCTGATGAGCGCCATGACGGCGAGCCCCGACTCGGTGTCCAGTTGACCCGTGGGCTCGTCGGCGATGAGCAGTTTCGGCGATCCCGCGAGCGCACGTGCGATGGCAACGCGCTGCATCTGACCTCCGGACATCTCGTCGGGGCGATGCTCACCGTGGCTCCCGAGGCCAACGAGGTCGAGGAGAAGCGCGACGCGCCGTTCGCGATCGGCGGCGGGAAGGCGACGAAGACGGAGGGGCAGGCCAACGTTCTCCGCGGCCGACAGTTCATTGATCAACCCGAAGTTCTGGAAGATGAACGCGACGAGGTCGCGACGCATCCGTTCCAACCCATCGTCGTCCATCGTGGTGACCGCTTGACCCGCGACGATGACCTCTCCGTCGTTGGGCCGGTCGATTCCTCCGACGATGTTGAGCAGCGTGGTCTTGCCCGCCCCGGACCGTCCCACGAGCGCGACGAGTTCGCCTGGAGCGACCTCGAACGAGACGTCCTGGAGTGCGTGAACGGCTGTGCGTCCCGAGCCGTAGGTGCGGTGAACCCCCCGGACGTCGACCATGGGGGTCGCTCGTGTCGCCTTCCTCGCTGCGGAAGGGGCCGCCTTCGCGCTCATCGTGAACCGTCCGGCCATAGGGCGACGTGATCCGCCTCAAGCGCTAGGCGAACCCTTCGGGTGAGGGCGAGGGCGTCGCGATACTCGCGGGGGATCTGGATGCGTCCGGCACGGTCCATCACCGCGTACTCCTCGGCAATTACTTCCGACCCGCCGTCGGCCGCCGTTTCCGTGCGCCGGAGCACCTCGGAACTCGTCCGACCGTCCCGAATCGCAACCGTCCGCTCCACCTGTCCGCTCACGGCGGGATCGTGGGTCACCACCACGACGGTCACGCCGGCGTCGCGGTTGGCGGCCCGGATCGCGTCGAAGACCTCCCGGGCCGTCGCCGTGTCGAGCTCCCCCGTCGGCTCGTCGGCTAGCAGGAGCCGCGGCCCGTTCGCGAGCGCGACGGATATCGCGACCCGCTGCTGCTCGCCTCCCGACATCTCGCCTGGCAGCCGGTCGGCGCAATGCCCGACGCCAGTCAGTTCCAGGAGTTCGGCGATCCGCGCGGAACGCCCACGCCGCGGATGGCCCGCGAGAGCGAGCGGGAGGCCCACGTTTGCCGCGCCGGTGAGGTAGGGGATGAGGTTGCTTGCCGTCTGTTGGCGCACAAAGCCGACGACCTTCCGCCGGTACTCCACGCGATCCGACCGGGTCATGTCCGACAACTGCCATCCGTCGACGCGTACGCTTCCCGCCGAGGGTTCGTCCGCCCCCGCAAGGACGGACATCAGCGTGGATTTACCCGATCCCGATGGCCCGATGACGGCGATCATCTCGCCCTCGTCGACCAGAAGGTCGAGGCCCTGCAGCGCCTGGACCTCGATTGCCCCATGTTGGAAGATCCGGACGACGTTGTCGCACACGACGAGTGCGTGATGGCTGACGTCCGTCGACCGTTCAGCTAGTGTCGCCGACACCCCTCTCCCTTCGCCATGGGGCGCGCGAACTAGCCTGGTGCGGCCCGAAGATGAGCCCCCCGTTGGGCCGATGTGCCATACGTTAGCGGAAATCGCGCCAGCCTGGAAGGTTAAGCGCGAAGCGTTTCCCTGAGCGCGAAGGTCCTCGAGCCGCTTACTCGCCGGGGTACTTCAGCCCGATCTGGTGCCGCACCTCGTCGAGCGTGGCCAACACCTCAAGCGTTGCTTCGGGGGTCATCGCGGGACTTTCCTTCTCCCCTGCGGTGATACGACGGGCCGCCTCGGCGGCCTCGTACGCGTACCCGTTCTCGACTCCCTTGTACGGAAATTCCTTCTTGCCGGTTCCCGTGTAGACGCGGAACGACGATTCGCGATAGAACGGTCCCGAGATCTCGATCCGCCCCTCGGTACCGGAAATCGCCGCAATCGTCGGCGTCAGCGCCCACAGCGTCGTCTGAAGGGACGCCTGAGTCTGGTCGCCATAGTTGAGGATCATGCTGACCTGGCCGTCGACATTCGTCTGGGTCTTTTGGCCAACCGCAGTGATGCTCGTCGGAACGCCTAGGATGTCGTGGGCAAACGAGACGGGATAGACACCAAGGTCGAGGAGTGCGCCTCCGGCAAGGGAGGGCTCCCACCAGCGGCTTCCGGGAACGAATGGGAACGCCTGACCGTGGTCGGCGGTGAGCGCGACGATCGTACCGATCTCGCCGTCCGCGATCACCTTCTTGAGGGCCACCACGTGGGGCAGGAAGCGCGTCCACATCGCCTCCATCACGAACACGTTCGCGGCGCGAGCGGCGTCGATCAGGGTGCGAGCCTCGGCCGCGTTCCGGCACATGGGCTTCTCGACCAGCACATTCTTCCCCGCGGCGATCGCCTCGAGTGCGTTCGCTAGGTGATCGCTGTGGGGGCTTGCGACATGCACGATGTCGACGTCCGGGTCGGCGACGAGTTCGGCGACCGAACCGTAGGCCTTGGCGACCGAGTGGCTCGAGGCGAAGGCCTGCGCCTTCTCCAGCGAACGGGAGCAGGCGGCGTGGACGGTGGACTCCGTGAATCCGTTTACCGCATTGGCGAACTGGTCGGCCATCCAGCCGACGCCGATGATGCCCCAGCGAATCGATGGGGCGGTCCTGGGGTGCGGGGCTTCTACAGGTGAGGGTACGGTCATATCACTACGATAGCCCGTCGGGGTTCCACACGGCACGGAGTCCCGGGGCAGTCACGAGGATCGTGAAAATGTTGGAGACCAAGGGTTTCGCGGAGCGCCAAGCGAGCGCGCACCGAGGTGTTGAACCGTATCAGCCACGACAACTAACCCCACCCCAACGAAACGAGCGACCGTGCAGACCATGCTGACGGGAATGAGCGAATACGACCGCTTCGGCCCCTGGATCGACGAGGTGACTACCCCCGAAGAGGTACCGCCGCTGTATCGCGACTATCCGCTCGACCTTGAGCGGGCACGGCTCGTTCTCAAGGTGCCTCGCAACATTGCGCGTCGAAACGCCACCCCCGATATGGACCTCTACGATCACCTGCTCCTCCTTGACGAGGTGGGCCTCACGGTCCTGAGCCGTCGCCTCACCACGGGCTCAAGGCGGAGGACCGTCGCTCGCGGCTATGACGTCACCGCGGTGTCGTATGCGCAGGTGACCGCCGTGCTCGACACCGCGCACCTCCTCGATGGCAGGCTCACCGTCTTCACGCAGGCGGGAGAGGCCCTCTCGGTTCACTACAACGGCTCGGCGAGGACGAACGTCACCCGATTGGTCTCCGCGATCCGAGAGGCGTGTACGGTGAACCCTCCCAGTGCGGTAGGGCGGGCGCTCCTCGAATCCGCCGCCCGCACCGCGGCTCCCCCCGCCCTTGACCCCGGAATCGACGACATCGTCTTCGTCAACGACTTCGACGAACTCGCGCGCGATCACCCCGGACTGACCGCTTGGACCTGTCACGGCCGCGCGCCAGCGCTCCCCCGCGGCGGAGGCTGGGCGGGTGTTCTCCGGAAGGTTATCCACCTCCTCTCACCCGTGACACTCCATGGGGCGATCGTGGCGGGAGACCTCACCACCATCGAAATCGTGGGTAGGCGGGAGTGGCTCCTCCCCACCCGGAGAGCCAACTACTCTCAGTCCCGCCTCGTACTGCCTCTCGGCGCCCTCGAGCGGCTCGAGGTCACCCCCCACGAGCGCTACATCGGGGTGAGCGTCGTGCGGTTCGGCGCAGGTGCCGCCAACGTCGAGATCGCCGTCCCGGAGGATTCGGCCGCGTGCCGGCTCTTCACGGGTGCGCTCCCCAAGCGAGTGGGCGCGGCCCGACCGGCCCCCGGCACACACGGCAAGGCACACCCCGCGATGCCAGCGTGACACGGGGCACGATCGAGGCGGTTCAGCAGGTCAATCCCGATGCCGGGAGGATGTCGTTGACGAAGTATCCGTCGACCGCATTCACGATGCACTGGTTGGATCGGCCGTACGCCGTGTGGCCCTCGCCCACGTAGGTGATGAGGGTGGCGTTGGGGAACTTCGCGGCAAGCGACACCGTTCCCTCGTAGGGGGTCGCGGGGTCACCCGTGGTCCCGAGGAAGAGGAAGGGCGCGGCGCTCGCTCCGGCGGTGACGTCCAGTACGGGGTCCTTGGCTGTCCAGGGCCATCCTTCGCACCCCGGCCCCGCCCCGAACCACCACCCGAGCGTCGGAGAAGCGTCCTCCGCCCGGCGCTGGAAGTCACGGAACTCCGCGATCGTTTGGAGGGGCTCCGCGGGCGTGTCGAGGCAGGAGATGGCGCCGAACGCCTCGTTGGCGTTGGTGAAGTAGTGGCCATCAGAATCGCGGTCGAGGTACCAGTTGGCGAGTTCGAGGAACGTGCGGCCCGTGCCACGCTCGACAACCTCTTCGAATGCGCTACTCAGATACGACCAACTTCCCTCGTCGTACAGGGTCACCACGATCCCGTAGACGAGAAGCGTCCCGTTGACGTTTTCGCTGTCGGTGGGGATGCCCTTGTCCCGAGCCTCCGCCAGCATGTCCTGGATGGTGCGCTTCGCCAGGTCGGCGTCGCGAGGCAAGGGACATCGGGACTTGCCGATGCAGTCGGCGATGTACGCGTCGAGTGCGTGCTCGAAGCCGGAGGCCTGGTCAAGGGACTTCTGGTCGGTCGGCAGGAGGAAGTCCTCCGCGCCGTCCAGGACGACGTGGCCGACGTTCTCCGGGTAGAGGGTGACGTACGTCGCGCCCAATTGGGAACCGTAGGAGTAGCCGAGGTAGTTGAGTGTCGAGTCCCCGACGACGGCCCGGATGACGTCCATGTCCCGCGCCGCGCTCGTCGTGTCCACGTTCTCCACGAGCGGGCCGGTCAACTCCCGGCACCGCTCGGCGAAGTCCACGTTCCGTTGGCGGGCGGCGTCTAGCTGGGCTTGCGTCTCCACGACTTCATCGTCGAGGAAGTAATCGTTGAGCTCGGCGTCGGTGCCGCAATTGACGGGAGTCGACTGGCCCACACCCCGGGGGTCGAAACCGATGACGTCGTAGTGGTCAAGGAGCTCGTCCCCCGCAAACGTCGTGAACCCGTAGTCGAGGTTGCCGACGAAGTCGAGCCCCGATCCCCCCGGCCCACCGGGGTTAACCAGGAGCGAACCGAGTCGCTCCCCCGGCACCCTGGCCGACACCCTGTTGATCACCAAGCCGACGGTCTGACCCCCGGGATCGCTCCAATCGAGTGGCACCTGGATCGTTGCGCACTCGACGTCGCCACACGGTGACCATGCGGGGACCTGTGTGTAGACCGATAGAAGCGTGGGGTCACCGCTCCACGACGGGGCGGGGTGCCCCCCGGGCCACGGCGTCGAGTCGTCGGGGGAGACCTGGTCGAGCGACGGGAGGCACGCGGTCAAGAGCAGCGTGCCGGTTAACGTAGCGGCGAGCGCCGCGCGGCGGGAGACGTTCATGGCCTCACGCTACCCGAGTCGGGCGCGCTCGGGGCGAAGCGCGATCGCCATCGCTTCGAGAGCAAGAAGGGGCGCGACGTTTCCGGCGAGGCGCTCGCGGGCGATACCGATGGCATCCATCCTGGCGAGGGTCTCCGCGAGGGTCGATCCCGAGGCGAGGGCGGCGACCTCGGCGCCGTGCGCTTCGTTCACGAGCCCCACCGAGGCGCCGGCTTGGGTCACCGCGACGTCGCGGTACAGGGAGAGCAGGTCCAGCAGCGCCCGGTCGAGCACATCCCTTTTGGCGCGGGTTGCCCTGCGCTTCTGCTCCTCCTCCAGCTGCCGAACCTGGGCGCGCAGGGCCGGGGGCAGTCGCTCCCCCTCTCCCACGCCGAGGGACACGTACAACTCGTCCAACTCCGCCGCGTCTCGCTCTTCCGTGGCGGCCTTGGCGTCGTCGTCGGCTATCGACACCAGGTCGTTTGCCGCCAATACCGCGTCGCCGACCCCACGAATGTCGCTGGCAAGAGCGAGCACCTTCTCCCGCCTCGCTCGAGCCGCCGGATCCGACGCGAGTCGCCGCGCCACCCCGATGTGGCACTGGGCGGCGAGGGCGCACTCCCGGGCGAGGCCGGGTTCGATGCCGTCCCTCTCGACCAAGAGACGCGTCACCACTTCGGTGTCGGGTATCCGCAGCGTGACGACGCGACACCGGGAGCGGACGGTGGTGGTGACGTCGTGGAGGCTCGGGGCGCACAGGATCCACACGGTGCGCGAGGGGGGTTCCTCGATGGCCTTGAGGAGCACGTTCGAGGTTCGCTCGGTCATGCGATCGGCATCCTCGACGACGATGACGCGCCACCGGCCCCCGCTCGGCGCCGTCTGGGCGACCGTCACGAGGTGACGAACCTCTTCGACCGAAATGGTCACCTTCTCCGTCTGGATGAGCGTGACGTCGGGATGCCCTCCGGCGAGAGTCGTTCGACACGCGTGGCATTCCCCGCATCCGGCGTTCTCACACTGGAGGGCGGCGGCGAAGGCGCGCGCCGCGATCGACCGTCCCGAGCCGGGAGGGCCCGTGATGAGCCACGCCTGGGTCATGGCCGCGTCCGAGGTCGAGGCCGCGATCAAAGGGGCGAGGGCGTCCCCCTGCCCGACCACCGTGTCCCAGACCGTCATCCCACGCGACCCGATCAACCGAGTAGGGCGGTGACGGCCGCGCGAACCGCCGCGGCGACTTGGTCGACGGTGCGCGTCGCGTCGACCACCACGTAACGGGTGGGGTCCCGGTGTGCCCGCTCAAGGAATCCTTGCCGCAGGTCGTCCGCTTGCGCGTCCGTCTCGCGTTCGATCCGGTCGGGGTCATGCACGATGCGCCGGGCGTCAACCGGGGCGTCTAAGACGATCGTCAGCGTCGGAACGAGCCCCTCCGTCGCCCATTCCGACAAACGCGCCACCTCATCCCCGAGCCCCCGTACGCCCCCCTGGTAGACGATCGACGAGTCGACGTACCGGTCTTGGACCACGACGTCGCCCCGCTCCAGCGCGGGCCGCACGACGGTCGCCACGTGTTGGGCCCGATCGGCGGCGTAGAGGAGGGCCTCCGCCCTGTTGTCGACCTCGCCATCCCCTCCATCCTGGAGGAGTTCGCGAATCCGCTTCCCCAGGTCGGTTCCCCCGGGTTCCCTCGTCTCGACGACGGTCCGTCCACCCCCCTCGGGCGATCGCAGCCACCGCGCGAGAAGACTCGCCTGAGTGGATTTCCCAACGCCGTCGCCGCCTTCGAACACCAGGAAGACCCCGCGCTCGCCCATGCGACTACCGTACCTCCGCGGGCAGACGCTTGACCCAGACGAAGAACAGGACGACGGCGAGGCCCTCGATCGTCGCAACG
>Ga0315536_1001873_pt1 | contig 10351 bp, 6 predicted proteins | sample SalMarSW160230MG_FD_203093 | JGI IMG/M metagenome (GOLD analysis project Ga0315536, IMG submission 203093) | Salt marsh sediment microbial communities from the Plum Island Ecosystem LTER, Massachusetts, United States - Salt Marsh Sediment SW1602-30 ... | reverse complement strand
AACAACCTTGAACGACGGTAACATTTTAGTTGCCTATACAAATAACAATAATAGAGGCAAATTTGCCGTATTGAATTCAAATGGCTTGTTAGTCCAGGCGGAAACGGATTTCGCTGATACGGTGAGTGATTACGATTCAGGTTTGGTTACAGGGCGAATCAGGGCGACGACACTATCAAATGGTCTTGTACTACTGGTGTATACTGAATCCTTAATAGGTTCAGGCGGTCAGGGAAAGGTGGTCATTATCAATCCTGCTGACTGGAGTGTGAGTAGTCCTCATGCATTCGCTGACCATGTGCGTTTTTATAATATTGCAGCCCTTGCCAATGGCGATGCTATTATAGCTTTTTGTGATGAAAATGATAGCCAGGGGAAATATGTTATATATGATGCTTCGGGAGATAGTTTCAGCACTGCCGAAATCTTTAATGACGGTTATGTGTGTTTTATCGGTGCGATTGGCCTGGACAACAATAAAGCGCTTGTGGCGTATAAAGACGGAGGGAACGGAGGCAATGCGAGTGGTGTCTTCGTCATAATCGATACCACCACGAATACCGTCAGCGCCGAACATGAATTTTACCCCTATGTATTCAACGCATCTTCTTCGTTGAGAAACAATCCCATGCTAAGCAAGGTTGCTAATAATGTTCTGATTGCTTATCGGGATACCGCTTATTCAACGGATGATCCGGGGATGTATGTGATTGTAAATACGGATGATTCCTCGGTCAGCGGCCCATTACAATATAATTCTGAATTCACTTTTCAAACCATAAACTGTACTTTAAATGTGACGAACATCCTTCTTGCATATAAAGAGGGAGGGGAGGCCGATCACGGCAGGTATATAGAAGTAGACTCTTCTGACTGGGGCTTAAAAAGAGGTGAAAGTGTTTTTAGCAATCATGTTGTGAGTTTAATTTCCGTTTCACAGTTTTCAGATAACCGGGTGCTGGTTATCTTTAAGGACGATTCCCTTGACGGAGCAGGGTATTTAGTTATTCTTGAATGAATTGTACTGTGTCAGATCAATTCATAAATTAGGTCCAGGTAATTTCCCATCAGCCGGGTAAGCAGAAAATTCTCCCGCACAAACTCCCTGGCGTTGCGCCCTATTTTTTCGGCGTGTTTTTTGTTTTTCAGCAGGGTGACAATCCTGTCGGCAAATCCCTGGTAATCATACGGATCGGCCAGGTAACCCGATTTTCCGTCAATAATCTGCAGGGGGATACCCCCCACTTTGGAACCTACTACCGGCGTGCCCTTCCATAAGGCTTCGGTAACCGAGAGGCAGAATCCCTCTCTGGTTGATTTTTGTATGATCACGTCGGAATAGGTCTGAATGGCGTTTACCAGAAACTCATTATTCCCCAAAACAAACACTACGTCCTTGCGTTTCCGCAGTTCTTTGGATTTTTCATAAATTCGTGAATAAATCTCCATGCCCTCGGGATCATCGGTTGCCAGGTTATAACAGTAGACTAAGCGGCAGTCCACCTTCTTGCGTACCCGTTCATACACTTCCAATACTCCCTCCGGATCTTTCCATTTGTCCATGCGGGAAACCTGGGTAATTATCGGCTTGTCCAGGGGTATCTTGGCCTGTTTTAAGTACTTGGCAATCATGTCCTGCGGCAGGTCGATGTTTTTACTGGCCAGGGGATCGATGGCGGGCTGGATGATACGCTGCTCTACCGGGAGGTTTTTCTTTTTATAGTGTTCGGATGAGACAACAATCACATCATAGCGCAGCATAAAGCGTTTTAAGAAATCCCATAATTCTTCGTTCGGATCGGAAAGGTCGATATGGCAGCGCCAGATCCAGGGCTGCTTTTTCTGGAAATGCACGATAAACGGCAGGGGCTGGGGATCATGCACGATTACACAATCATGTTCCACATGGGTATAGGTAGAGAAGGCCTCATTCACCTCATTATAAATGCGTTTTTCCATTTCAGTAATATTGATATCGGCGCCCTGCAGGCCATTGTGGAACTTCTTGGTTATCTGATAGAAGACCGCGTTCCCATGCAGAACCCGCCAGCCGGTAACCACTCCCGCGTCGTTCATCATGGGCACCAGGTTGTAGAGAATCTCGGCCACGCCGCCCCCCATAAAGGTTGAGTTGAGATGCAGCACGTGCTTCTTTAGCAGTTTTTTGGCTTTTTTGTGTAAGTCCGCGATCACCGTGTCACTGACAATTGGAATATAATCTTCTATTGTTCTTCTCATAAAACCTCCCTGATTTTAACATAAAGAAAAAAAGGCTGATGTCAAGAAAAATACTTTTTTTAATGAGAGGATGACCCCGTCCGCGTAATTATGGGTGACAACTTGGCCGCGATTATCGTCATCTGATTCGGCTTGTTGCCGTGAGGTAATATCTTCAATGCTTATTGATTTCATTTGTTCAAGCGAATACCCGTAAAAGCGGAGGGCGGTGTCATTGGTGTCAAATATCCGACCGTTTTCTTCATCCGTCAACAGCATTATTGTGGTGTTGTTTCTGAAAAAGTGTTCAAAAACAGAATCCAAAATTGTTGGCATTGCCCATCCCCCTAATTCATATCAGAAGACTAACGCCATTCCCGGCACCTGTTCCATTTAGCTTATTGCAGAAATATTTTTCATTACCAAAAGCACGCTGAAGGTCTCCAAACCGTTATTAATAATAAATTAATTATAGTGTTTTCAATTTTCAAGTTCAAATGTAATAGGTGTTGTTGAGGATGATGTCACTTTTTTTATATTCATGCTATATGGGAAATCCTGTGTATAAGGTGTTCCTGGTTTTTGATATTGCGGTCCTGCAGTTTAAACGATATGGTATCATGTTTCCGTCTGCGGATTATTTTTGTGGTATAAGGAATAAACTCTATAGCGGGAGTCATTTGGAAGAATCACCGGATGCCGCACTCACCATAATTGATCTTCTTAGCGGGAAAACCCGCGATATTTTCCGTCTAAAGGATGGGGATGAGTTTAAAAACATTGAAACCTGGGCGCCGGTTGTCGGGGTGACTGATGAAGGAGAGGTTGTGGTCCGGTTGGTTGAATATGACAACAAGTTGTACCGTATAGAAAACGGTTATCTGGTCTTTCACCAAAATGGAATCATCACGCCGCCGCCCAACCCGTTATTGCCGCTTCAATAGAATAATCGCCTCCATGGAAGCAATTCCTATCAATCCGGCAGGGTTATTTTATGCTTGAATACCGGGTTTTAGCTTGTTAAAATGCAACTTTAGGCGTTTCTCCGTAACAACTGCCGCTCCCTTCTGGAAAGATAGCGCTTCTAACGATGAAAAAAGATAAGAGTCTTCTGTATCTAATTTTTTCTTTAACTGGAAGGTACTTTCTTTTTTGCAATATTTATTAACGTCCTTAAGGCTTCGTTTACTGATTCATCATTATTGAATACTGCCGCAACATCCGAGTCAAGGTGAATAATATTTGTTCCCTTTCGGTATTTGGATGCATACTTCCCTTTACCAAGACTTTTCATGTTTGAAAAATCATATTCATCTCTTAAATTATTATTTTCATTTTTCATCTTCATAATACCTCCGCTCTTTTTTTGTTGCTTTTCGAGCAGATATAATTCTTATTATATCGTTTCTTGCAGTAAATGCAACTACCAGAATGTTTCTTGATTCGGAGAGTCCTATTAAAATGTATCTATCTTCTTTTACTGAATGGTCGGGATCATAAAATGTGTCCGCTAAATTATCTGAAAACACTGTAGCAGCTTCTTTAAATGTTATGCCATGTTTTTTAATATTTCTACTTTCTTTTTCAGAATCCCATTCGAAATACAGCATAATTCCCCTATACTTTTAAAGAGAGTATAAATCCGAACGGGGAAAAGATCAACAAGAAAGCATATTATAGAAGTACTTTCACTACTATTTTTAATAATATTGTTGATAAAAAAATTATTTTATTTAGATATAAAAGCTTTAAGGGCTGCTTCGGCTGTTCCTAATGTTTCCCAAAGTTTTGGTTCAATACGACATAGGCATTTAATATGAGAGTATAATCTTCTAGCTTCTTTAATATTTAATTCACTAAATGATAATTCATTAATCCATTCACTAAGAAAACGACACCATTTTTTCATATTGTAATGTGATGCCGCACATGTTAGTGCAATTTGCATTACTTGATCTGTAGTTATCTTTTTTGTTGAAAAATGCCTTATAATACGTATTAATTTTCGTAGTTCAGATGCTAAATCAGAATTTCTATTTATTGCAGCTAATCTTGAGAGTCCTGTTAGTATAGGGAGAATAAGCTCTATATTTTTGCTAATTTTCACATGAAATTTTGCCTGCTGCAATGCTTTTGTAATTAATTTTGAATAATCATGCTTCATTTTAAATAAACTTATTGCATTTATTATGCCATAAAATGAGTCCGGTTCTATTTGGTCAGTAGTTAAAATATACTTGATTTCTTTTTCTATATTGGATGGTAGAGTTTTTTTACTCTCGATTCCTCCTTCAAGAGGACCAGGATAAGGTAAGAACGTCAATTCCATAATACTTTTAATGGATTTTTGATTATTGTCCATTATAAGCTTTTTAAGTTTTGGGAATGAATTGATTATTTCAGCATTTTCTTGAGCCGTATTCCAAATACGTCTGATAAATTTTGCTTTAATTTGCACGGCAGATATAAATTCTGGAAACCATCTTGGTTCACGTCGTAAGTCGCAAAAATTTTGTAAATAATACTGTTCTCCTCGAAATGCGGTTATTTTTGTAATTAACTCATTTACATCTAAATGAATATCCACAATACATCTTTCAACAAGCGCTGCGTGAGCTATAGATGCAAGCCGTCTCCAAAAAGGAGGTTTTTCATTGAATAATTTATTAAAAGAAAGATCCCCGTCAACAAGTATTATGAGTGAAGATATCAGGTTGAATTTGCTTCCTTGTTCATTCGGATCATCATCTCGTATTTGTTCAATAATATTGATAATATATGGCTCTATTTCGGGCCATTCGTTTAGTTTTGATACACCTATTTCTATTGCTCCAATTTTAGAGAAAAAGTCTCCTGCTTGAATAATTTGTTTAAAAACCTCTATTGTAACCGCTTTTCCAACCCTTTTTATGTCAATGGTTTTTACAATTGATGAATGTGCAGATAACAGTAGCGCTAAAGACAGCCCTTTCTCAGGATCCCAGGATATGAGTTGTTCGATGTGTTTTTTGATAACATTATTCACATATTCAGGAAGTCTATTATAATTCCTGCAATCACCGACTAAACGGTGATAATATTGGATTGAATTTGGAACTATTGCTGAAAAGAGGATGGTGTCATTAAATTGAGATTTGATGGATTTAAAAAAAGCAATCGGAGTATCTTTTAACTCCGAACTAATCTCATCCAATAGAATATCATCTCTTTCATTTTCGGATATTATCTTGTGTAATTCTTTAGTAATATTCCGAGGTAGATTTACTTTTATCGCTGCTTTATCAAGCGCAGATAAGCGTTGTTCTATATTTGGTAATAATGAAAAGAGGTTTTCCAATATAATATGGGTTTTTTCATTAATAAGAATAATATTACCCACGGACATATCTTCGACTTTTATATCCCACTTATTTTTTGCAGAATCATACACTACATATTGTTGTGAGGGGTCCTTAAAAGCCCTACGAACAGCTTCCAATAACTCTGATTGTTTAAAATGTTCATTTCTTATATTAATGGATAAGGTATCTCTTGTAATCAAATTATATTCTTTTATAAAATTAGTATCAGATATTAAAGCGTTCTTGATTGACGTAGGCATATGTTTAAGCGCAGAAACTGCGGCTATTCCACGCAATGATGTATTCCCTTCAATTTCCTTTTTTAAATCCTCATTTATTATCTTTGTAATAAAATCTTTGTAATTCTGTACTAATTTTAGAAAGATTTCTGGGTTTTCTATCTTAATTCGTTTTATAACAGTGTCATCAATCCAGTTCCAGTATCTCTCATTAACTTTTTTGGTTGTATCGGTAGGGATAGGAAGTAGTCTCCATAATAGATATTCATAATCACGCGAAGCTATCTTTATACCGGCTTCTTCATTATATACTGAAGCCCAATCTTGTAAATCAAGAAACTGGAACAACCAGTTTGAACGTGCCCGTGCGGTTGTATCGTCAATTTCATCAGACCATTGTAGTCTTAAGGTTTTTATTATAACTGCCAATATATTATTAAGCCAATTTGCCTCCTTTGGAAGTACCAATACACCTGTCATTCTTGTCTGTAAAATATTCTCACGTATCGCTTTCAATTCTGCAGTTTCAGATAAAGTCCCATATGAGATTGAAGCGGATTCAAGATAGTGAAGTAATTCATTTTCCTCTATTGGTGTCAGCAATAATCCTGCCTGACGTATTTTTGTGCGATACATATATAATCTGTTTAATTTCAATTTTCCTCTTGAATGCATAGTATCAATAAGTTCCCAACTAGTTATTGTAGGAATGGTAATTGAATCGGTCTTTATATTTTGATGATAGTTGATGTAACGGTCATCAGAAACAACAACATCTGCTTTCATAACAGTACCAATAATACTGCCAATAGGAGGGGACCTAAATCCTGTTTGATTATCAACTTGTGGTATCGGCAGCGGGCATAAATTAACCTTCCCATTGGCAATACCTTCTGCAAGCATACGCCTCAAGTCATCAATTATTTTTCCGGTACTCTTCAATAAACCGGCATATCGAAAAAGGGTTTTGATTTCGTTTGTTTCTACTGCAGAAACAATGGCGGTGAGGCCTGCCGGTTTTAGTTTTCTTAATAGTTTTAAATGCTGCAAGTAATCAATTGTGATTGTATCAAGAAAAAGTATCGCCCCATCTTTAATTTCCGGTTCATCAGGCCATCTTTTTTCATGCATACTTAAATATGTACGTGCTGATTTTTCTTCAGCGGTTGTCAATTGACCTTTTTGTTTTAGTTTGTCTATTAACGCATTGCAGCTGCATAAGCATTTTTTATGTTGGTCGAGATTGGCCTTCTCATCCATGAGAGAATCAATACGGTGTACTGGATATGAACGAACAACAATAGATTGACCTTGATCTTTTTCAACATTAGATTCCGCCTCTGCAATTAATGAAGCCAACCCTTCACCGATCTCTGTAACTAAATCGGCATTGACGCTTGCTGTGCCGATAAATTCTGATAAAGTTCCTTCATCTATCAATTGCCGTAATTCCTGTGCATTATGTACCCTGCTTGGCTGGTGGAATTGTGTTTTCCGCTTTTCTTCAAACAGCCAAGCAAGAGTTGTATGTGGAATTACGATTTTTTCAAAACAGCTGAATATTTCATTTAGAACTCCAAGAAATGTCAGCGTTAATAATGACGATCCATATAATGTAATACTTTCAAAATCACTAATCACCTTTTGCCTTGCACCGCTGTATGTATAGATATTTAACCGCCGTCTTGGATCTGTTTCATTTATATTTGCAAGTGCTGGCAATAAAAAAAGGTCGACGAGTGAACGATTTAAGACCTGCACGACTGTGAAGACATCAATCTCACCTTTTTTTATTTTCATAAAGATTTCATTTTCTCTACGATCCCAATCAGGTTTTAATTTAACAATATCGTTTAGCGACATTTTATGTACAGGACCACCGTCACCGGAATATTCTATCGCTTTCGGCAGCCAATCCACAGCTTCAGCAGTATTTTCCCATCCGCCATTTATGGCTATGTGGTAAGCATTTAAAAATATACCCGCATCCTTGTCAGCCTTATTAATTGCAGCCTTAACAAGACTTCTTGTCCTTTGTGATCCAATTTGCTGCGCTAAAGTCGCCGCCCGTATTAGTTCATCAGCAGATCGCAAGTCTTTGTTTTCCCATTCATGCTCGATAATAATTGCCAAATTTTCCCAGTTTCCGGATGCAATAGAAATTTTAATTGCAAGCAATCGATCATTTGGATCTTCACGGTTTTTTTGTAGTATTTTTAAACACTTCATACTTTCATTCAATTCTCCCTCTCGAAAGAGAACCCAGCACCACAGGGTTTGCAGAAAGATGGATTGGCTGAGAAATTCAGGATAATTACGTAATAAATCAGAAAGAGTTTTATGCTGTTTATTAATGTTTAAAACATAGGCCAGTCTTTCCGCATCCTTCAATAAATGTGTGCGATTGAATAATTCAGTACGATAGTGGCAAAGTTGCTTCCAATCCTTATTTTCTTCGAGCAATACGACTAGATTATATAGGTTGGCGAGTGATTGGTCGGCTTGATAAGCATCTATACGTGTTTTGAGTGGATCTTTTTCTGTTGCTTCTGAAATCAATCTTTTTAATTTTGTCACTATTTCTTGATTTAAGTCTTCCTGCTTGAGTTCCTCAAGGCGTGTTTTTGCATCTTCTATTCGGCCGGCGTGGACAAGAAATTCCACTTCAGTGCTTCCTAATACTTCTTTATTAATGCTCAGCGATATTTGATCTCGAAAATTCTTGATATAGTTTGCACTATCTCCGGGTCCTTTCTGAGTAAATGCCAAAACAAAGCGGGCATATGCCGCGTCTGCTGATTTTCCTCCGGTCAGAGCACTTTGCCGATCTATTTCCTTATTTACAGCTTCAAGGTCAAGTTTTATCCCAAACTGCAAAGCGAAATTTAATCTTCTTAATGAAATTGCGGGGTCACGCATACTTTCTTTAAGCTTTTCTTTCGCAGATTCATATTGGTCTGGATCGCGCAATTCCAACCATAATGCAAAGTCAGATGCGTCATTTACAATACGGCTTAGGCCCAGGCTTTCTGCAATAAATGCACATTTCTTAAAGCATCCACAGGACTTTCTGGTGAATGATAAACCATTTTTATCTGATGAAAGCGGGAATTCATGTAAATCAAAAGGAATCTGCTGTAAAATAGCAATTCGCAATTCAGAAGGAACTGCTTGAATAAGATAAGCAACTGCGGCTATATATAAAAGTATTGGGGTCTTTGAAAAATCCTCATCTGAAAGGGTATTTACACAATTTAGCAATTGCTGCCATTTTCTCAATTTAATACAATTATTAAGGAAGGTGAACTTGCCATCCGGATCAAGATCATCGAAGCTCAGGCGCGTTTTTTTTATCCACTTAAAGGCTTTCTCCGCACCCTGCTTATTAACTGTAATAATAAAAGCCGATGACCTGGATACAGGTGAATCGATGCTTGACAGCTTATTTAATGCATTGTTATATTCACCTTTGGCAGCGGATACAAAGGCTGAAGCAATATCAACTGTTTTACTTTTTGATAATAGTGAAGCAGCGTTCAGTATTTTTTCCGCTAAAATAGTATCCTTAAATGAGAGAATCCGAGCACACCAGGCTAATGCATAGGACTTGACATTTTGTGAACCGTATTTCAAATCACCCGATTGTATACTATTCGAAAGTACCTCTGCCTCAATTTCTGTATTTATATTATTGAAATATCTTATTTTTCTCAATCTCTCCAAGCGTTTGTTGATTTCACTGTCAATCAAAGCATTCGGAATTGGAGTATTCGTATTTATAAGATCTGCAGTCTTTTGTGGAATTGAATTAATTTCATCATAGATTGCATTGTTAGTTATGTACCCATAATATTTTTCAATGAGATAAGAATAATTTGTCAATCTTCTTATCAATTCGTCCCATCCAAAGACATGCACACTGAAAAGACCTTCTATGCTGTGACGTTCGGTTATAGCACGAACATGTGATTGTATGTTGGAATCATTGGGTGAAATTGTTACTATGATAAATTCATAAAGAGCCGGTTTAAATTTAAGTGCTTTTTTAACTTCTGTATCGATTTCCTTAATCGTAAGCTTAGTCGGAGGCCAAATACTTTTTCCTTTACATTGAATTCCAACATATTTACCATCTTTACGTCTTCCATAGATGTCCACACCATCTTGACGCTGACCCTGGCGTCCATTACGGAACAAATTTGGGACCTCCAATTCACGCATGAAAAGGTCTGCACACATGTCTTCAAATTCATCCCAGTTTTTTGGAGGAGGGAGTTGCGAACTGCTTACTGTGGGCATGGAATCCTCTTTGGCCTTAATTTTATATAATATACATTATTAGATCTTGATGCAAATGATTATTAATATTACGAAACCACAAGGACTTGCCTTCCGTTCGTAAACCTCCTGTTTACTCACTCCAGGCCGCCTCCGGTTGCTGACGCAGCCATCCATGGCTGCTTTTCCTCCCGTTGCTCGGCGCAACCTCCGGTTCAAGTCCCCCCGTACAACAAAAAACCGGCCGACACCATTCGGCACCGCCCGGTTTTTTGG
>Ga0315536_1001872_pt1 | contig 10356 bp, 7 predicted proteins | sample SalMarSW160230MG_FD_203093 | JGI IMG/M metagenome (GOLD analysis project Ga0315536, IMG submission 203093) | Salt marsh sediment microbial communities from the Plum Island Ecosystem LTER, Massachusetts, United States - Salt Marsh Sediment SW1602-30 ... | reverse complement strand
TGATCATCGATAATATTAAACTACGCCATTAACTGAGCATGTCTTTGCCGGTTCAATTAAAAAAGTATAGCTGGATCATAGCCATAGTGTTGCTTTACATTGTGGCCGATATGTTTTTAACATTCAGAGAAATCTATTATCTGAATTTACTGCCAATTGCCGTCATTCTTATATTTCTTGCTTTAACCAGACTGGATATTCTGTATTTCATAATTATTTTCTGTACGCCTTTGTCTATTCCGTTAATTGAATACCTGCGTTCATCTCCTATCGATTTTTACATCCCCACCGAACCTATCCTTTTTGGTGTCATGTTGCTGGTTATTTTTAAAATGGTGCAAAACGGTAATTTAAATCGTAAAGTCCTTAATCACCCTGTTACTTATGCCATTCTGTTCAATCTTTTCTGGATAGCTATTACTTCCATAACCAGCTCCATGCCGCTGGTATCCTTTAAATTCATGTTAGCAAGAATCTGGTTCCTTACCACTTTCTATTTCCTGGCGATTTACATTTTCCGAAAAACTGAAAACCTTTCGGTATTTGTCTGGTGTTATGCATTACCGCTTATTGTAGTGATAACCTATGCCATTTCCCGTCACCTCGTTTTTGGATTATTTGACAAGCAGGCAGCCCATGTAGTGGCAAATCCTTTTTTCCGCGATCATACTTCCTATGGCGCCATACTGGCTATGATATTCTTTGCATTGGGGGGAGTTATATTGCGCCACGGAGCCAATCTTATCCAACGCTTACTGTACTGGTTTTCTCTGGTTTATATTAGTGCAGGCTTAATCCTTTCATACTCAAGAGCTGCCTGGATTAGTGTTATCTTATGTTTTGGAATTCTTGCCGTGACACTCCTGCGTATAAGATTTCGTTATCTTTTTCTGATTGGATTATTGATACTCGTCTATATTTTCAGTCAACGAATTGAGTTGCTGCAACGACTTGAAAAAAATGACCAGGCTTCATCGGCCGATATTACCGAACATATTCAATCCATCTCAAACATTACAACCGACGATTCTAACATGGAACGTTTCAACCGCTGGACATCTGCTCTGAGAATGTTCCGGGAACGTCCGGTCTTTGGATGGGGCCCAGGCACCTATATGTTTAAGTACGCTCCTTTTCAACTATCCTCGAGAAAAACCCTCATCAGTACCGATTTTGGTGATTTGGGTAACGCACACAGTGAATACATAGGCCCTCTGTGCGAGTCAGGCATCCTGGGATCATTATCTTTTATCCTGATTGCGATAGTAGCTTTACTTACCGGCTTTAAAGTTTATAAAAAAGTAGAAAATAAAAGATTAAAACAAATTGTGCTGGCATTTATCCTGGCATTTATCACCTATCTTGTTCATGGTGCATTAAACAATTTCCTCGATACCGACAAAGCATCAGCGTTATTCTGGGGATTTATCGCAGCTTTTGTTTCACTCGATCTCTACTACCTTCCTAAACAGGAGAAGGAACGGAAATAAAAAAAGTCGTCAGACTCTGATAATTAAAACTTATGTTGCCGGATTATTAAAGCAGAAGATAATTATTAGAAAAGCTCAATACCTAAAATAGAAATATCGTCAAATATAGCGGTTGAGTCTTCAAGAATCTTTTGTTTCTTAATGATATCCTGAATATTCTTTTCCATTGAATCATCATTTTTAATTCCTTCTTCTATCTCAGTGGTTTCTGTCGATATTCCAAGCCCATCCATTAATTCTACCAAACCGTCGGTATAGCATAGTATTTTTGCTGATCCTTCAATTAGGACAACTCCCTTTTTTACCATCGGAATTTCATCGAGCATACCTATTCCTACGCATCCCTGATCTAACATGGTGAGTTTGTCCTCATTCTTCATGTATAGAATAGGTTGATTATGTCCCGCATTGATATACTCCAATTCACGGGTTTTAAAATTATATTTACCTACAAATAAGGTTATAAACTTTTCTCCATTCGTTGAGTTTAAAACTCTCTCATTTAATTTCTCAACAAGTGCCTTAAGAGATATTTCGTGAGTGAATAGAGCTCTCAAATTCGCCTGGAAATTAGACATCAGCAAAGCTGCCGACATTCCCTTTCCCGAAACATCAGAAATACAAAAACCAATTTCGTCCTTACTTAGTTCCAGGTAATCATAATAGTCGCCACCCACCTCAAGATGCGGATGATAGAAAGCTGTTATCCTGATACGATCATTATTTGGTAGTGCTGAAGTATGAGGTATCAGCATGTTTTGCATTTTCGATGCCAGCTCAAGTTCCTTCTTCATAGCTTCCTGTCGGAGACTTTCCTTAAACAGACGGATATTCTCAATAGCTACAATAATGATGTTGGATAGGGTTTGAATAAAATTCAGATGTTTAATAGTAGGACTAACTCCTTCTCCCTCATAAATATCACCTATTAGAACAAAGGCTATATGCTTCCCGTTGTGAATAACAGGAATAACAATATCATAATTCGATAAAATGTCTGATGATGAAGTGGAAACAGATTCTATTTCATCAAAAAGCATCAGGTCCTTTTCTACATCAATCTCCTGTAATGTCCGATCGGAAACTCCGGCACTAAGAATGCATTTCCACCCTTCTTCGAATTTAAAAAGAACCAATTTCCCAATACTGAGGTCTTTTCGTAAAATGCTTTCGTACCGTGTAAGTAGCTCTTCCTGAGATAAATTATCGTTAATAGCCCGTGTTATATTTAAGAGCGAACGAAGCTTAAAAGTGGTTAATTTCAATCGTTTTATGGAGGCTTTTTCCGTCATGGAGTATTCTCAAACTGGCATTAAAATACAAAATTATTCTTTAACTCTCTCGGAATAGGTTTTAGTTCTTGTATCGACACGAATTTTTTCACCCTGCTTAATAAAGATAGGAACTTGCACAACGGCATTGGTTTCAAGGGTTGCCGGCTTTAATGCGGTTGAAGAAGCTGTATCTCCGCGAACTCCGGGTTCGGTGTAAATTATTTCAAGCTCAACAAAAGGCGGGAGATCGCACGACAAAGGTGTATCTGTCTCAGTATGGTAGGGTACTTCAACAAGCTGACCTTCTTTAAGCAAATCCGGGGCAGATATCATTTCAGCATTCAACCTGATTTGTTCAAATGTTTCGGTATGCATAAAATGGTAGCCCAGATCATCACTATAAAGATATTGATAGGGCCTTCTCTCCACACGCTGAACATTGATGCTATGCCCCGCAGAAAATGTGTTGTCAATAACTTTTCCCGTTTTAAAATTTTTCAGTTTGGTTCGGACAAATGCAGGTCCCTTTCCTGGTTTGACATGCTGAAAATCTACTATTGTGTACAAATCGTTATTAAATTCAATACATAATCCGTTCCTAATATCTGCTGTTGTTGCCATATATTATTTTCTTATTTAATTGATACAAAAATAGAGGAAATCCCCTAATTATCTAATCCTGAGTCGCCATTTTTCCTAATAGGTGCCGATCGGGTAAATGTTCTATTCTAAAATGATATTGAATGCTGAACCTACTTATATAGGCATATGCGAATGCATATTTTCAAATTACATATAACTTACTTCGTATGCAGCTTTTCCCCTTTAAAAATTACTTTAAATGATTGAGTATTTTTAAAATTAGAAGTGTTGGAAGAATTATTATAACAATTTTTTCTTAGGTGTAGTGGTAATAAAATCTTTAAGATAATATGGTTCAAAATAGGCTACATCAACAAAATCTGTATTCTTAAAACGAGCATATGCCAATTCTGTCATATGCACTGAAGACAGTTTGTAATTCATAAAAAAACATGCATTTGGATTGACAATTGTATCAGCAAGTTTATCGGCTCCATCACCAAAAAAAATAAGTCTGTTATTTTGTAACAAATCATTGAAGGAAGTTGGCTCTATAACTAAAGCACAAGTATCTTTAACAGGAGCAAGATCTTTATTAAAGATAGCAGTATAAACTTCCATTCTCCGGGCATCGATCATGGGTAGGAAAAGTAAATCATCCTCTAAAAAAGTTCCTTCTCTTTTAAATTTTTCGATCATCCCAAAACACATGATCTCCAGGGTTGGAATTGCAATAAGAGGGAGATCGGCTCCATAACATAATCCTTTAGCCGTGGAAACACCTATTCTCAGACCGGTATAGGATCCAGGACCCATGCTTACAGCAATTGCATCAAGATCACTTATAGACAGAGCGGTTTTGTCAAACAGCTCCCGGATAAATACAGAAAGGGCCGCTGCATGTGAACGTCCCTCTGTCGTTTCTTTGTGTGCAATTACTTTACCTTCCGAAGCGATACTCACAGAACAAACTTCTGTTGCTGTTTCAATATGGAGTATTTTACACATACCGCGCAAAAATACAAATTTGGTTGATGAATAATTCTTTAAAAATTCAATGGGTATCCTATTTTTGCAGAAAGAGTTCTGAAACGATTTAAACTTTTTTCATGTTGCAAAAGACCGTTCAAAGCCTTTTTATTGAAGATATCGGTACGGTAATTTTCAAAAGAAGTACACGTACCCGTTCATTACGCATCAGGGTTAGCCGAAAAGAGGGTATAATGGTTATTTTACCTTCACATGTTTCAGAAAACATTGCATTGCGGTTCATTCACGAAAAGAAAAGCTGGATACAAAAATCCCTAAGTCGACAGGCAAAACTTCAAAATCAGCAAACCATATTTAATGAGAATACTACGTTCAAAACACGTATGCATACTCTATATCTCCTTAAACAAAATAAAAACACAATAAAATCGGTAGTTTCAGGCGATAAGATTGTAGTCTGGTATCCTTCCTCTGCCAAAGTTGAAGATACCCGAATTCAGCATGTTATCAGAAAGGCTATTCTGGAAGCATGGCGCGTGGAAGCTAAGAAATACCTGCCAGGCAGAACAACGGAACTGGCAAAACAAAATAAGTACAACTTTAATAAACTCACTGTTAAAAATACAAAAACGCGTTGGGGCAGTTGTTCGGCTGCAAACAATATCAATCTTAATCTCCAGTTGATGCGATTACCCGATCACCTGATCGATTATATAATACTTCACGAGCTTACACATACCGTATATAAAAACCATCAAAAATCGTTCTGGAACAGAATGGAATCCATACTGCCAGGAGCCCGGAAATTAGATAAAGAATTGAACAAATACCATCTTGAATTCTGGTAATAATCTCCATCACTCAAAAAAAGTTAAAAAATCGCTGTATTTCAGCATGTTTTATTATTTCTGGCAATGTTTTTGTAATATTGCATCCTGTTTAGAATTGTCCGGTACTATATTTTAATATCCAACTCGTTGCGATCACTTTTTGTTTTTATATTACTGCTTTGCAGCCCGGTTCTTTTCGGTCAATCAGCCCGAAATTATATTAAAGCTGCAGAACAGTTTATTCTGAATGGTTACTATGAAGATGCCATCGAACAGTACAATCAGGCACTTGAACTTGAACCTGAAAACGGGAAAGCATATGAAGAACGGGCGAAAGCTTATCAGCAAATAAAATCGGATGAAAAGGCTGCAAATGATTATAAAAATGCTGCGGTTTTTGGTGTAAATCCGGCTGAAAACTATTATGCTGCAGCTCAATTGCTGTTTTCACTTGAGCATACCGAACAGGCCAACGAAACTGTTGCCAGGGCAATTGAGCAAAAATCCAAATTCCATGAAGCTTATATACTCCAGTGCCAGATATATCTAGCCCTAGAAAACTTCACAGACGCGCAGCGTGCAGCTGTTAATGCCATCGATGCAAAAAGTACCGCCTATGCACACTACCTGAAAGGCATTTGTGAATTCAAGCTTGGAAACCTGCAACAAGCTGAACAGGATCTTGAAAAAGCCATTATTAAAGATAAATTGCTATATGTGGCCTATCTTGAACTGGCAAGGGTGCAGGTTATAAATAACAAATCGCGGTATGCGCTTGAGAACTGCAACTATATCTTATCCAACGATCGTAATAATCTCGAAGCTCTAATCCTCAGAAGTAAAGTCTTTCATTCCCAGAAAGAATATGCTAAAGCTATAAATGATATTTCAAAAGCCATAACCATCGATTCTACAAGTTCAGATTTATTTATTCAACGCGGTAAATATTATTATGACTTTGCACAATTTCAAAATGCTATTTTTGATTTTAGTACTGCTCTCGATCTCGATATGCTAAATATTCAGGCACTCAATTACAGGGCCGATGCGTATGAGCGAATTGGATCCAAATCGAAGGCATCCTCTGATCTGTCATTACTAATAAGCCTTTACGATAATTCCGATTCTGATGAAATATCCAGAATTGAGAAAAGAATTTTTGATTTAAACAGAGAAGTGGATAAACCATCAATTCAACTTACAAATCCAGTATTAAATAATGATCTCGAGGTACTTATTCCCGATGATACGGAAACCGTGCAAATTACAGTCAGGGTTGAAGATGGCAGTAATTTGCGGTTCTTTAAAATCAATAATGATACTTTGCTGAATAATCCCCAGGGATCCAGAAAAAAAGAGTTTGATATATTACTGCATACAAATAATCTTGAATTCCTTACTCTTTCTGCAACAGATATTTACGATAACGCCAGCACTGTAAGTTATTCAATAGAACGGATTGAAACACACATCCCCCGTATTACACTTTTTAATCCGTATGTTGGCGACGATGAATTGATTATTCTTAGCAACGACGACAGGTATCTTTATCTCGAGGGTCGCATTGAGGATGAAAGTCTGATCTCCTCCATACGGATCGATGAAGTAACAGCCAGCTTTGCTCCCAGCGATTTGAATCCAAGATTTACAGCCACTTTGGATATCGCTAAAAAGACACGAATGAAGGTCACTGCCACCGATATTTATGGAAACAGGATTGAGAAAGAGTTTCTGTTTAAGCGCGATGGTCGTGTACTTGCTGAAAACAGCCCTATGGGAAAAACCTGGGTTATCCTTATTGAAAATTCGGAATATAAAGAATTTGCTAACCTCAATTCACCTGAGCAGGATATTCAACTCATGCAACAGGCGCTTATGCGTTATAAAGTCAATAAAGTTATCGTAAAGCGAAATCTAACAAAACGGGAGATGGAACGTTTCTTTTCTATCGACCTTCGTGATTTGGTAAGAATTAACCAGGTCAATTCACTCTTCATCTGGTATGCCGGCCATGGTGTTAATAATAACGGCACCGGTTATTGGATTCCTTCCGATGCCCGATTGGATGTTGAATTCAGCTATTTTAATGTGAATGCTTTAAAAGCATCACTGTATTCCTATACAACTCTCACTCATGTTTTAATTGTCAGCGATGCCTGTGATACCGGACCTGGTTTCTGCATTGCCATGCGCGGCCCTATTGAAGGAGTAGCATGTTCAAACACACAGTTAGCGGTGAAAAAATCAGCTCAGGTATTTACTTCATCCGGATCGGGTTATGCTTACGATAATTCACTTTTTACCCGTGCATTTGCTAATGCCTTGCTAAATAATGAAGACGATTGTTCATCTGTCGATGATATTGCTAAACGAGTGAGTCTTATCATACAAAATTCCTCATCCCAAAAACCGGAATTTGGACGTATATCAGGTATTGAAGATGAAATGGGTACATTTTTCTTCATAACACGTTGAATGCTCAAAGCAATCTCCCCACTTTAATAAAACAGAATTTAATTCATTTTACATTCCGGTTGTATTATTAGCAATAGTGCTCTGCGGAATCAAAAGCAATCAACCATCTCTAAAAAATCTGAGAATAGGGTTAAAAGCAATAATAAATAGTAATGTTTGCGGAGAATAATCTTTTAACGAAAAGATTCTACTGAATGTTAACCTACATTGAAGAGTACTCCCGGCTTGACCATAGAGCGAATAGTGGCTATTATACTATCGGCATCGAATCCACATTCTTTATACAATTCATCCTGGGAGCCATGTTCTATAATCTTGTCGGGAATTCCAAGCCGTTTTACTTTGGCAGTATAAGTATTATCACACATAAATTCGATAATAGCCGAACCAAAGCCTCCGACAATCGTGCCATCCTCAATGGTTATAATTCTGTCAAATTTTTTAAAGACGGTATGCAGTAATTTTTCATCCAATGGTTTTGCAAACCTCATATCATAATGAGCTATGCTTATTGAGTATGTTTTAAGCTTTCGCAAAGCCTCTTGCACAAAATTGCCGGTATTACCAATGGAAAGAATGGCTATGTCAGTACCCTCCTGAATTACGCGGGCTTTTCCGGGTATCAGCTCTTTAAAAGGTTTTCTCCACTCGGTATGCATTCCTTTGCCTTTGGGATAACGAATAGAGAAGGGGCCATATTTGCCCAGTTGGGCCGTATACATCATATCGCGAAGTTCAATTTCATCCATCGGAGCTGCTACTATCATATCGGGTATACTTCGCATATAAGCAATATCGTATGTTCCATGGTGTGTAGGCCCATCGGCTCCAACCAGTCCTCCCCTGTCAAGACAGAAAACCACATTCAGCTTTTGAAGAGCAACATCATGAATTACCTGGTCGTAGGCCCTCTGCATAAATGACGAATAGATATTGCAAAACGGAATTAAACCTTGTGATGCCATACCTGCTGCAAAAGTCACTGCATGTTGTTCTGCAATACCAACATCAAAAGTCCGGTCAGGCATTTCTTTCATCATTATTTTAAGTGAACAACCAGTAGACATGGCAGGCGTTATGCCTATAATTTTATTATTCAAATGTGCGAGTTCCAGCACTGTGTGACCGAATACCTCCTGATAAAGTGGTGGTTGCTTGGCTTCTGTTTCGATTTTGATTATTTCCCCCGTTTTTCTATTGAATCTGCCAGGGGCATGAAATTGTGTCTGATGTAATTCAGCCTGAGTAAATCCTTTCCCTTTTTTTGTGAGGACATGTAACAGTTTCGGACCGGGAATACCTTTTAAATCTTCCAGAATACGTGCAACATGAAGTACATCGTGACCATCGATCGGACCAAAATAACGAAAGTTGAAGGCTTCAAATAAATTACTCTGCCGCAGAAGAATAGATTTAAGTCCATTCTCGAGTTTTTGGGCATATTCACGGGCATGCGGGGCAATATTATTGATCTTCCCCAGCATCCTCCATATATCGTTTTTAAACCGGTTATAGGTTTTCGAAGTGGTAATATCTACGAGGTATTCCTTTAGTGCACCCACACTTGGATCGATAGAAATATTATTATCATTCAGAATTACTACCAGATCGGTATTTTCGATACCTGAATTATTAAGCCCTTCATAAGCCAGACCTCCGGTCATTGATCCGTCACCAATAACCGCAGCCACATTTCGTTTAATTCCGTTTTGGCGATCGGCTACGGCTATACCCAGAGCAGCTGAAATGGATGTTGAAGAATGCCCGGTCCCGAATGAATCGTATTCACTTTCATCCATCTTCGGAAAGCCGCTGATTCCCTTGTATTTACGATTTGAATGAAATAACTCTCTGCGCCCGGTAAGTATTTTATGCCCATATGCCTGATGGCCTACATCCCAAATGATCTTATCGAAGGGTGTGTTGTAGGCATAATGTAAGGCCACTGTAAGTTCAACAACTCCAAGACTGGCTCCGAGATGCCCGGGATTATTAGATACCTCATCAATAATAAATTGCCGCAGTTCTTTACTTACCTGAACCAGCTCTTCAATTTTCAACCGTTTTAAATCAGCCGGAATATTTATAGTTTCCAGCAAAGGGTAGGAATTCTCCATAATATTTTCAACAGAAAAACGTTCAAAGTTAATAATTCTTAATGAGATAGTTTGAGCAGACTGGCAGCATCTTGTAAATTCGTTGTTAAAATGATTAATTCATTATGAAAACACTTATCCCATATACTTTGTTTGCTACTTTCTCAATATTATTGATATTTTCTTGTGTTCCTCCTCAATTATTTTCAGAATCGGAAAGTGATAGAAATGATTGCAGACAGGAACGAGACGAGCTATTAGCTGAAAACGAAAAATTAACAGTTGAAAATACTGAACTTAAGGCCAACATTGAATTAGCCGAAGACGCTAAAAAACGTATCGAGGAAAGCGTCATTGCAAATGCCGAAGAATTGAAAGTGCTTAAAGGCAGATATGAACAACTTAACAAACGATACGAAGAACTTCAGCGATCCTATCAAACAGCCATCAGTGGCAGCGATACGGAAACACGCAACCTAATGGGAAAACTTGATGCAACTCAAAGTAATCTGTATCAGCGCGAGGATCAGTTAAACCAGTTACAGGCAAAACTTGATAAGGAGAGGGAAGAGTTGAACCGTTTGACCCTTGAATTAGAGAAAAACAATGCACAACTGCT
>Ga0315536_1001871_pt1 | contig 10364 bp, 8 predicted proteins | sample SalMarSW160230MG_FD_203093 | JGI IMG/M metagenome (GOLD analysis project Ga0315536, IMG submission 203093) | Salt marsh sediment microbial communities from the Plum Island Ecosystem LTER, Massachusetts, United States - Salt Marsh Sediment SW1602-30 ... | reverse complement strand
CTGCGGCTGCACAAAATCCAAAATTCTCTCTTTCTGATAATCCTTCATGAAATGCGTCCAACCCACGGCGGCGACAATCAAACCGCACAGAGCCAGGACAATAAAATGACGCAGCCTTATGCCGGATATAATGAGTATCCCCACCCATAAGCTTGCCAATATTAGCACAGATCCCAGGTCGGGCTGGAAAAAAATGAGGAGAACCGGAAAAAAAAGATACAACCCCGAAATCAGGATGTGGATTATCCTGTACATTTCTATGTGCCTCAGGGAAAAATACTTGGCCAAGAGTACTATCAGGATAATTTTGGTGAATTCTATGGGGTCCAAGGAGAAAGGGCCAATCTTATACCAGGCTCTCACTCCCCTGATTTCCGGAGCGAAAAAAAAGACCCCTGCCAATAATCCGAGACATATAAAATAGAGGATGAGGATAAAGTAGGGGTCGTCGCGGAACCACCTCCAGTCGAAAAAACTCAGCAGCATCATAAGGAGAAATCCCACGACAAGAAAAACTATCTGCTTTTTGAAGTTCAGAAAATCTCCTTGCGCCTGAGAAGAACTGTAGAGGGCCAGGAGCCCTATGCCGCTCAAAAGCAGGGACAGGATAATCAGTCCCCAGTCCAGCCTTTTGAAATGAATCCAGGTTTCCTGCATCTATGGGTAAAAGCGTGAATTACTTAAGCATTTGAAGAAAATCATCCTCATCTATAATTTTGATATTAAGATTTTTCGCCTTTGTCAATTTGGAACCCGGGTTTTTACCCGCTATCAGAAAATCGGTTTTCCGGGAGACAGACTCGGAAACGTTTCCGCCAAGGCTCCTTATTTTCTCCTTGGCTTCATCTCTAGTGAGTGAATCCAGGCTCCCCGTTAAGGCAAAACTGAGCCCCTGTAACTTCCGATTAAATCCTGATTTCCGTTCTCCTATTTTAATGCCCGCTTTCTTCAATTTTTCCAAAAATTTCAGATTTTTCTTTTCTCGAAAAAAATCGCGGATGGAAGAAGCGGCCACAGGACCTATATCCTTCAGCTTCTGCAAATCCTCTTCTGAAGCTTTTATCAAACCTTCCAGGGAACCGAACCTCTCGGCCAGGAGGGTTGAGGTTTCCTCCCCCACATTCCTGATACCCAGGGAATAGATGAAACGCGGCAGGGAAATAATTTTATTCTTCCGTATGGAATCTATTAGATTCTGGGAGGCCTTATCGGCAAAACCCTCCAAAGGCAGAAGGTCTTCCCTCTCTAAGCTGAAAAGGTCGGCTGCGTCGGCTATCAGCCCTTCTTCCAACAGCTTGTCGATAATCCTGGGGCCCAGGCTTTCAATGTCGAAGGCTCCCTTGGAAACAAAATGGTACAGGTTTTTACTCCTTCTGGCAAAACACTTAGGATTGGGGCACCGCCAGATGGCTTCTCCCTCCGGCCGGACTAACCGGCTGTCGCAGGAAGGACAATTCTCGGGCATCCTGAATTTCCTTTCCCGTCCCGTTCTCATGTCCGGCAGGACCTCCAGGACAGCCGGTATGACATCGCCGGCCCTGCCCACCACTACGGTATCGCCTATCCTGACTCCCAATCTCTTTATCTCATCTTCGTTGTGGAGAGTGGCCCGGGAAACCGTCACGCCGTCTATAGCCACCGGTTTTAAAACGGCCACCGGCGTTACCGCTCCGGTCCGCCCCACCTGGAGTATAACGTCTCTGATTTCGGTAACCGCCTGCTTGGGGGGAAACTTAAAAGCCCTGATGGCCCTGGGACTCTTGCCTACCCTCCCCAACTTCTCGAATAATTTATTATCATTGACGCTCACCACCACCCCGTCTATCTGAAAAGGAAAATCATCCCTGTTCTCCAAAATCTGCCGATAATAATCGAAGACCTCTTTCAGACTGCTGCATAACCTGCCCTGGTCTGTTCTGAAACCTAACAGGGCCATCGCCTGGTGCTCCTGCTCATGTGTTTTCAGGCCCATCTCGGTGACGATGTCATAGGCGAAAAATTTCAGGGGTCGGGAAGCGGCCAGCTTGGGATCCAGCTGTCTGATAGAGCCGGCGGCCAGATTCCTGGGATTGGCAAAGGATTTCTCTCCCTTCTTTTCCGCCATCCTGTTAAGCTCATTAAAATCTTTCTTTTCCATATATACCTCACCCCTGATTTCTACCTGTCCGACGGAAACGAGGCCTTTTACTTTTCCACCCGGAAAACCCGGAAGGCCGGCGGAGGAACCAGTCCTTATCTGCAGAGGAATGCTCTCTATGGTTTTGATATTCTGGGTAACGTCCTCTCCCACCCTGCCATTCCCCCGGGTAGCCCCCAACTTCAAAATGCCCGATTGATAGACAAGGGTAATGGCAAATCCATCCACCTTGGGTTCGGCGAAATAATCTATTTGAGAGCCGGGTAAGAGCTTTTTGATATAGGCCTCCCAGTCTTCCAATTCCCGTTCTGAAAAAACATCGTCTATGGAAAGCATGGGGGCGGCGTGGGTGACTTTCTCAAAGCCTGCCAGGACCTCTCCCCCCACCCGCTGAGTGGGGGAGTCGGGCGTCACAAATTCAGGGAATTCACCCTCAAGGGTTTCCAGTTCCTTCTTAAGGGAATCAAGGGCATCGTCTGAAATTTCCTGGCGGTCCAGTACGTGATACAAATAACGGTGATAATTAATCACCTGTTTTAGTTTTTCTATTCTCTCCTTTGCTTCCTTCTTTCCCATAAAATTTTAATAGGCTACTTCTATGGCTCTTTTGGTGCTGCGGTAAGCCCCTACCGATTTCACGCAGTAGTTCCACTGGGCATCACAATCGCCTGTACCACCGGCGGTTACGGAAACATCAAAGCTGGCATCTCCCAAGTTGCCGGAAGAATTTTGAGGCGGATAATTCAAAAGTGCATTTTCTATGCCGTGGTCTGCGGCATAAAAGGCAACTACCGCATTGTCCAGCTCCTGCATCATCTTGACCTGTCTGATAAAGATAACGTTAACACCCAAAGCTATGGCCAACGACACGGTCATGATAATAACGGCAAAAATAATGGAAACGCCTTTGTCTTTTGGAATTTGATTGTCTGGTATCTCCATGGATTAATAAGCAAAGTCAAGATTTCTCTGGGAAATCGTGGTCTGGACTCTTATTTTGGGAAAATCGGCCACATCCCTCTTGGTAACCTCCAGCATCATGGTTACCCTTGGTTGCCTGGAAGGGGAGTCATCCTGGCCGGCACCCGATTCCTTCACTTCAAACAGAGTCACTTCGGAGTCATCGGAGGTCAAGGGGACCGCCGCTCCCCCGTCTTCGATCTGTTTTAATATGCCGTTATCCACAAATATTTCGTAACAGACCGACGGGTCTTTATAACTTTTGAACTTGATACCGTGACCCGACCTCGTTACTTCATAGTTAAAACCGTATCCGTCGCCGGTAAGGCAGCTGCAGGTAGCCGGGTTAAACTTATCCGCACAATCCAATTCTTTTTTAGCCATCCTGAGATTCCTGCTGACGTATTCTACCACATAAGAAACGTTATCCATTATCTCGCTCTGCCCCAATATCCGGTGCTGATTCCGTAGAGCCGTAACCATAAGGCCGGTCGGTCCGGCCGTTATAATAAAGAAAACGGCCACCGCCACCAGCACCTCGATTAAGGTATAGGCGTTTTCGCTTTTTTTATTGTTCATACCAGTTGGTGATATCTTCCATAACCTGAAAACTGTGGGTTCTGCCCCTCTCTTCCCACGATACCTGAACGGTCACCCTTCTGATGTCAGGGTCGACGGGAGAGGCATCTGCTATTGATATTTTCCTGATGAATTTAGTTGCCACGCCGGGAGAATAACTGTAAAACTCATCCGCGTCGACATTCAGAGGAGTTGAACTAAAAGGATGATTCCCAATGGAATCTACGGTCAGGTAGTCTGCTTCCCAATCACCCACGGGAAGGTATTCGTCCCAGGAAAGAGAGGAATTGTTCCTTTTCTCCAACCAGGCCTGGTCTCTAAGGTTTTTAACGATTTCCAAGCCCTCCTGTCCCAGGTAGGCGGCGGTCAACCTGAGCTCCAGGGCCGAGGCAGCAGCCAGGGTCTGGGACATCAGGGAAAAAGAACCCCCTAATCCCACCATAAGGATAAAGATGGCGGCTATTACCTCAAGCAGGGTAAATCCTTTTTCCTTTGAATTTTTTATGCTCATTGTTGATTAATTCTAATCTATGTCTATCAGGCCGGCTTTATTGACTGTAATCGTCCGAACGTCGGCGGTATCGGAGCCGAAGATTATGTCTATCTGGCCGGTTGCCAGGTCATCGGCCTCGTCCTCCTTTATCTTGACGGTAGGGTCGGGCGGCCGGAAATTGATGCATAATTCAGAGGCCCCTCCGTTTAGCTCGTGGATAACCGCTCCTTCCTCCATGGCAATATCTTCTATTATAACGTCCTGCGAGGCATCATAGAAATCGTTTCCGTTTGGGGCCGGAGGATGGACGTCGGCATAGATAAAATAAGAAGCAGGGGTGTTAATGTCAAAAAAAATGCCGTAGCCGAATACCTCGTCACCGCCGCATTCCGGACAGTCCCGGCCAGAGATAGCCATGTCCTGTGCCCTCCTGATGTCCTGGGCAACCCGGTGGGAAGCGCGTTGAAGAGCCAACGCCTTTTCTCCTTCTCTGTTGTTAAGCAGCACCATGGTAGCCAGAAGGGCGATTATCGTCACCGTTACCGTAATCTCAACGAGAGTGAAACCCTCTTCGCTCATCTCACTCTCAAAACGACGGCGGGTTCTGTTAGGGCGAAACCTCATACCATTGGGGAGAACGTTTCTTTAGTAAAATCTGGTAATCCTCTTCCTTGTTTACTCTGCCGGCATCATCTTCTACCTCAAGGGTAATGCTCCCGGACTCACCATCTACTACCGTAAAAGAAGAATAGGTGGTGGTGGAGTTGTTGCCTATGTCTGAAGCGGGGGTGCCGTCCTCAAAAAGCCAATCACGCCTGACAATGGTGCTGCCAAATTCTGAAGGCGTGGAGGTGTCCCTGAAATAGACTACGGTCCCGGCCGAAGCACCGAAGTTATTGCAGGAAAGCCAGGGTCCCACCACCATGTAGGCGCACTGGAAGTCTGCGTCGGCGTCCTGGATTATGGTAAAGCTCTTGGAGGTAGTGGAGAAAGCGGAATACACATCTTCTACGCGTAATTCCACCATATAGTTCCCTTTTGTTAAGGCTTGGGGCGTATAATCACAATTACCGGCACAGTCGGAGTCAGGATTAGCTCCCCAGCCATAAATGTCCCACGCAGAATATACGATATCCCCTTCACCGTCCGGGTCGGTAGAGTTGTTTCCTAAACAGAAATTACTGTTGGTATAGCCGGTGCAGCTGCCTGGCGAACAGCTCCCCTGAGGGTCACAGTCGTTGGGACAACAGTTGATGGAAGCCGTCGGAGCATTATTGTATCCGCAATGGACGTGGTCATTGTAAGTAATAACGGGCGTACACCCCTGACAGTTGCAGGAAGCATCGCAATCTCCTAAGTCGGGATAATCGTAATAATCAAACCCTACGCATCCGTCAGCCGGACAGGGGCACTCAGAACTCGGCGATTGTGAGGCCTGGCATTCTCCTTCTCCTTCACAACTTCCTCCCGCACAGGTGCCACAGTAATCTCCGCATGAATTGCCTTCTGAAGAACAGGTGCTCCACCCGCCCCAATTGCAGTCTGCCTGGCAGGTTCTCTGCTGGTTCCCTGCACAATCTCCTGAGCCGCAGGACTGAGATTCCGTATCGCCTGGGGAGCAAACGCCTTCTGTGCAGGTACCCCAGGCGCAGTCTGCCTGGCAGGTCTGGCTGCCGCAGTTGCCGCACGGTTGGGTGGCTCCTGGAGAACAGACTCCTTCTCCGCCGCAAGCCCCCCCTGCACAGGTCCCGCAGTTGCCGCAGGAACTGCCTTCCGTAGAACAGTTGGAGGTACAGGTGTGGGTTCCAAAATCACATTGATAGGTTCCGATGCAATCTCCTGAGCCGCAGGCGGCACAACCGTCATTGTCAGATATGGAAACCGGCTGCCAGCTTGAATCATAGACATATACCTTATCGGTGCCGCTCCCCACCATATACCAAAAGCTTCCGGTCCAGTATATGCCCTGAGGAGAGCTATCTTCGCCCCCTAAATAATAGCTGGTACCGGTATAGTTCCAGGAAGAATTATACTGATAGACCCGGTCTGTGGCATCATCCAGCGCCCAATATGTATTACCCGGCCCTATGGCTACGTCTCTGGGCTGGGAAATTTCGTTCAGAATGTGTATGCCGGTTGGATTGTTGTTGTCGGCAACATTGGCAACCCTGGTTGTGTTGTCCGTCCAGACGCCAATGACCCGGTAGTCTTCTATCACCCCGTAAATCCTCTTAAAAGCTCCTATGGGAGAACCGATCAGCCACGTGTTCCAATCCCTGTACGCCCTCATGTCGTAATATATGTCGCTGCTCCAGTCTGCATAGGCTACCAGCCAGGCATCTCCGCTTAGATAAGGCGAAACGGCATTCTCTTCGAAGTTAAGCCCCTGAGGCGGGATATCAGGGCCTGAGGGCTGGCCGGCTCCTATATAATGGGACTCTCCAGTATAGTGCCAGTCGGCGGTATATCTGTAAACACTCTTCGTATCGTATCCGGTCACCCACCAGTTGCCGGAATCGTCCTGAAAGATGTCCGTAGGAGTGGTATCCTGGCCGGATATAGAAATGGGATATTCCAGGTCGCATGAGCTCCAGGTGCAATCGGACTGACAGAATTGTATGCCTCTGCCGCAGTCACCGCAGGACTGAACACTGCCGGTAGTACACTGGGCTCCACAGGCCCCGGCACAACAGTGGGTGACGGGCGTTGAACAGGAAGGAGTATTGCAGTTGCAACTAGCCTGGCAGGTACCGCTCAGATGGGTAGAGTCACGTATGCAGTCGTTATCATACTCCACCAGCTTAGTCCCGTTGCAGGAGTCGTTGCAGTCCCGGCCGCAATAATAATCATAGGGGCCTACAAAACATCCTGAGGATGCGTTACAGTCCGTAGAGCAGCACTGACCCTGGCTGGGACCGGAAAGAAGCATCTTGCCGCAATAATTCTCATTGTGATAGCAGTACCAACCCGACATGCTGCTCAGGCAGGTAGGACCAGCCCCCTGATACCAATATATATTCGGTCCGCCGGAACTCATAATAAAATCACAATACGAGGCAGGCGGAGAGCAGGGAGCGTTATCATAACAGGAGTAATTACAGGTGCTTGTCCATAAACAATCATGCCAGCCGCATGAACCCCAACCGTAATAGCAGGTATTCCCATTAGCCCATTGGGCGGGACAGGGGCTTGCCAAACAGCTGCCGTAGCAGTAACCAACGTTATAGTCACAGGTATCCGCCCTGGAAGAATGGTCGGGCAGGGCCAAAAGGATAACCGCTAAGAAACAGGCGAAAAGTAATCTGATAATTTTTATGTTTCCCATGTTTATCGATTTATTGTGTTAATCAAGCCCGTATCTTTGAAAAGACTCAGGCCGTAATCCCCACAGAACAGAATCTCCAGAGAATTCCTAAAGCGTTCCAGGGTTTCTTTGGTAATATCCTCTGTGGAAAGGTCAGGGAGTTTCTCTTTTACCATGCTTCTTACCTCTTCTATGGGGGTACTCTCCGTAACGCCGGGGAACATGTCTTCCACATTCTCGGCTGCTCCATAACCATTGGCACTGCAGAAACGTCTGCCAAAGCCATTGAAATCCGCCCCTTCCTTCAAAATCATCTTCACGTTCTGACACTCCAGGGCATCTTCATGAAAATCGGCGATGATGTTAACCTCGCCGCAATCCAAAGAGTTGTTGTCAGCCGGCTGGCAGCCTAACGCAGAAACCATCCCCTGATAACAGAAATCTCCCATCTCAACGGTGAGCTTGGCTACCTTGGTAAGATGCGGGGCAGGTGAAACGATGTCTCGGCTACCGCTTTTTGTCTCCTCATCACTCCATTCGTAACCGAAACAGGAGAGCTCTTTTCCACAGACGAAGCATATTTCAGACCCGTCGTCGTAATACTGCTTTGGTTCGCACTTCAGCCATGAGAGGCGGGCGGATATAAAATCGTTCATTGTACCCGACATGGTTGAGAAAAGCTCGTCAACGTCCGTTCTGGGTCGGGGTCTTCCCCGTAAGGCAATGTATGTAACGACAGCCAAAATTACAATAATAACCGCCGCAATCAATAATAATATTAGCGCCGCTTTTTTACCCATATTCGTGTTATCAATCAATACTATTACCTTTAGGATTATTAAGTTATTCTATCATTAAACCGCCTGGGCTGCCACCTCCTGCGAGGTCCTAGCCCGGCGGAAAGACAAGGCCTTTAAAAAGGGTCGTCATTCTCCGGACTATGAATTTTAAGGCTTTTCTTTTCACATCTTAATGAATTTTAAGGTGAAACCTCGTACCACTCGGGAGTGCGTCTCTTCAGTAAAATTTGGTGTTCCTCCTCGCTTGTCCTGCCGACGTCATCTTCGACGTGCAAGGTAACATTACCAGAATAAACGTCCACCAGGGTAAAGAATGAGGAAGTAAAAGTCGCATTATTTCCGACGTCTGAAGCTGGAGTGCCGTCCTCAAAATACCAGTCGCGCCTCACGATGGCAGTGCCTAATTCTGAAGGCGTGGAGGCGTCCTTAAAATAGACTATGGTTCCGGCCGAAGCGCCGAATATGCCGCATGGCAACCAGGGGCCTACCACCATGTAGGCGCACTGGAAATCTGCATCGGCATCCTGGATGATGGTAAAGCTCTTGGAGGTTGTGGAAAAGGCGGAATACATGTCTTCTACGCGGAGCTCTGCGGTATAGCCGCCTCTAGCCAGTGCCTGAGGAGTGTATCCACATTTTCCTGAACAGTCGGAGTCAGGATTAGCTCCCCAACCGTAGATGTTCCATGAAGAATACACAATGTCTCCTTCACCGTCCGGGTCCGTAGAGTCGTTCCCCAGACAGAAATTACTACTGGTGAAGCCGGTGCAACTGCCTGGCGAACAACTCCCCTGAGGATTACATCCGTCGGGGCAACAAATAACGGAGGCCACGGGGTCACTATTATGGATACAATGGATGTGGTCATCATAGGTGATAACCGGCACACATTCCTGGCAGGAACAGGAGGAATCGCAGTCACCGAAATCGGGGTAATCATAATAGTCATTTCCTACGCATTCGTCAGCCGGACAGGGACACTCAGGACTTGACGATTGTGAGGCTTGGCATTCTCCTTCACCTCCGCAAATCCCTCCCACGCAGCTGCCGCAGTAAACTCCGCAGGAATTACCTTCGCTGTCGCAACCACTCCAACCGCTCCAGCTGCAGTCGGCCCGGCAGGTCCTCTGCTGATTACCGACGCAGTCCCCGGAGCCACAGGATTGATTCTCTACCTCCCCGGGAGAACAATCACCCTCTGTACAGGTACCCCAGGTGCAGTCGGCCTGGCAGGTCTGGCTGCCACAGTTGCCGCAAGGCTGGGTAGAGCCGGGGGCACATCCCTGGCCCGTGCAAGCACCCCAGGTGCAGTTTGATTGACAGGTCTGGGTACCACAGTTGCCGCAAGACCGAGGTGCTCTCGGAGTTAACGTGCAACCAGAGCTATCACATCCTCCTATGCAACATCCGCTGTCACTACACCAGGTACTGTCGCGGTTACATTTCCATCCAAGAGCAGAATCGCAGCTGATGTAAGCGCCCGTGGAGTAGGTCCATCCGGGGCAGGAAGGACAGTACTCACAACCGTTATTACAAGAAGGTTTAGAATTATCATAGCAGTAATAATTACAGGTGCTCGACCAGAAACAATTATGAAAACCGCAAAGGCCCCCGCTGTAATAGCACGTGTTGCCGCTTACGCAGGTGCTGCCGCAGGAAGTCGTCAGACAACTGCCGCAGCAGTAACCATAATCGTAATCGCAGACAGCTAAAGATAAATGGGCGGGAACGGCGAAAAAAATAACCGATGAAATGAAGCAAAAGAAAAGAAAGCAGACGCTTTTCTCGCTTATAGTTTTCATTGCTTAATAACGGTAATTTGGCCCGTATCTTTAAAAAGACCGAGGCCGTAATCACCGCAGAATAGAATCTCTAAAGATTCTTTAAAGCGCTCTAAAGTCTCTTTGGTAATATTCTCTGTGGAAAAGTCAGGAAATTTTTCTTTTACCATGCTTCTTATCTCCTCTATCGGAGTACTCTCCGTAACGCCGGGAAACATGTCCTCCACGTTCTCTGGGACTCCATAACCTCTAGCGCTGCAGAAACGTCTGCCAAAGCTTTTGAAATCTGCCCCTTCTTTTAAAATCATAT